>Ga0115012_10002062_pt1 | contig 11692 bp, 11 predicted proteins | sample TroAtlMetagenome_FD_88706 | JGI IMG/M metagenome (GOLD analysis project Ga0115012, IMG submission 88706) | Marine eukaryotic phytoplankton communities from Atlantic Ocean - Tropical Atlantic ANT10 Metagenome | ecosystem: Environmental > Aquatic > Marine > Oceanic | place: Tropical Atlantic...
CTGGCCCGCGGACTGACCATTCCCGGTTCGCGGTCTCCGCCCCAACCCGTGGGCTCCATGGAACCGGCACTCAGGCGGATGGATGGCCGAAGGGCGTAGGCCCACGAGCCATCCACGCCCAACTCAACCCCCAACGTGCGGTCAATCGCATCAAAGCGTCCGTTTTCATCCGCCCAGTGACGGGCCAAAGACAACGCACTCGCCGATGATGCGCCACGTATGCGGTGTTCGTCCTGGGTAAAGTGCTCAACCCACCGAGCAACCACATCCACGCCATCTGCGGGCGGCGTGGCCGCCAAGGCGGCGCCAAGCCACAAACATAGCCCGAACATCTACCCTTCTGTGGTGGGCGCTGGGCGGAGCTTGCGAAGCGCCTGATTGACGTTCCATCGAACGTAGGGATCCTGGCTGGACCGAAGCCGTGTAAGGATCGGCAACGCTCGGCCGTCTTCCAGTGCGCCCAATGCCCAAATCACGTTCAAGGGCGGGGCCTCCACCCTGGCTTCCAAGTGCGCAATCAGCGCCGGCACCGCCGAGGCATCGCCCAAGCGGCCCAGGGCATCCACAACCGCACGACGCACAGCGGGCTGTGATTCTGAATCAAGCCGAACCATCAACTGTTCCACCGCAGCCCTGGACTCCAATTCGACGAGGCTTTCCACGGCGTTGTAGCGAACCTTGGCCTCGTCATCGCCCAACACTCCGATGAGCGCTTTTTCCACCGCAACGGAACCAAAGTTCCGTGCAATTTTGGCCGTGTCTTCGCGAACCACCGGATTGCTGGACGCCAGGTTTCCCGCGATGTCATCGGAACTGGGCCCACAGGCGATGGCGAACATGAGCGCAATCATGCCACCCCTCCTTTCGCGCTTGACTCGTCTGCATCGTTCGACTGCAACGACTGCGCATAGGCCTTGTAAGCCTTCATGTATGCGCCGTAACCGGTACTGAAAAAGTCCATCTTGTTCACGATGACACCCAAGGGCTCGATGCCCGCGCCTTCGCACTGCCCCTTGAGGTCGCTCACAAGCTTGCGGCTGGTTTGCCCGCTTTCGATGACGATGGCCAACCCATCCACTGCCCGGGCAATCACCAACGCATCGTTGACGACCAACACCGGGGGCGTATCGACCACCACCACATCAAAGCTCTTTCGGAGGTCGAGCAACAACTGCCGCAGCCGCAAACTCTCTATGAGGCGCCCGGGGTCGTCGGGAGTTTGCCCACTCGACAGCAAACTCAAGCCCTCCAAGGGCGTGGATTGGATGGCATTGGGCGCCTCTGTTGACCCCGAAAGCACGTCTGTGATGCCCACGTGATTGGACACAGTCCCAAAGAGCCGGTGCTGGGTGGGGCGACGCAAGTCGCAATCGACCAACAAGGTTCGCCGACCTTCTCGGGCAAAACTCATGGCCAAATTGCTGGCCACCGTACTCTTCCCTTCTCCGGGAACAGCGCTGGTCACCGCGAGCAGTTGCACGGGGGTATCAACAGAGGCAAACACCATGCTGTTTCGAATGGTTCGATAGCTTTCCGTCAATGGGTCGGTCGCGGGGCGATCCAGGATGCTTTCCGCGTCCACTTTTTGGCGCGGGACAATTCCCAAGCGAGGCAAAGACCATACGCCTCGAAGATCGTCGGGCGATTTGATCGTGTCGTCCACGTACTCGAATAAAAAGACCAGCCCCACGCCGAACCCGACGCCCAAAAACAAGCCCAAGATCACGTTGACCAACAACTTCGGGCTCGCGTGCCGTTCCGGAGCGACCGCGGGTTCCACAAACTTGAGGTCACTGACGAGCATGGCTTCCGCCACCCCCACTTGGAAGCGTTGCTCCTGCAGACTTTTGTAGACGTCTTCCGCCGCCGCTGCCGCCAACTTCAGTTGGCCGATTCGGCGCATCTTTTCAGGGTATTGCGAAAACTCGACAGTGGTTCGATCGATGGCCGCGCTGATTTCGGCGCCCTTTCGCTGCAAACCCATCAACTCGGCACGCAAGTTCTGGACCGTCGGATCCATCGCATGTTGTTCGGCCAATGCCGAATCAATCTCGGAGCGATTCGCCTCAATCAACTCATCCAAATCCACCACGTCCGGGTGCTTGGCTGTTTTGGTCGTGAGCGCCTTGGCCCGCTCTTGCTTGAGCCCTTCAAGCCGTTCGGTCAACAAACTGACCCGAGCGTTGGTCCCCATCGAAATCGGCGAAATCGAATCCACGCCCTCTCGGCGCTGGTAGGCCTCTTGCGCCCCAATGCGTGCGCGAATCTCCTGGATCGCAGCAGTGTTGTTTTCGTAGGCCAACATCAACTCGCTGATCCGAGCAATCGCGGCCCGAATCTCCGAGTCCAGATCGATGACCTGCTCGGAAGCTTGTGCGTCGGCAATTTGGACCATGGCGCGATCAAACTCGCCTTGCACCACGCCCAACTGTTCCTGAATGAATACCCGAGCGCCGCGCGTCTCGGCGCGCGCCTGATCTTGGCTGCGCTGGATGGCGACGTTCACGACCGTGTCCGCGATCAAACGGGCCAACTCTGGGTCATCGGCGCGCGCCTCGAACACCAGCATGTCGGATCCTTGCTGCTGCGTAACGGCCACGTTCGCCCGGGCTTCCAACTCCCCAAACATCCCCGCGATTAAGAACTCTTCGGTGGTCAACTGCCGCCCATCTGACGTGCGCAATTGAAGCTTCCAGATCACTTCTTCCAGCACCGGCCGGGTGGTCGCGAGGTTGATCTTGTTTTGAATGTCATCCGCGCTGCTGGACAAGCCGGCAGCCACTTCCTTCAAACCCAAGTCACTCAGAATCGACATCGAAGCATCGGAACTGCTCACCAAGACCCGGGCACTGGCTTTGTAGTTTTTGGGCAACCCGAGCGCGAGAGCAATCGCAGCCAGAGCGAAGAAAAGCACGGACTGCACAACCAACCATCGTCGGCGCAACAGGGCGTTGTAGAGCTTAATGAGTTCCATGAAAACCGTGCGACGGGGAGTACCAAAAGGGGGAAAACGAGCAGTCGCGGACCCGAGTGTAGCGCGGGCGGCACCAGATTGAATACCGGTTCGGGTGTTCAGCCACGTTCGCTTGCGCTACCGTGGGCTCACCAACACCCCGGATGCGCGCCATGATTCGCCACGCCCTGCCCCTTGCCTGTTTGCTGGCGCTGCCCCTTGAGGCGGTCGGAAAGGGTGCGCGTCCGGTGAACATCGCCAATGCGGATGCCGCCGTGCGAAAGGTGCCCAGCCCCGCCGAGTTTCAACTCGGGCCCGGTGACAAGATCGCCATCCGCGTTTGGCGCCACGACGACTTGGACATGGACATCACAATCGCCCCCGATGGTTCGATCACCTATCCACTGGTGGGGCGCATTGTCGTTGCAGGCAAGACCTACCCGCAACTTGTGGCCCAACTCAGCGAAGCGATTTCTGAGTACTACCAGAACCCTCAAGTGACGGTGAACATCCTTGAACTGCGGTCGCAGAAGGTGTTCGTCATTGGCGAAGTCACCGCACCCAGCGTCCTTCAGCTGTCCAACGAGATGAGCATCTTGGAAGCGCTGACCTTGTCGGGGGGCATCAACTCGGCGGCGCGGACCAACAATGTTCTGCTGATTCGCGGAGAATTGGAACAACCCGAGTTGTACACGGTCGACGTTCAGTCCATCTACGCGAAAGGAAACACCAGCCAAATGGTCTACCTGCAAAGGGGTGACATTGTCGTGGTTCCGACCAAGACCATCACCAACGTGAGCCGTTACTTCAAAGAAGTTCAAGGTACGCTCTCTCCGTTCGTTGCAGGGAGCGCGATCTACCGCAACGCCACAACGGGCGGAGCACAGGGGACTTCGAGCGCTCTGGACTAGGAACGCGCGTGCCCACTCGACTCCTGCTGCCGCTGCTCGATGCCTTCGCCGTGCTCGGCAGTTTGTGGCTCGCCCAATGGGTTGCTCACGGCCTGAACCCCGCGGCCATGCCCGCAGGAACAGCCACCTTGGTTGAACTGATGGGCCCAAACCCCATCCTTCCTTCGGGGCTTGCCTTGTCTGTGGCCTGGTTGGGCTCGCTGAAAGCCACCGGCGGCTACGACCCGCTGCGAATGACCTCAGTGGCCCGGATGCTGAGCGCCGGCTTCAAGTCCGGAGCGAGCACCCTGGTGTTCATGATGGCCCTGCATTTCGCTCTGCGTGGCTCCACCTGGGCGCGCACCACTGTGCTCGTCTTCGCCGGCATCTCGACCATCAACGTGGCGATGCTCCGCAGTTTATTTTTTCAAATACAATCTCATTTGCCGAGCACACTGCGGGACCGCCGAGTGGCCATTGTGGGCACAGGAGAAGGCGCTTGCAGCATGACCGAACGCATCCACCTGTACGGTCACAAAACATGGACTCTGGCCGGTTTCATTACGCCATCGGCTGGGACCGACTTCATGGCCGTCAACCCCACCCAAGTCCTCGGGCAACTCCTCGATCTGGCTGAACTGGTGGAACAGCACGCCTTCGAAGTGGTCGTGATCGCCACGGATAAACTCAACCGTGAAGAACACCTGATCCTGTCGACCGAAGCATCCAAGTTGGGTGTTCGAGTTCTGCAAGCTCCGGAAACCTGGGGCGTGGCCAACCCCAAACCCGAACTCGCGGCATTGGGCAGCTTGCAACTGGTCGACCTGACCGCACTCACCTACCCGTCCGAAGGCGCCGTGTTGAAACGCGCGTTGGACCTGGTGTTGGTCTCCATCGGCGGATTGCTGCTCGTTCCATTGCTGTTGCCGATTGCATTGTTGATTCGGCTATCGGATGGCGGACCGGCCCTGTTCACTCAATCGCGAGCAGGCAAAGGTGGGGTCACCTTCCCCATGTTCAAGTTCCGTTCCATGGTGGTCGATGCCGAATCGCAACGCGACGACTTGCAGACCGCCAATGAATCGGATGGCGTGCTGTTCAAACTCAAGGAAGACCCACGAGTGACCCCTCTTGGACGCTGGCTGCGACGGTGGTCCATCGACGAGCTTCCTCAACTGCTGAATGTGCTGCGGGGCGACATGAACTTGGTGGGGCCGCGTCCACTGCCCGTCGCTGATTTGGCCGGCATCGAACGGGATCCTGAGTTGATGTACTGGTTCACGCAACGGTCCAAGGTGAAACCCGGAATCACAGGCACATGGCAAGTCGCCAAACGGGGTTCATTGAAAATGGACGACATGATCCGCTTGGACATCGACTACATCCAGGGCTGGAGCTTGTCCGCCGACCTGGTGCTGTTGCTGCGAACGATTCCCGCCGTGACGCGCAGGCGCGAGGCCCTGTAAAGCCTCTACAGAGAACCCGAACGGGCTCAATGGCAAGTTCGCGAGGAACACTGGGCAATGTCAGGGGAAGGCAAGAAACCTGAAAACACACCAACTCCCCCTTGAGGGTCACGCCAGCGGCGTCTACTGTGGTGCCATGAGTGGAATCGTTTTCAGACCCTGGTGGCCGCTGCTTGCTCTCGCGACGGGTTGTGGCTTTGGACTTGAAGAATTCACCGACACGGGAGACGGCGACAAAGCGTTCTCGGATGGCTGGGGAAACGATGCTCTGGATGATGGACCCGACACCGATGACGGCGAACCCGACTCGGACGACGATGGATCCGGCGACGAATCCGATGGGGGCCCCGAAGAGCCTCCCCCCGATGACGGCGGCGAGGCAGACGATGACGCCCCACCCGCATCGACGCTCTCAATTTCATCGGTGAGCCCGCAGCACGGATCCAACTTGGGGGGGACGATCATCTCGATTGTTGGGGGCCCATTCGGACCCGGCGCCGTGGTCAAAGTTGCCGGTGCGTCGGTGCCCGTGGCGGCCAACCTCGGCGATGAATTGCGGGTCGAAACGCCCGCCTTCGATGGAGAAGGCTGGGCCAGCATTTCGGTGGTGCAACCCGATGGTGCTGTCGGTGAAGTGACGGACGGGTTCCACTTCTGGGAAGACGGGACCGGCCTCACAGGAGCGACCGGCTACTACCAATGGATCGAGCCTGTGGGCGGCTACTGGTCAGGCGGATCAGCTCCCGCAGGATGGGGCGCGGCCACGGTCCATTTCCTTGTCCCAAACGAATTCCGGTGGTGGAACTGGATCACGCCCAGCATGGAGAATTGCACAGACCCAGACACTTATAGCTACCCTGGGGAGCTCTTGGTCTACGACTTCGAAGAGTCGGCGCTGGCCATCAAGAACGAGACCGGTGCCCATACCGTATTGAACTACGACTCCAGCGCGTTGGGCTTCGTCAAAAGCGAACTGGCGCGATCGGACTTCAAGCTGGGCCAGTCGTACGAGATGCAGCCCTTCGAGGGCCCCGAAGCCCCCCCAGGCAGCCTGCCCGGTTTCATCGAAACACCGGCAACGTTCAACGTCTACAATCCCGCCATTTCCGGCACGACCGTGCCTTACATCAATCGAAATCAAACGATCACGTGGGCACCGGGCGGGGCCGATTACGTCTGGATCGAACTCGCCTTGCTGGACTCAACCGCAACCATGGTTCAACAATCGATCGTTTGCATCGCAGTCGACGACGGTTCGTTCACTGTGCCCTCCAGCGAATGGTCCTCCTGGCCCACAGATCGGCAGGTCAACCTGGGCGTGTCGAAGGTGGTCGAGTCGGGCACCATCATGCCGCACAACAACAGCGAATCCCGCATCGCAGCGTTCTACACCGTTCTTGGGGCCGGCTTTTCCCAGTGAAGCGCGTCGACATTCAGGGCGTACCCGTGGACGCCGTGGAACCGAGCGACCTGATTTCGGTTGTGAGCAAACTGCACGCCGATGGGGCCGCCACCGTGGCTTATGCCAACATCCATGTGGTCAACCGTGCGCAAAACGATGACGCCCTGATGCATTTTTTGCGGTCAGCCAGCTTGGTGTATTGCGACGGAAATGGGGTTCGACTCGGCGCCCAAATCTTGGGTCAAACCCTGCCCCGGCGAAGCACCGGCGCCGATTGGATCTGGGACTTGGCCGAAGCCGCAGAAGGCACTTGGCGACTGTACTGGATCGGCGGCTCACCCGGGGTCACCGACGAGGCGGCGAACGCTCTTCGGGCCGCGCACCCAAAACTCGAGATAGAAAGCGACCACGGCTTTCACCCACGCGAGGGCCCGGAAAATGATGCCTCCATCGATCGCATCAACGCCTTCAAGCCCGACGTCGTTCTGGTGGGCATGGGCACCCCCGAGCAGGAGCGCTGGGTCGCCGACCGCAGGGCTCAAATCGAAGCTCCTGTCGTCTGGTGCACGGGAGCCACGGCGGATGTGGTCACAAACAAAGAAACCCGCGGACCGCAATGGTTGGTGAAACGTTGGGAATGGGTCTACCGCTTGTACCAACACCCTTTTCGACTGTGGCGCCGATATTTGATCGGCAACCCAGTCTTTGTCTTGCGCATGATTGGGATCCGCCTGTTTGGGATCAAGCGAGCGTAAAGTCGAACTCACCTGTGAGTTCTCCCGGCGCCCCCTCTGATGTGGCAATCCAACGCAACGGTGCACCCGAAGCCCACGGGTCGTCGGCAATGAACGGATCTCCGACAAAATACAACTGGGTTGTCAGCCGCTCCACACCGTCGACATACACCTTGGCGTGAATGTGACTGGGCCGGAACGCCATACCGTTCAAATACCAACCGGGCTTCTTGGTTCTGAAAATGTAGTTTCCGCTTTCATCGGTGGAGAACTGGCCGTAGTAGCGCTTTTCAGCAGACGTCGTGTCGTACCCGACGGTGTCGGAATCCCGCAGATCCTCGGCGGCCACTGTCGTGGGATCGGCGTGCCACAACTCAATGACTGCGTTCGGTATTGGGTTGCAGTCAGCATCCAGCACTCGGCCCGTCAACGTCAACGTTGTCCCCGCGTCTCCGTACAAATCGAAGTCCGATCGAACGGGAATCCCGTCGCGCCAGTACGGGCCTTCAATGTCGGAACCGGTGACCGTGCAGTCATCCACAGAACCGCCTGTATCGTCGGCATCCGCATCCGCATCCGCATCCGCGTCCGCATCCGCATCCGCATCCGCGTCGGCGTCGGCGTCGGCATCCGTGTCGGCGTCGGCGTCCGCGTCGGCATCCGCATCGGACACCACACCCGCACCGGAGCCGGTTTCTTCGGATGACGCTTTGCCACACCCAACAATCAAAGCGGCCAAGCCGGTTCCCACGACCGCGACGAAACGCCGTCGATCCGGATCATACAAAACAGTCATGAGGTCTCCAGTCCCTCCATTATGCACGACCGCATTTGGCGATGCAGGAATTTGAAGCGTTCACAAGGCTTCAATGACAGACTTGTAGCGTTCCGCCTGACGCACCATCGACCCCAGCGGCCCCTCCAACTCGATCGTATCGTCCGGGCACACCCACCAACAGTACAAGCAACCGATGCAGTCCGGCATCTCCACATCCCGACCGATGCGTTCCAATGGTAGCTCCGTGGGACAGGCATCCGCACACGCAGTGCAGTCGGTGCATTCCACCTGTTTTCTCACCACGCCGGAGACGGTGTCGTCCGTTGGGCTGTACACATCTTGAATGACCCCCAACTTGTACGCCGCCTTGGCCACGGCAGGCTGGTCGGTCAACGGACGAACCGCCTGCTTCAACCACGCAAGCCTGGGGTCTTCGGACAATACAGCCAATCGACTGCGTTCCGGCGCCAGTTCGACCTGCGCCCACTGTCGAACATGGTCCTGCACCGCCTCAAGATCGGCTTGCGTGACCATGCCGCGGTCCACCGCGTGACCCAAATACGGGATCCGCCCCAGATCGATTCCGACCATGCGGGCAACCGCGAGATCGCACAATGGAGCAGAAGTCGCGCCCACCAAAAAGCCGAGTCGCACCGGTTCTCCGTCTCCGGGACCGTTCCCTTCCATGCCCACCACGCCGTCCACCACGACCAGATCGGGCTGTACGTGTTCGTTGATCGCCTGAATGTTTTGATTGATGGCTTTGTGCATTTGCCGCTTGTCCTGACCAACGACAATCCCCACCCAATTCTTCATGGCGCAACTCAGTCCGGCTTCCACATGCGTTTTTACGGTGGGCACACTGATCAAAAAATCCGCCGACTCCACCGTCGCTGACACCCGAGGAGACGCGCCTCCACACAGGTCTATCGTTCGTCCCTCGTCGGCGTTGAGGTTGAACGTCCGCACACCATATCGCTCGGCCAGCGCATCGATTCTCAACCGGCGAAAGGTGTCAATCCCGCGCCGATCAACACCGACATTTGACCCATCTGCGATGGTGAGGTCGGTGTAGCCACGCTCCTGAAGTCCTTCCACCAACGCGGCCAACACTCGCAGGTCCGTCGAGTTTCCAGTCAATGCCACCAAATCATTGTTGAGATTCGGTTTGATCACCACCCGGGCCGCCACCTCACTGGGCAGGCACTCATCAAATCGCTCGAGCAAGTCGCGCATTCTCTGCTTAATTTCCACGACAGTCCACGCTTGGGTGGCCCAAACTGTTCCCGTGGATGTGGTGAACTCATGCGACGGCATGTTCACAGTGTACCGGGTTCAGCGAACCGCCGCGGCCAGCACCCGCTCGTACCGTTCCCAAACCCCTGCCCAGCCGTGGTTGGTCTCAACCCAATGTCGGCCCTTCGCACCCAACTCAGCACGCTCTTCGGGGTTGTCCATCAACCGCTTCATGGCCGCGCGCAAGCCCGCCACGTCCTCCGCCACCACAGGAAGCCCAATGCCTCCAGTGGCCTCTCGGATCGCAGGCTGATCCGTCCAGATCACGGGCTTTCCGCACGCCATCGCTTCCACCGCCGTAAAACCAAACCCTTCGGCCATCACAGACGGAAAAACCACCGCATCGGCCGCCTGGATGTGGGGCACAATGTCGGGCACATCGACCGAAAACCGGACAGGCTGGTCGTAGGACTGAACCCGAATCTGATCGAGGTAGACACCGTCAACGCAAGCACCCACCACATGAAGTTCCGCCCGCCGCTTGTGCAAGCGCGGCAACCGGGCAATCGCATCGATGGCCAAATGCTGCCCCTTCCCGGGTAAAATGCGTGACGGATAGGCAAAACGAACCGTTTCGGATTCGTCGTCACGCGGCTTCACACAAAACCGATCGGTGTCCACGCCGTTTCGAATGACAGTGACCCGTTCCGGGTCAATCCCTGCGTCTGCCAGCGCAACCGCCGAGGCTTCCGACACCGTGACCACGCGATTCAACGCACGGCTGCGCAACCCATAAAAAGCTCTTTTGGCCCGGCCGCCCCAGCCCGAGGACATGCCCTGAGCCGGCATCCCGCCCGACTCACCGAAGTTCAAATCATGCACAATGCACACGGTGGGCACACCGCTCGGCGGGACCTCAATGTTGTTGCTCAAAATCACATCGGGCTTCCAGCGTTTCGCTTCGGCTCTCACCGCCTTCGCCATGCTCAACCACTGGTTGGGCTTGGACATCCCACGCAAACGCACGCCCACCGCTTCGGGAGGGATGCGCTCTCGCCCGGATTGCCAACCGACCACCAAACGCACCTCATGCCGCGTTCGAGCCTCTTTGTAGAGAGCCTCAAACACAGTTTCAGTTCCCGAATACACGTCAGGTGGGAACCGCCTCGATGCCATTAGAATCCGCACAATGCCACCTTATCGTCCCGTGATAGAAACCGGGGGTGGGACACGCCGGATTCCCACTTCACACCACATCGCCCCCGCCCCAAGGCGGCGCGATCGAGTCCGCCATGCGATTCATCGACTGGCTGGCCGACTCCGACTGCGGGTTGTGGCAAATCTTGCCCATCAATCGTCCGATCCCCAAAAGCAACCCCTACGACCGTCCAAGTGGCACCGCTGAACCGCCGCAGAACCACCAATGACCTTGGCTTGGGAATCTAGCGCAACCTGGGCCACCGCTCCGCTGGCCGATTCGATGAGCCTGGGATCCGAGACGCGCATGAATGTGCCGGACGCAAAAAACGGCAACTGGTCATGGGTTGCCCCCCGGTTGCCGGGCCCAGGGATGCTCTTGTCCCTCAATGAGAGAACCCATCCTTCGACCAAAGGGGTATAGTCTCCCCATGTTTGGAAAAGTGTTGAACCTTCCCTTCAAAGTGCTTGGCGGCGTCGCGCGCGTCGTTCAGGCCCAAGAAGCCAAAAAATGGACTGAACATGCCGAAAGGGATGCGGATTCAGCCCGCAAAGCATCGAGCATGGACATTTCTGTTCCCTCCGATTTCGATCCCGGAGCATTCCACCTTTCGGGAACCGACGCTCACGGGTTGATGCAAACCGGATGCATCCTCGATGCGTGCACCCAACCGTCGATCCCCGGCGCACTGCACATCCCGCTGCGAGACATTGGAATTGGAATCGCTGAAGTTCCAGCCGACAGGCGCGTGGCGGTCGTGGCCGAACGCCCCGAAGATGCCGATCGAATCGTGTTGTTTTTGCGGCACCGTGGCCTCGATGACACCTGGGCCGTGACCGGCGGACTGCGGGCATGGAAGCAAGCCGATGATGCCACAAAAAGGACTGAAACATGAACGGATGGAACCCCCCGCGCATCACGACTGAACGACTGGTGATCCGCCCCATGTTGGTGACCGATCTCCGGTCTGTCAGCGAGTTCACCGGGGCCTACTCGGCCAACCGATACGGCAACTGGCTGGGCGGCACCGATCCC
>Ga0115012_10002063_pt1 | contig 11689 bp, 11 predicted proteins | sample TroAtlMetagenome_FD_88706 | JGI IMG/M metagenome (GOLD analysis project Ga0115012, IMG submission 88706) | Marine eukaryotic phytoplankton communities from Atlantic Ocean - Tropical Atlantic ANT10 Metagenome | ecosystem: Environmental > Aquatic > Marine > Oceanic | place: Tropical Atlantic...
ACGGAAAACTGGACGTGGCGCGGATGGTTCGGGTGGCCACGCTGCCGACGGACATGTCGGTCACCGGCACGCGGGTGTATTCGGCGACAAAAGCCCCCGAACCGAGCGACAACACGACCAAGGCGAACAGCCGCCGGGCAACCGAACTTCGAAGTCCGGACAGAATCCGACTGAGGAGGCGACTATTGCTCATTCAAACCTTGTTCTGCCGAAGCGTAGGCGCGGATGATTCGGGCGACAAGCGGGTGACGTACCACGTCCACTTCCGAAAAGCGTGTCATTTCGATTCCCTCCACGCCCGACAGGACCCGAACCGCGTCCGCCAAACCGCTGGTCTGGCCTCGGGGGAGGTCCACCTGGGAGGGGTCCCCCGTGATCACCGCCCGGGACGACATGCCCAAGCGGGTGAGAAACATTTTCATTTGGGCGCGTGTGGTGTTTTGGGATTCATCCAAAATCACAAACGCGTCCGCCAAGGTCCGTCCGCGCATGAACGCGATCGGCGCGACCTCAATGACGCCCTTCTCCAGCAAACGGTTGATTCGATCGCCGTCCACCAGGTCGTACAATGCGTCGTACATGGGGCGCAGGTACGGGTCCACCTTGTCGACCATGTCTCCGGGCAGGAAGCCCAGCTTTTCGCCCGCTTCTACGGCCGGCCGGCTGATGATGATGCGTTTCACTTCGTTCCGAAACAACGCGCCCAAGGCCATGGCGACAGCCAAATAGGTTTTTCCGGTTCCAGCGGGCCCTATACCGAACACCAAATCGTTGTTTCGAATCGCGTTCACGTACATGCGTTGGGTCAGCGTGCGCGGGTGAACCCGGTGATTGCCCACCCCCTCGTGGATCGTGTCGCTGTACAAAGCCACCAAATCCGTTTGGGGCTCGCTCTTGAACAGTCGAGCGGCCTGTTCGACATCCCGGGCGTTCAGGTTGTAGCCGGTGGCCACAATGGCGCCGAGTTGCTCCAACAGGTGCGCAGCCAACTCGACCGGGCCGGGATGACCCAGCACCGTCAAGTCGGTGCCGCGCTGGGCAACGTCAATGCCAAGAACCCCTCCGACCAGCTTCAGATGACCGCCCAACTCGCCCACCAATTCGCGCAACAGCGCCGCATCATGGAAACTCAGAGTGCACCGGCTGGGCCGAGACTCCTCGCCGGTGGCAGTCACTTCAGAACGGGTCACCCGCGGTGGGCGGTGTGCTCCAGTTTTACGGACCTCGATGGTTCACCTCTTTGGTTCTTTCATTTTAACCCAAGGCTTCGGAATTCCCTACGTTCGGCACGTTCATGGGATTCAGAACCCAATCGTAGAATCGGCTATTCCCTCCCGTTTCGATACAGGATAGGCGATGGCTTCCAATCTCGGAGGGTCTCATGCTCGTCGGTGTTCCCAAGGAAATCAAACCACAAGAGAACCGTGTAGGGCTCATCCCTGCAGGCGTTCGCCAACTCGTCCAAAACGGCCACAGCGTACTCGTTGAACAAAACGCAGGCTCAGGATCGGGCATTCCGGATGCCGAGTACATCTCAGCCGGTGCCGAGATCGTCAGCACAGCCGAAGAAGTTTGGTCGCGCTCTGAAATGATCTGGAAAGTGAAAGAACCCATCGCACCGGAATACCCCCGGTTGCAAGAAGGACAGATTCTTTACACGTACCTTCACCTCGCCCCCGATCGCCCTCAAACCGACGCATTGCTCAATGCAGGCGTGGTCGGCATCGCGTACGAAACCGTGCAAGACCCCGATGGTTCTCTGCCACTGCTGACCCCCATGTCGGAAGTCGCTGGGCGCCTGAGCGTTCAAGCCGGCGCTCGTTGCTTGGAGCGCGTGTGCGGAGGCCGCGGCGTGCTGTTGGGCGGCGTTCCCGGAGTGGCTCCTGGAAACGTGGTCGTGATCGGAGGCGGCATCGTCGGCCTCAACGCGATCCGCATGGCCATGGGGATGGGGGCGGACGTCACCGTTCTCGACATCAACCTTCACCGGCTTCGCTGGTTCGACAACAGCTTCACAGGCCGCGTGAAAACGTTGTACAGCTCGACTCACAACTTGGAACAAGCCCTCGGTACGGCCGATCTCGTTGTCGGCGCAGTGTTGGTCGCCGGAGCGAAAGCCCCGCACCTCGTCACCCGCGAGCACCTCTCGCTGATGCAGCCCGGAGCCGCAATCGTGGATGTCGCAGTGGACCAAGGCGGTTGCGTCGAGACCACCCACGCCACAACCCACGCCGACCCCATCTACGAAGTGGACGGCATCGTTCACTACGCCGTCGCCAACATGCCCGGCGCCGTGGCGCGGACCTCGACGTTCGCGCTCAACAACGCGACCATGCGCCAAGGCGTGGCGATCGCCAACAAAGGCTGGAAGGCGGCCGTGGAGTCCGACCCCACGCTGCGGCCCGGCGTCAACGTCGTCGACGGACGGATCACCTACAAGGCCGTCGCCGACGCGCACGGGTTGCCCTACTCTCCGTTGGACTAAGCCCTACTTGCGGTATTTGGCCTTGAACATCTTCAGCGCGGTTCCAAAAATCGCGCTGGGTACGTTCCGGTTGTTCGCGAGTTGCTGCAGGTCTTTTTTCTGCAAGCCCTGCATCAGCTTCAATGCAACGGGCAACGGGCATTTGGGGTTGTTCACCAGGGCGACCTGAACCGGATACTTCCGAACAAATTCTTTGTTTTCGGCGATCAATCTCACCACTTCGTCGTGCAAGTTTTTGTTTCCGGCGAACGACGCCACCTCATTGGGCGTGAGTCGCCCGGACTTGACCACCGCGGCAGCCACGATCTTATTGGGGTCTCGAACCAGCACTTTTCGGGCCGACAAGTTCCCCATATAGGCGAGCTTAATTTTCTTGCCGACCGTCATTTCAGCCAACTGCTGCTCCAACGATTTCGGGGCCTCTTCTTCGGCTTCATCCTTGCTGGGTCCGCTGGCGGGATCTTCCTCTTTGGTCAGGCTCCATGAGAAATCTTCCATGTCGTCGTCAAAGTTGAACCGAAAGGCTCCCAAGCCTTCCGCATCCTGTTCCACCGCATCCAAGTTGAACATATCGAGGGACGGTTCGGGGGTCGGGGGGGCCACGGGCGCGGGCTCGGGTTCGGCAACCGGAAGTTCCGCCGCCTGTTGGCTCAAGTCCGGTTCGACCGATGAATCCTCGGACCCTTCATCATCCGATTCGGCGTCGCCAAACAAGTCATCCAATGGATTCCCAACCGGCTTTTTGGCCTCAACTTTCGCCTTTATTTCAATCTCTTTTTGAGCCGCAAAGGGACGCTGGGACGGTGTATCGGGCAACGAGTTGTGCATGCGAAGGAACGACTCTGCGTTCTGCAATGCCTCTTCGTCGCAGTTTGGGTTCGCGTGCAGGTGGACGTACACCGTGGGGGTCATCAGCAAGCGTTCTTGGTTTCGCACCAACGCATCGCACAGGTCTTTGTCGGCGCGTTTGGCCACCAGTTCGGCGGCTCGGTCCGGAGCACTCCGAAGCTGCAACAGCCGCGCATCCAACTCCGGATCGGGCTTGAATTGAGCGATGAACTCCAACACTTTGGGAAAGGTCGATTGAGTAATTCCACTCAACACTTGAGCCACAGGCATGCCTTTCATTGTGGCCCGAGCAGCCTTGGCCACGGCCCGGTCTTTGTCGACTGCAAGCACATACAACAACGACAGCTGAACGTCAGCCGTGCACGGAATCAACCCCTTGGCAACCGCGATCTTGGCGGTGCGTGGAGCCGAGGGCGAGACAGACTTCCGAAATGGCTTCGGAATGCCCAATCGTTGAAATGGAATCCCCATACCTGAATGCTACCGCCGATCAAGGGGTCACGTACAGCCCTGAATCAACCGGCGTTCAAGTTCCATAGTATGCGAAGGCCCCGCAAGGTGAGGTGCTCATCGTGCGCATCAATCTCATCGCACGAGCCCCCAATCAACCGAGCCAATCCACCGGTGGCCACGCATTTGGGCGTTTCCGCGAACTCTTCTTTGCATCGCCGAACCAGTTCATTCACCAGGCCCACATAGCCCCAGAAAAGGCCGCTTTGCATGCTCGCAACGGTGTTCGTTCCGATCGCGTGATCGGGCCGCTGGAGGGGCACTCGAGGGAGTTTGGCGGTTCGAGTGAACAGCGCATCGGCTGAAATTTGGTACCCAGGGGCAATGGCGCCGCCGATGTAATCGCCTTCTGGGCTGACGCAATCGAAGGTCGTGGCGGTCCCGAAATCGACCACCACCAGCGGCCCACCGTGCTCTTCGTAGGCGGCGAGTGCGTTGACGATTCGATCCGCCCCCACCTCGCGTGGATTGTCGGTGCGAACCCGCATCCCGGTTTTGATCCCCCGGCCCACCACCAACACCTTGCACTTGAGGTACCGATGGACCGCTTTTTGAAAGGCATACAGCACGCTGGGAACGACGCAGCAGACCGCCACACCTTCCAACTCATCCACGGAAATGCCGTTGTGGCTCAACAACTGCAGCAGCGTCAAACCGACTTCATCGGTGGTCCGCTCAACCGTGCTTATTCGCCACAAATGGGCCACTTCGAAGCCATCCAAGGCTCCAATCACGGTGTTTGTGTTTCCGACATCAATACCAAGCAGCATGCGAGCCTTTATCGTCCGCCCCTCCACCCGGCACGTCAGCGATCCTTCAGCGCAATTTCCGCAAAGCCCCGATGCCAATGCTGAAGGCTTCGGACCGAATCCACTGACTCGCCATGCGATGCCGGTGCTGCAACAAGCGTTCGGTCCACCTCGCCCAACGGAGATGGCCGGGCAACGCTGGCTCAAACTCAACTTCATCCACGTACAAACACCCGTCGCTGGATGGAACAACCCGGTGCTCGTGCACCCAACTTCGGACCAACCGGTTGCGACTCGTGTCGCGATAAGCACAGCCAGGTTCGAGCAACTCAAGCCGCATTGGCCAGCCCAAACCCGCCACGGACAACTGAATTTCCACCGGTTGACTCGGCTCCACTGACCCCAGCAGCAGCCTCATCTTTTCCCGATCGGCCTCGCTCATCTGCATGGCCGTCATGGGTCGAAATTCGGAGGCCAACCGCTCCGGGTCTGTCTTGTGAGCCCACACGCGTTCCGGTGGTTCCAAATGCCGCGTCCATACACGCAGATGATAGACCGCACTCACCGGGCCACCAACTCCACATCGCCGGCCAATACAGCCACACCATCCACCATCAAAGCGCCGTCATCGCGAACGTCCGTGGCGATGCCTTCCAGCCCGTTGACTCGGACCCGCCGACCCAAGGTGTGACTGCGTTTGCGCCACAGCTCCAAACTGGGCTGGCCCGAGGCTTCCACGGCTTCCACGGCCTTCACCAAGCGACCCAACAGTTCAGCGCGATCGACGGATTGACCGGATTCAATCGCCAACGAAGTGGCTTGGGGTAGACCCGGAAATTGGCGTTGATTGGCGTTGATTCCGACCCCCAGCACGACGAAGCGCACCCGTTCGGCTTCCGCCGACAACTCGGCGAGTATGCCTCCGATTTTTCGTCCGTCTTCCGTCACCAAATCATTGGGCCACTTGACCAAGCAGTCCAACTCTTCGGCCATCGCCGCGGCCCAAGCCAACACGCACACCGGGGCCATTTGAGGAATCACATCGGGTTCAAGCACTGCGCTGAACATGAGATTTTGTCCCGCTTCCGTTTCCCATGTCCGCCCCAACCGGCCCCGTCCGGACCGCTGTTGATTGGCCACAACAATCGTTCCGTGCGGCGCATCCATGGATTCCGCCAGCGCGCGCGCTTCGACGTTGGTGGATCCGCAGGTGTCGTGAAAGTGCACCGCACGACCCAACCTCCAAGCCAAGGTGTGGGCGCCGAAACCGCACGGATCGATCAGCGAATAGCCCTCACCGGCCGTCCCTTCGATGACCACACCCTCTTTGCGCAGTTGTTCCATCGCCTTCCAAATCGCGGTTCGACTCACGCCAAAGGATTCCGCCAGTGCAGTCCCATTGGTGCCTCCAGCGGCAATGGCATTGAGCAAGCGACCAACATCCATCGACTCAGTCAGCCGTTTCGCAGTCTTCGTGCGTGCCGGCTTCGACGATCGACACCAACGAGGCGTCGTCCACCAGATTTGCTTCAATGCCTTTGGCCGAAATCGAGATGCACTCATCGCCCGACCCGTCGGGGCACACTTCACAGGGGATGCCCAAGTTCTCCGTCAGGTTGCACACATCGGTAAGGTCGCCAAACTCGGGCAACAGCGCCACAATCTCGGGCACACCCATGACCGCTTGGTACCCAATCCCTCCGATGCTTTGCGCATCGGACGAAAAGGTTGCTTCAAAATCAAATGACGCGAAACGAAGCAGCCCCCCTTGCGCACCAAACTCAAAGTCTTCAACCCCACCGGTGACGTAGGGCAAATCGTGAATGGCGACGTTGCTCAACTCAATGGTTCGCGCGCAGGTGTCCTGCTCGGGTGGGTTGGTGCCTCGTTGCCCCAAGGCCGCGATGATTTCCAAGTAGGGGCCATCGACCCCTTGAAGTTGAATCAACAAGGGACGAGTGAACAAAGAGTTCAACAGTTCCCCGGCGTTTTCGCCGGTGGTGTATTCCCCGCTGTTGACATCCAAAGAAAACGTGCGTCCCTCCAGATCGGCGCTGGCTTCGAGCGGAGCGCCAAAATGAGAGGTGGTGAATGAAATCTCGGGCTGGCCGAAGCAATAGTCCAGGCCGACCGTGTACTCCGTCGAGGCACTCAAGTTGCCCTGGGGTGTGAACACAACGGTGGACCCGTCGTCTTCAAAGGTGGTCTCACCCACAATGTCGCTCACCACCATCGCGGTCTCATCGGGACCCGAAAGGTGAAACACAATCGGGTCTCGGTAGTAGTGGTCCATTGAACCGTTCATCGGCACCGTGCTGTCGACAGACGTTTCACAGGTTGGACCGATGGGTGCGTCGCCCGAGTCGGGTTGAGCGGTGCCGGTGCTTTTCCCGCAACCAAAGGTAAACAATGCAAGGGCGAACAAAGCGGAACTACGGTTGGTCATCGAGTGATCGTAGCAAGGTCTTGAGACCCACGCCGGCTTTGCCGTGGTAGAACGTGACCATGCTCGATGCAAACGCCGCCCTGCGACTCGATCCCGGCACTGTGATGCTTTGGCGCCTTCAACGCGTCATACGCCTGACCTTGGTGGGCATCCCCACCCTCATTGCACTCGGGATCGCGGCTTCGACCATGCTGGGCATTCGCGGCGATTTGATTGCGGTGTTGGTGATGACTCTCATCGCAATGAACATCGTCTTTGCGCTCTTCTGGCCCGCCCTCGAATACAACGCCTACCGCTACATGGTCCGCGATCAGGACTTGCTGGTGCAAAGCGGGGTCCTGTTTCGACGCTGGTCGTCCATTCCCCACAATCGAATCCAACACGTCGATACGCGGCAAGGGCCACTGGAACGGGTGTTTGGTCTCTCTCGGTTGCTGGTGTTCACCGCCGCCGGCATGAGCGCAGACGGGTCGATCCCCGGCCTGCGCACCGACGAAGCGGAACGGTTGCGGGACCTCCTTTCGCGTCGTGGAGGCGATGATGGGGTCTGAAGGCGATGACAAGGTCGGTGAAACCACCGATGTGATGGCCATTGATGAATTGAGCGGGGCCGACCAACCCACTGAGGAAGCGCGCCGAGAACCCCCAGCCCCCCTCGACGACAGCCCAACCCGACCCATTCCGCGACCGGCCCAGCCCACCATCTCCATGGTGACTCACCGGCTTCAGAACCCCGAGGACACGGTGGGGATCCACCTCAAAGAACTCGACACGGTGGGGATCCACCTCGAATCGGTGGAAGAGACCTTGGGCGTCCACTTGAGGGAAACAGACGCTCCGGGAACCGACCCCTCCATCGCGCTGCCCCAGCCACTCGATACCTTGGTGGCCTCGGGCATGCTGGAAGCGGAAACCGTGTTGACTCCGGACACCCCCTGGAAGGGCCTCCACCCGGTCAGCCTCGCCGTAAACTTGCTGCCCCGTGCATGGTCAACCGTGCGCAGTATGTGGCCCTTTTTGCTGTTCGTGGTCGTGGGAGGCGAAGGCGTGGGAATGCGATTCGTCGATCTATTGGTCGTCTTGATTTTCGCACTCGCCAGCGTCTGGAACACGTTCATTCATTGGGCGACGCTGCGCTACCGGATCAACAACGGGCGACTCGAAATCAACAGCGGTTTGCTGAACCGCCGTTCGCGCACCATCGACCCCGCGCGCATCCAAAACATGGAACTGGTCCAAAACCTGTTCCACTCTTGGGCGGGACTGGTCGAGTTGAGGATTGACACCGCGGGCGAGCAAAACACAGAGGGCTTGTTGTCGGCACTGAGTGTCGAAGACGCCACCGTGCTGCGGGACGAACTGGCCCGGGTTGGTTCATTGGCTTCCGCCAAGGACGACGAAAACCAGGGAACCCCGGTGGTCACCATGGGATTGGCCGAGATTCTCGCCTTTGGCCTCACGCAACGCACCATTGGAACCGTGGCGGTCATCACGGCGGTGGGACTCGAATTCATGAACCAGGCCAGCCCGGAAGTCGCCCGGGACGTCACAGTAAACATGCAACCAACCATGATCATTGCCGCGTTCATGCTGGCATTTGTGGGCTCGTGGGCCGTCAGCGCCCTGACCAGTATTTTTCGGTTTTTCGATTTTCGAATGATTCGACTGTCCGACGCCATCCGAACAACCCAAGGCCTGACCACCAAGCGCAAAGTCGAAATCCCCCTGTCCAAAGTGCAAATGGTTCGAACCGACGAGCCCTTGATGCGCCGGCTGATGGGCTACGGAACCGTCCTGATCGAAACCGCTGGACTGGGTGTGGTCGAAGGGCAGGTCCGCCAGGCTGAAGGCATGATTCCCATGGTGGAGTCCGATGAACTGGGGCGGGTCACCGCGACGGCCGTCCCTCACGCCAAAGTGGACCCGTGGGTCTCGCCACTGAAACCCGCTCACCCGCGTTCGCTGTACAGGGCGATGATTGGCTCGTCATTCAGGGGCATTGTGATCGTGGCTCTCGGCTTCGTTTTCCTGGATTCACTGAAGTGGTTTACCCTCGCGGTGTTGCCGCTCGCCCTGATTGGTGCGTGGCTGGACTGGGCGAAACAAGGCTGGTTGGTCACGCCGACCTCCATCGTGTCTCGTCGGGGCTTTTTCAACCGACGAACATTCATTTTGAGCCGCGACAAACTGCAGAGCGTGCACGTCGTGCAAGGACCGTTCATGCGCTTGCATGGACTCAGTCGACTGGTGGTCCGCGTGGCGGGCAGTCAGGTCAGCTTGCCGGAAACGGGTGAACGAGACACGGCTTGGTTGTTGGCCGAAATGGCCCGGTAGACTCGGTCAACCCAGCAACCAGTGAACGGCCCAACAACTGGCCAACACACCGGCGGAGTCTGCGGCCAATCCTGCCGGCACCGCGTGCCGAATCTTGGTCACACCGATCGAGCCAAAGTACACCGCAAGCACGTAAAACGTCGTCTCTGTTGACCCGTTCATGGTCGACGCAATGTTGCCCACCAACGAGTCCGGCCCGTGCGCATCCAACAACTCAGCGGTGATTCCAAACGCCCCGGACCCGCTCAATGGGCGCAACAGGGCCAGCGGGAGAACTTCTCCAGGAATTCCAAGCGATGAGGTGACAGGGTTCACCCAGTCCACCAATCGCTGCAGGCCACCGGACGCTCGAAGCATGCCCACCGCACTCAAAATCGCGATCAGGTAGGGGATGATCATGACGGCCAAGTTGAAGCCTTCCTTGGCGCCCGAGACGAACACTTCGTAGACCTTGACGCCCCGAACCACGCCAATCAACAGCATGCCAAAAATCAGGGCCGGCATGATCCAAACGCTGGCCGCCTCTCCAAACGTGTACACGGTCAACACCAAACCCACCAACGCCGCAATCGCCACGCAAAAGGGCATCAGCTCCATAAAGTTGAGCGGTGACCGTTCCAGGGAATGAGCCGGTTTGGGCGACGAACGGGCGAACACAGGAAGCCGCGACAAGCCAATGGCGGCCGCGATGCCCACCACCGTTGAAATGCCCGTGGCCAGCAACGTTGTCGGAAAAATGGCGGCCGCGTCTGCCGATCCGTTCAACGCACGCAGACCGATGATGCCGGTTGGCAACAAGGCCAGTCCGCTGGTGTTGATCGCCAAAAAGAGCACCATGGCGTTGGTGGCCGTGCCCTTTTCGGTATTGAGGTCATTCAACTCTTTCATCGCTTTCAGCCCAAACGGCGTGGCCGCATTGCCGAGGCCCAAGGCGTTCGCCGCGATGTTCATCACCATCGCGCCCATGGCGGGGTGGTCGGGCGGGACATCGGGAAACAGTCGAACCAAGACGGGGCGAATCAACCGGGCCATAAAGGCCAAGCCACCGGCCTCTTCCACCACCTTCATCAGACCCAAAAACAAGGCAATGTAGCCCACCAAACCAATGGCCAAGCTCACGCTGCCTTTGGCGGCATCAAGGGCACCTTGCCCCACTTCTGCCGGGGTGCCGTTGAGCACCGCAAAAACCATTGCCAGGGCGACAAGACCGAAAAATACGTGATTCATAATGGGGATTCAGTGGCGAGAGAGGCTGAAGCAGAGGACCACCCATAACGCACGGGCAATCAACTTCGGATCGTTCTGAGAAACGGGCAACACACCCAAATCAATGGAGGCGATGGGCGCCCAACCCGAAGGGGGCACTTCCGGTATCGGAAACCGTTGATCGGGAATGGTCGCCGTCGGATCCACCACATCGGTGATGGCCGCGTACGGGGTTTGCCGGTTCAACTCCGTATCAAAGGCCAAATGACCAAAATGTTCGGCCATCCAGTCTGCATCCATGGTCGCGCCAATGGACACCACCATTCGAACGCGGTCCCGCAGCGCCGGAGAGCCGTGAAGCGTCCGGAGCAACTCGGTCACCGCCTCGCCCTCGGCAATCACCGCAAGCCGTTGATGCGCCTCCGGCACCAGCGCCAACAGTTCCGCTTCGGAGGCCGTTTCAGCCTGGACGGCAGAGGCATGCGGTACTGCAGCAGAAAATGGTTCGCTCGAACGACCGATGACCGCGAGCACCGTGTCTTGGGTCCGACGCGCAATCGCCGTTTGAACATCGGCGTCCCACGCCGCAATGCGCTCCCAGCCCAGCCCCGGCGCCAACACGCTGGATGGGTCGTATGCAGCGCCGAGTTCTGCGGGGTCGGACATCAACGCATCTTGCGCCGCAGCCTCCTCGCGAAACATTCGTTGCCACCGGTCTTCAACCGTGGTCAGCCCCGCCAACCGTTCGACCAGTGCCCGCTCTCCATCGAGGGCCGGAACCGAAATGGTCTGCGGGTCCGGCGAATTCAACTTGGCGGCGGCGTGGCGTCCCTGGGGATGAAACGGCACCGCCTCCAACCGACACCACCATGCATCTTGGCCCTCGCCATTCGCTTCAACCTCGCCCCGGTGCACGGTGGCCAACACCGTCTTCCACAAGCGCTCCCAATCCAGCTCAGATGGCTTCCGAAGGCTGAGCCATGCCGCACCCACAACCAGGGCCAACACCGCAAGTTCAACCGCACTTTCGAGGCTCATGCGCCTTCTCCTTCACGCACACCAAGAGACCACGAATCAATGGCTTGGCCTTCCGATTTCATCCGGACCACA
>Ga0115012_10002064_pt1 | contig 11689 bp, 8 predicted proteins | sample TroAtlMetagenome_FD_88706 | JGI IMG/M metagenome (GOLD analysis project Ga0115012, IMG submission 88706) | Marine eukaryotic phytoplankton communities from Atlantic Ocean - Tropical Atlantic ANT10 Metagenome | ecosystem: Environmental > Aquatic > Marine > Oceanic | place: Tropical Atlantic Ocean...
AATGCCGGGAACTACCTGAAAGTCGATGCCGTGCTGAATAAGTGTTTGAATTTCTTCTCCACCACGTCCAAATATGAATGGGTCGCCGCCTTTTAAACGCACCACACGATTGCCTTTTTTAGCTTCATCAACCATTAGTTGGTTAATGTCGTCTTGAGGAAGCGTGTGATTGCTTTTGGCCTTACCCACGTAGATTTTCTCAGCGTCACGGCGTACAAGCTCAAGAATTTGCGGCGATACTAAGCGATCATAGACTACCACGTCGGCCTTTTGCATTAAGCGCAAGGCGCGAAAGGTAAGAAGATCGGGGTCGCCAGGACCTGCTCCCACCAAATACACTTGCCCTTCTACTTTTTTGTCCTGAGCCGCGGCTTGCAGTGCTAATTCGAATGCATCATCGGCTTTGCTGTCTTGGCCCTTTTCTACCATTTCAGCAATGTCACCATCGAGCACGTCTTCCCAAAAGTATCGGCGAGCGGTAACGCCATTAAGCGTTTGTTTTACTTTTTCGCGGAATTTTTCAGAAAATGCGCCAAGTCGACTTAAGTTAGCAGGCAGTACAGTCTCTAACTTTTGACGTAAATAACGAAGCAAAACAGGCGCTACACCACCACTACTCATAGCAATAACGATAGGAGAGCGGTCAACAATAGAGGGGGTGATGAATTGGCAAAGCGGCGTATTGTCCACCACGTTCACCAACACTTTGTTAGCGCGTGCTAAGTCGTGAATATGTTGATTAACATCGCCTTTATCTGTGGCAATGAAGACCATATCTTTATGGGTGAGATCACTATTTTCAAACTCGCGTTCAATAAGTGTCACTTTCTCATTTTGCGCCAATTGCTTCACCGTATCGCAAACCCAAGGCGCCACCACGGTGATGGTCGCAGGTGTCTTCATAATAAGCTCTAGCTTACGGGCAGCTACTTCACCAGCCCCAACAATTAGAACATTGAGTTTTCTGGCGTCTAGGAATAACGGAAAGTAATCCATAAAGGTTTTCTTAGCTTCAAATACAAAAAAAGAACTGACACTATTTTGCGCCAATTCTTTTTAATTAGAAAACAACGAAAACAGCCTTTATATTGCTATTAGTTATATAAAGGCTGAATGTATTGCTATTTAGTTCTTACGATTACGGTTTTCGCGATCTCCGCGATTAGGGCGGTCTTCACGATTGCCGCGAGGCGCTCTGTCACCACGGTTACCACGATCGCCACGACCTTTAGCCGGCGGTGTATCTGACCATTCGCGAATATTCAAACGCTGACCAGCAACACGGGTGCCCTGTAGCGTATCGCGCGTTTCCTTAGGCATGCCTTCAGGAAGGTCTACCGTGCTGAAGTTGTCATAAATTTCGATAGCGCCAATGTGCTTCGAATTTATGTTTGCTTCATTAGCAATAGCGCCAACGATATTTCCAGGCTTCGCACCATGTACGTGACCTACTTCAATGCGGAAGCGCTGCATGCCTTCTTCAGGCTTGCGGTTTCCACGAGGTACTCTTGGCTTTCTCTCACGACCATCACGGTCACGAGAGTTTCTCTCGCGGCTGTCGCGCTGAGGCTTGCTGTTAATATCTGGACGATCTGATTCTTTAAGAATTAACGGTTCGTCGCCTTGCGCAATTTTAAGCAGTGCCGCCATCAATACTTCAGGGGACGCTTCGTTTTCTTCTTTAATCATCTCAACAATAGGCATTAGTGATTCAATGCTATCGTCTTGGGTTGCTTCGGCAACTGATTGTTTGAAGCGGCTTAAACGTGTTTCATTAATTTCGCTAATTGAAGGAATTGGCATTGCTTCAATAGGCTGCTTGGTAGTTTTCTCGATAGAGAATAACAAGCGCTTTTCGCGATGAGAGATAAATAGGATCGCATCACCTTGACGACCAGCACGACCAGTACGGCCGATACGGTGTACGTAAGATTCGCTGTCGTACGGGATATCGTAGTTGATAACGTGGCTTACACGCTCAACGTCAAGACCACGGGCTACAACGTCGGTAGCGACAAGGATATCAATTTTACCCTGTTTAAGTTTTTCAACAGTGCGCTCACGAGCAGCCTGAGGAATATCACCGTTTAGTGGTTCTACGTCGTAACCACGAGCAGAGAGTTTATCTGCTAGTTCAACCGTAGCGGTTTTCGTACGTACGAATATGATCATACCGTCGAACACTTCCACTTCCATGATACGCGTTAGCGCTTCAAGCTTGTGGTGTGGTGCAATTTGGCAATAACGCTGGCGAATGGTGCTAGCTGTACTTACCTTAGACGCAATTTTAACGTGCTTAGGGTCTTTCAAGTATCGCTGAGTAATCTTCTTAATTGGGCCAGGCATAGTTGCCGAGAACAGTGCGGTTTGGCGCTCTTCTGGTGCGTGGCTAAGAATAAGTTCAACGTCATCGATAAAGCCCATACGAAGCATTTCGTCAGCTTCGTCTAGCACTAAGAACTTAAGTTCGCTTAAGTCTAGCGTTTTGCGCTTAATGTGGTCGATGATACGGCCTGGTGTACCTACAACAACCTGAACGCCGCGCTTAAGCTGGCGAATTTGGTTGTCGTACGACTGACCGCCGTATACTGGAAGTACTTTAATTTTTTGACTAAAGCTCGCATAAACCTGAAACGCCTCTGCAACCTGAATAGCTAGTTCACGGGTTGGGGCCAATACCAGTAATTGCGGCTTACGTTCTTCAGGATCGATATTTGCCAACATGGGCAGGGCAAACGCAGCGGTTTTTCCTGTCCCTGTCTGTGCCTGACCGAGTAAATCGTGCCCTTCAAGTAAAAGAGGGATACTCTCAGCTTGAATAGGAGACGGTTTCTCGTAGCCAACTTTTTCAAGGGCTTGTAAGATAGGTTCTGGTAAATTGAGGTCTTTAAATGTCATGTCGACAGTTGTGGTCATTAAGGGTCCTGGTGCATTAAGTAAGGAGGGTGCGGCATACGATTAAACCGTACTTTTTCGGTTTATTATCGCAAGACGCTATACAGCGATGAACTGGCCTTTCGGGCGAGTTTATGAAGCGTATTCGTAGCGTATTTCGCGATATGCTTGCCAGCAGTGTTGCAAAAAACCATATTATATTCGAATAATGGCAAGGTTGCCACGAAATTGCACAGTTTAGATGAAATAATAGACAGTACACCATGCGCTATTTTCAATGTGTAGCGATGTGACAATAAAAAGTTGAGGTAGGGCAAGGAATTACAATGACAAAAATGAAACCCAATACATTACTTAAAAGCACAACGTTAGCGGTGATGCTGACCAGCGCGCTTTTATCTGGATGTAGTGAAAAATCAATGGAAAGCCATTTAGCAGATGCAAGGAACTACGCCTCTTCTCAACAAATCGACGCCGCCATTGTTGAATATAAAAATGCCATTCAAAAAGCGCCCGATGCCGCAGCACCGCGCTTCGAACTTGGCAAGCTGTACTTGCAGGAAAGTAATTTTTCAGCTGCTGAAAAAGAACTCAACAAGGCAATGGAACTTGGGCATCCTGTTAGCCAAGTCATTCCTCTATTGTCGGTCGCTTACCAACAGTCAGGCGCAGAAAATGCGCTGGCCGAAGTAGATTATCGCGCAGAAGGGATGTCAGCAGTTGAATCAGCCGAGGTGGGTTTTTATAAGCTACAGGCTTTAATGCAGCTAGGTAAAAACGAAGAAGCTCAAACGCTACTGGCTGATTTATCAACCCTAGATACGAGCTCAGTCTATAAAGGCCTTATTGACAGTTATGCCTTTGTTTTAGAGAACGACATGGATGGAGCGCTAGCCGCCACCGAGAAGCTGCGAGAACAAGCCCCCACCAATAAAGACGTGCTACAACAGCTAGCAAAAATTTATCTTCAAAAAGGTGAGCCGAGTAAAGCTGCCGAAGTCTACGGCGTGTATGTGAGTCAGTATCCTGACGACGTAACCAGCAAATTTGCCTATGCAGCGCTACTGATTGAAATAAGAGAGCTCGACAAAGCAGAACCTATTGTAGATGACTTGTTGACCTTAAATGAAAACCATCCGCTGCTTAATACCTTTAAAGGCATCATTGAGTCGGCCAACGAAAATTATGCTAAGGCCCTCGAGCACTTGGAAATTGCCGTTCAAAATGGAAGAAGTGATCAGGTCGTGCGTTTGGTTGCGGGCTTCAGTGCATATCAAATTCAAGACTTTGAAGCGGCACAGCGTCACCTGACAATGGTGGCTTCTAGTCTTCCTGATAATCACCCTGGTCTTCGTATGCTGGCAGACAGCATGCTGCAGCTCGGTGAAAATGATGAAGCGCTTGAAGTATTAGCGAGGGTAGAAGGCGAGCAAGGTATTGATGCCGCACTATTCTCTAAGGCAAGTTATCAGCTTTTAAAAGACGGTAACGTAGTCGGTGCACAGCAAATGGTGGCAAAGTCTGAAGCGGTGAGTACCACGGCAGAAGACTTATCTCGCTTAGGTGTTTTGCAGTTATCACTAAATGATATTGATGGCTTAGTTAATCTTGAACAAGCCGTAGAGCAGTCGCCAGAGTCTGTGACGTCACAGGCTACATTACTTCGCGCCTACATTGCTACTAGTCAGCTTGAAAAAGCAAAAAGTGCGGCGAAAGAGTGGCATGAACAGTCACCTGAAACTGCAGCTCCGCTTATTTACCTAGGGAATATTGCGACGGCAGAGGGAGCCTACCAAGAGGCCGCCCAATATCTAGATAAAGCTAGCGAGTTAGAAGGTGCAAAGAATGAGGTGTTTTACTCTCGCGCTAAATTACTGGTAGCCGAAGGTAAAAACGATAACGCGATTTCCTTTGTTCGCGCCTTTATTGATAAGAACCCCGCCGATGTACAGGCGCTAGCGCTATGGTTTGCCCTCGCAATGGAAAAGGGGAACGCACAGGACGTTATCAAGCATACTCAAACACAGTTCAACACCAATAAAACAAATCTGAACTTAAGACTTCTTCTTGCAAGAATGTACTCGTTGAACAGTCAGCTTGATAAAACGGTTTCGCTTTTGTCAGATGTCGAAGGTAATGAAGCGTCGCCACAAGCGTTTTGGAACTTAAAGGGTCAAGCGCTTATTGCCACCAACAATGTAGAAGACGCGACAGCGTTTTTTGATCGTTGGCTATCGTTTTACCCGCAAGATAAAAATGCGGTATTGGGTAAGTTGTTGATTGTCGACTCTCAAAAGCAATTTGATCAGGGGCTGACGTTAACCAATAAGGTGTTGGCTAAACGTCCAGATGCACAGTTAACCTTATTGAAAGCTTACTTTCACAGCCGACTTGGGCAGGCTAAACCTGCATGGGAAATCATTAATAGCACGGCCGATGATGTTAAGGCTCTGCCTTTCGTTAGAGGCGTAATAGCGCGCTTACATCTTATCGATAAAGCGCCTGAGCAAGCTGTAGAGCATGCCAAAGCCGCCTATGACGCTACGCCTAACTCAGACAACGCTTTGTTGTTGATAGCGGCGCTTGAGATGTCGGGTAAAAAAGCTCAGGCATTTACGTTTCTTGAAAAACACGTTCAGGCGCACAGTAACGACATTCCAAGTGCCATGCTGTTAGCAGAGCGTCAAATCGGCAAAGACAGAGCAGCAGCCATTAAAACCTATGAGCAGGTGCTAACTAAAACACCGGATAACTTTGTTGTCTTAAACAACTTAGCGTATTTGGCGTTTGAAGATAAAAACCTTACTCGAGCTGAAGAACTCGCTAAAAAAGCCGTATCACTGCAACGTGAGAACGCTGACGCAGTAGATACGCTAGCGCAAATTTATGTTGCTAAAGGTGATAAAGCCGCTGCCCTCAAACTGTACGAAGAAGTTTCTGCACGTCCTATTGCGAACGACGATGTGTATTTAAATCACGTGAGTGTGTTGCTTGAACTCGATAAAAAAGCGCTTGCCTCGCGCAAGCTAGCAAGTCGAGAGTTTAAATCTGAAGCTGCAAAACAAAGGGCTGAGTCGCTTAAGCAGCAGTACGGGCTTTAGGCTCGTATAGCTTACTTATACCTTAGCTTAAATCTAAACATTCCATTTGCGAGAAACGAAAAAGGCCACATCAATGTGGCCTTTTTCAATCATGCTATTGGAGCAAAACGCGCCTAGCTGGTTTTGCTTACCGTGCTATGCTCGTTATTAGCAGTAATCTGCGCCTTTAGCTCTCGTAGTTCTTTCATTACATCTTGAAGGGTTGGCTCTACGTTTCCTTGTGCAATTTGCTCTTCAAGTAAAGCGGCTTCTTTTTCTGCTCGTGCTTTTTCGTTTTCTCTTTCCATCACGTTAACCACGATCCCAATCACCATGTTCAAGAACGCGAACGCAGTAAAGAAAATAAAGGTAAGGTAGAAAATCCAGCTTAGCGAGTAAACCTCCTGAGTCTCGTACATTACATCGGTCCAATCTTCGAATGTCATAATTCTAAAGAGCGTTAGCATCGAGATAGTGATATCGCCCCACAGCACGGGATTGATGGTTTCGAATAAAGTACTGCCTATAGCTGCGTAAATGTAGAAAATGATAAACATCAACAGCATGACATATGCTAATTGGGGCAGTGCTTTAACCAAAGAAACTAATAAGATCCTGAGCTCGGGAATGATCGAAATCATACGCAATACGCGGAACACACGCACCAAACGGGCGATGAGTGCCAGTTCGGTATCGTCTGCCGGAATGAGACTAATAACCACAATCAGTGTGTCAAACCAGTTCCAAAAGCTCTTGAAAAAGTAGCGTTTACGTTTTTCAGCCAAAAATCGTATGGTGATCTCTGTCAGGAAGAATGCACTGATAAACCAATCTAAGAATAACGTGACGGATGACATGCCTGCTGGCAATTCATAGGTTTTGGCACCTACGAGAAGCGCTGAAATAACGATAACGCTAATTACAAAGGCTTCGAACCATTTATTGGCTCGAATGCGCTCAAATTTATTTTGAAGTTCAGAGGCTTGCATTTCTATTTATCACTCAAAGAAAAACCGAATAGCCAAAGGGCTTGTGGTAAGCGCCATTGGCTGTATACTAAATAATCAGAAGTGCAGCGTACGCGCACTTATTGCATACAAATGTAGGGGCACAACGGGCGTTTTAAACCTGTCTCGTCGCACGTTACCTAAACGTTTATCAAGCCGAATACACAGGCTTAAAAATAAAGGGCATAATCATGGATGATGAATTACGGTTGTTGCAAGAGAAATTGCATCGTGTAGCGGAACGCTTGTCTAACTTCGCGCCCACAAAGCAAAATGCAGAAGCCTTGCGTATGGAATATCGCCAACTGCTAAGCGCACTTAAGAAATATACACCTACATCGCCAACTTAATCATCATTAACATAGCCCTTTTTCGCGACTCAGCATCGCATTTCTTCAGGTGTCATATTATCTCAGGCATAAAAAAGGGCAGCACTGGCTACCCTTTCTTTCACTATTGAGCATGTACTAAACGCTCAACTATCCAATGCTAATCATTGGTGTTGGTTTCTGCTGGCTTAAGACCACGGTTGATCATAGCCACATCTTCACCTGTCAATGTACCTGCCGCTTGCTTAAGCGTAACCACTGACTGAATAAAGTCATAGCGTGCGCCCGCAAGGTTACGACGTGCATCGAACAGGTTACGTGTGCTGTCTAGCACGTCAACAATGGTACGTGTACCTACATCAAAACCTGCTTCTGTTGCTTTAAGGGCGCTGTCTGCTGAGACCACTGACTGCTCTAAAGCACGAATCGTTGAGATTGACGCTTTTACATTGTTAAACGAGCTGCGAATAGACTGCACAGTTTGACGATAAGTCTGTTCAGCTGCTTGGCTTGCTGCAACATAGTTAAACTTAGCTTGGTCGGTTTGCGATGAAACGCGAGAGCCTTGATAGATAGGCACATTCAATTGAACCGCAACTGACTGACTATCAAGATAAGGTGTTTCAAACTGTAAGAACGGGTTTGAAATATCGTCTTTGCTTCGCGATGCGTTAGCTGTTAAACCAAGGGTAGGTAAGTGACCCGAGCGCGCAATTGAAATATCTTCTTTCGCGATATCCATAGCAAGTCTGTCAACCAGAAGTGCTAAGTTTTTATCCTGCGCAGTTTCTAGCCACTCATCGACAGCCGCTGGCACAGGCATAGTTGCGGCAAAATTCTCTGTGTTTAGCCCAAACAAACGATCGTGATATTTACCTGTAATTACGCGAAGCGCTTCAAGAGCAAATTCAAGCTGGTTCTTTGCTTGGATTTCCTGCGCCACCGTGCTGTCGTAATTGGCCTGAGCTTCGTGTACGTCAGTAATAGCCGTTAAACCCACTTCAAAACGCTGGCGAGTTTGTTCTAACTGGCGCTCAATGGCACGTTTTTCAGCGCCCACAAATTCAACATTGTCACGTGCACGTAGTACGTCAAAATAAGCAGTAACCGTACGCACAATAACGTCTTGCATGCTAGCGGCAAGCTGGGCGTCGCTTTGCTCGGCCACTTTTTCAGCGCGATCCAGCCCTAGCCAGTTTGCGTGGTCGTAAAGTGACATTTGTACCTGCAAACCATAATCGATAGTGTCTACGTCTGTTTCAAATACCACAATTTGAAGGTCATCAGCATTAGCACCTAACGTTTGTGCACGTTCAGCTGTAGAAGTTGTATAGCCTACCGAGCCAGATATCTGTGGTAGAAGGTTTGCGCGGCTAATACTAATCCCTTCAAACGCTGCATCACGTTGCGCTTTCGCTTGGTTTACCAATGGGTCGTTCGCCAGTGCTTGTTGATATACCTGCATAAGGTCATCGGCCAGCGCACCCGTTGTCATCGAAACTCCGATAACCAGCGACAGAAGTGTTCGTTTCATGCTTACGTCTTCCTGTTGTGTTCAAGTTGCGTCGTCATTCGCTCTAAGGGACGACTTAATAAAACCAAGTGTATGAAAATTCAACCACAAACCGAAAGTCCAAACTCGTAACAGTATTTGATTAACTGTAACAGAATATGTGATCTACCCACGCAATTATTATAGTAATAGACGACTTGTAATATGATTTTCTGTTATTCGCTCACACCCCGTTATGCATTTTTAACGCATATACATGGTTGGTGTGTAAATGTACTATGTATGATAAATCTATTTGAACCATAAGTGTCAGCAAATGAGCAAGGAATTCCTTTCATTTACCTCAAATGACGTCGAAATCACTGACATTAAGCCAGTGTATCGTGGTTTCTTTACCATGAATCAGTATCAATTTAAGCACAAGTGTTTTAATGGAGAGTGGAGTGATACCGTCACGCGAGAAATATTTGAACGCGGTCATGCAGTAGGCGTTTTGCCTTACGATCCAGTTCTTCAAGAGTTTGTGCTAATCGAGCAAGTAAGAATTGGGGCATTAGCCACATCTTCAAGCCCTTGGTTGATAGAAATTATTGCTGGCATGATTGATGAAGGTGAAACACCTGAAGCGGTATGCCATAGAGAGTCTATGGAAGAGGCGGGTATCACGTTAGATAAATTAACGAAAGCATTGAGCTATTTGTCTAGTCCGGGCGGGACCACAGAAAGATTACATATTTTTATTGCAAAGACCGACGCTAGCCAAGCGCATGGTGTGCACGGCCTGGAAAGTGAGTCTGAAGATATTAAAGTGCATCGCATTAAAGAGAACACAGCCCTTGAATGGTTGGAGAATGGCCATATTGACAACGCCGCAGCGGTAATTGCGCTACAATGGTTCTTTATGCACAAAACACAACTTCTGGAGCAGTGGCAGACATCGTGACTCAACGCAACCAACGAAAATATGTACCTCATCTTCCTTCCATGCAGGCGCTTTGCGAACTGAACTACTCCCATGTTCTAAGAATTTTGCCTGATTGCGATACGGAAGATTTGAGCTATGAATTTTCGGTAGGAGTGGGCCTGTCTTATGAAATACGCATTGTGGAGTCTGCTCGCTACACCAGTACATTAAGTATTAAGCAAACCACTAAAGACATGCCGTCTTACTTAACGCCTAGTATGACGGTGCGCCTATATCACGACGCTCGCATGGCGGAGGTTATCAATAGCCAAAATACGGGAGCGCTCGAACCCTCTTACGAGTATCCGAACTTAAAGATGCGCCAGCGCAACGAAAAGCATATGGTGAACATCTTTTTAGCTGAGTGGCTAAACTTCTGTTTGCAACACTCCTCAAATGTTACCTCTGAAGCGTGATTACACTTATACAACTCAGTGATTGCCACTTACTGAAAGATAAAAATAAAACGGGATATGCGGGTATAGCGCCCTATAAATCGCTAGCACGCGTGCTCAGTAGCGTTCGGGAATATGTTGTTGATAGCGTTGATATTAAAAATTACGTTGCTCAAAAAGCTGCCAGCGAGCCAGAACAGAGAGCAAAGCACCAAGTAATTGTGCTAGTGACTGGGGATATTAGTGGCGATAATTCACCTGAGAGCTACGAGCATTTTATCGCATTGATGGAGCAATATATTGAGCCAGCAAATATAGAATGGTTTGTGCTGGCGGGTAACCACGATAATAATCCGTACTTTGAAAAATATCTTAGCAGCCGTTATTTAAAGAGCAATGACCCGATAAGCTTTCCCAATTGGCAAATACACGGCCTGGATACCCGCGCTATAACCAATAAGCAAACGGCAGCCGGGGAAGTAAAAGAAAGCGATATACAGGCGCTAGAACAAGCGCTAATTAGGTCACCACAGGCCAATCATCTCGTTGCACTTCATCACCACATATTGCCTTCAAACAGTTGGATGGATAAGCACTCGTTAGCTAACGGGCAACAGATAGCCGCGTTAATAGACGAACATCCACAAGTGAAAGCTGTCATTCACGGCCATGTGCATTCGCCATTGCGCCAGCAAATAGGAGTGAACAAAACGCTTTCTTACGCAAGCCCATCTACCTGTTGGCAATGGGAAATGCGTCCCGAATTCGGTGTTAGCAATGAAGCGCCAGGGTATCAGGTGATGAGCTTAATGGATGGTGGCTCGGTGGGCGTTAAGGTTGTTCGGGTTTAGCTTTCGCGCTCTTTGCTTAAGCGTGGCTGTTTTGGAAGTATTTGGCGTTAAGAACAGTTTTGAACTCTCATCGAGTCCATATTAAATATAGAAACAGAGAACACAGAATAGAGAAAAACATGCAGCACATTTTATATCTTCACGGCTTTTTAAGTTCGCCGAAATCCATTAAGGCGCAAGCCACAAAAGCGTATTTTGAGCAGCATCACGCAAACGTTACCCTACATATTCCAGAGCTGTCTAATTTCCCCAGTAAAGTAGAAGGCCAGCTAATTTCACTTATTGAGAACACTCCAGCTCTGCTTGAAAACGGGCTGAAGCTTATAGGTAGTTCAATGGGGGGCTATCTCTCTACGTTTTTGCTTGAAAAATTTGGAGGCAAAGCGGTGTTAATTAACCCTGCAGTTCGCCCCTACGAGCTGTTGCAAGGCTTAATCGGCACTCATGAAAATCCTTACAGCAAGGAAAAGTTTGAAATAGTTGAAAGCGATATAGGGGTAATTCAAGCGTTAGAGGCAGCGTCAATCAAAGAACCAAACAGTTACAAAGTGTTGCTTCAGACAGAAGATGAAACGTTGGATTACCGTTTGGCTGAAGAAAAGTACGCGCAAAGTCACCTGGTTATTGAAGAGGGTGGCGATCACAGCTTTGTAGG
>Ga0115012_10002065_pt1 | contig 11687 bp, 2 predicted proteins | sample TroAtlMetagenome_FD_88706 | JGI IMG/M metagenome (GOLD analysis project Ga0115012, IMG submission 88706) | Marine eukaryotic phytoplankton communities from Atlantic Ocean - Tropical Atlantic ANT10 Metagenome | ecosystem: Environmental > Aquatic > Marine > Oceanic | place: Tropical Atlantic Ocean...
ACGGGTTGTTTGTCGACTCAATATGGATCCGCCCAAATTTCCAATGGAAGGTACGTGTGCTTGACCATTCAGACCCGTTGTGGGATGATATGGCAAGTATGGAGGTTTCTTTGATGAAAGGGGTCGCTTATGATTTGACGTTTACAGGAGATGGGGAATCATATGCCCTAGTTGTTGACTCTAGATTTACTCAGCCTCCGCATGATTTCCAAGTAAGGGTTGGATTGGATCAAATGACATTGGATGTAGTTGGGACATTTACTACTCTAGCAGATATCATCAACATTTTTGGAGGTGGAGATGAATCAGGTCTCGAGATCACCTCAGTTTCAGCACCTTACGCAATCCTTGTTTCTAATCCAAATAGAAACTCTGCTAATGAACAAACAGATTGTGAAGATTCCTCTTGGTATGATCCAGTGGCAGACCACGATGTTGAAAGTAGAGATCACAAATGTGGCTATTCGGTCGGAATTGGTTATGTTCACTTTGAAGAACCTCAACCAAACGGATTCCGCCCTGTGGATGAACTCGGATACATCGATGTAGGATTACATCCAGTAAATGGAAGTACTCTGATACCGGAAGAGTTAGATTTAGTCATTCGAAACGATAACGCTGGAGAAAATTCCTTTGATAATATTGAAATTTTCAGTGATACAGATGCAGATTTGTATTTCCATTATTTCGAAGATCGTTCCGCTCATATAGAAGAAGGGGGACGATTTGGTAACATCACAGATTCTCGAGGTTGGGTAAGGGATATGCCCAAGGGAACAATGCCTCAAGAAGAAATTGATGCTATATTCACCTTGATTGGAGAGGCTCCAGGTTCGACCAATTTCCCCGGACAAATGCCTAACCGTCTCTCACTAGTTATTTCAATCAAGAATTATACGGCTGATGGTTCAGCAAATGTTGCAGATTCAACTTTGTTATTCGACCCTTCAAATGAACGCTGGAACAGTCTAATTTTGATCGCAGGAACAGAACGAATTTCAAAGCTAGAATACGTGTCAACATTCCAAAGACATGGATACGCAACTGATATTTCTTCGATGGAAGTTGAGATTTTAGATTTACCAGAAGTGGTTGCTATATTCGGAACGTTTGAGATTCCTACCTCGAATAGAGTGCGAGTTGAGTTTGGAACAGCTCCTGATTTATTGAGCGAAGTTTTGGATAACGTAGTTCTAAATTTGGTTGAGATTATCTTAGATCTGGGGACTATTCTGAATGGTTTGCCTGAAGCGATTGTTGGAACTGCAGGCGAATCTAGCGGAGAAATATTTCTGCAATGTTTTAATCAAGTTAAAGAAACGTGGGCTAATGGAAATCAAAGATCAGAATCGATGATCGGAAGCGTAGGTTTAGGAATCGGGAGTAGCCCCCACCCAGTTATGCAAAAGAATCACATTTTGCTTGCAGAAGACCTAGATTACACGGATGAATATGGAAACGTTTCCGGTAAATATGGGTCGATTAATCCACCTCTTGTTCCCGTGGGTATGAGTCTGTTGATGACAGATATTTCTGGGGCATCATATTCCTATGACCAAGAAACCGATTTGCGAACAATATCTGTAAATGGACTCTCTGGTGAGGAATTAATAATCGGCCACTTGACTCATTTCTCAAATACCACAGAAGGTGACGTTAGACAGTTTGCATCAATTTCAAACCGGCCAGCTAACCTAACAATTTCACAACAGGATTCACTAATCACGTACTCGGCATCTGGAGAAATTGGCACAATTACATACAGCGGTGAAGGAGAGGGACAATACAATGCTCTTCGGTTGAATGGATTGCCTTCTCAGTTCCAATTGGAGTTAGGAGATACTCTCTCGTTTTCAGCCCCTGAAGGAATAGATTCGATTGAAGTCCAAATTTCTAATGCCACAACTCCTCTAACAATGGATGAAGATCACGCTAGGTTCTGGATAAATCAGAACATCGGAGAAGCGAGTATGTCTCTCAAATTGTCCAATCTTACTTCCATTGTATTGAATCCTCCTGAAGAGCAAGGGGCAAAGGGCGAAAGGGGAAACAGCAAACTTGTGATGAATAGGACGGGATCTTCTCCTTTCAGTGTTTTATTGGAAGATGTGAGTGATAGAAGTGATGAATTCCTTGGCCTATCAGGAAGAATTCATCTATCGCCATTGCCCGCTAATCTGACAATGTCTCTGCCATCATCAGAGAATTCCGACCTAATTTCAATTCCTGAATTTGGTGATGCAGATGGAATTCTCGCATTGTCATTTTTCCTTTCAGGCATGATTGGTTTTGGTTCATCGGTAAACGACTTTGCTGTAGAAAGTATGGTTAACTTAGGAGATGCTTCTAACATTCGAAGTAATCTAACACTTGGTATGGATTTATTGACCGGTGAAGAATTTGACCTGACCTTAGACGTAAGAAAAGGAGTGAATGTTGCTGAAGAGCCGAGATGGGTACATGGAATCTCTGGAGAAGTATTGGAAGCGACAGAGTTGGTGTTTAATTATTCCAAAATGCCAGATTTCACTGAGAGCTCTCGCAATGTTGTATCTAATGCGTTCAAGGACTTCAAACTTAATCAAACAGAAAAAGTTGAAGTCGCACAACGACTTTCTTGGGCAGGTTTGAGCGATGCTGAATCACTCGTCGATGCAATGGAAGATGGTTACATCTCAGAAAGAGAACAAGCCCTTCTCGATACTGAAACCCTTGAAGACGAGGGCGTTACTTTTGATCAAAGGCGATCATGGCATAGTAAAATTTGGATGCCACAATTACCAGCAGGTCAGATAAAATTACTCTATGATGTAGAAATTAATGATAATGTACCAACATTCGAGATTAAAGTGTCCATGGATGGTTGGATTCCGTTCAGACCAGTTCTAACCATAGAATTGAATGGCTTGACAAAGACAGACACTCTTCTTGTATTAACGGGCCTCGATACTGAACTACGTAGAAATGTTTCAATGGATGCAACATTTTCAACTCAGTCGGACCTAGTAATTCCTAGGACTACCATAGACATGGTCTATGATTTCGGGGAAAACTTGGATGATGTAAGGTTATTACAAAACAATCAATTGCGGGGGATAAGAACAGAATTGATGATGTTTAATGCACCAGCAAAGGTAGATCAACTGGAGTCAACAATTGGAGACATCCTTGAAGCTCACTTGGTAGTCCCTCCTGAATACAGAGATGGACTAAATTCTGCTGACTCTTTGATGTTACAGCAACTAAGAAAGATCGATGGGTTATGGTGGCCTGCTACGATGTTTATTCGAGATGTCCCCGGGGAGATGCACCTAAAAGCAGCACCTGCAGACAATTTCGATATTCACGAAGAGCGCTCTTTCCAAGGAATGTTCGAGATGGATTATTCTTCAAATAGCGACGATATGGATTTGTTCATAGAAACCAAGGGCAAAGCTCAGAACATTAGAGGTGACAACCTGATGCTCGCAGAAAACCTGCCTGACAGGTTCGTGATGGAAGTTACTGAGGACTACGGCGCAAGGATTTCAGCATCCGGAAGTGGTGTAGAAAAGCTATACATTCGGAGGAGTAACAGCATGATTCAAGATGGTGTGAACATCGTTTCATCAGAGATGATTGGAGAGAACTTGAAAGGTGCGGAAGTACACATCTATCGCCCACTGGGATACCCGGTGATTGTAGTTGACGGAATCACTGGTGGAAGGATTGTCGCCACTGCTCACACAGAAGTGGATGTCCTTGGTACAGATATTGATGCTAGAGGTGTGCTCCTAGATGCTCAATTTACAGGCGGCCTTCCTACCGCTTCTAGCGTGGGTGTAAACGGCGTAGTATCAGATCTATCCTTGCTTAGTAGCCTAACTGGAGGAGAAATTGAAACAACTCACATAATGATTGGCGACCCGTTCTCATCATTATTAGCAACGGCAATTGCGGCGGTGACTGGATGAGTGATGAATACGACCCTGAGATGGAGGAAGAACTCCACGAACTATCTCAAGAGATAGGTGAAATGGTTGTAGATTTCACAGAAAAAATCTCCCCTATGCGAGTCGCTTTGGCAGGATTAGTCCTGATTTTATTACTTGGAGCACTTGTATCGACCTGGTATTGGGTTATTCCAAGAGATGACGTGGAAATTGAAGTTATGTATCTCCAGAGAAACGGTCACATTGTATTGGTAGAATTGGTAAATGATGGCAGTCGTGAGATTACTGATGTCGAATTGCAAGTTGATTTTGTGGACAGTAGTCAAACAGTATTAGGCAACATCACAGTTTCTTTGAAATCCGTGGCTAGCCATACCAGTGTTTCAGGAGATGATATGGAATTAGATCTTCGTGGTTATTCAGTATGGGAGGAATATACAATTCAAGTCAACATAAAATGGACAGATTTCCGAGGTGTTGAAAATGAGGAAAAATTCATTCACAAAGTATCTGAGAATATTACTGAAAGATTCCATGATGAATGTGAAGAAGTAACATGGTTTCTTTGAGGCTAAATTAGGCAAGTCCTAAAACGAACTTTCGCTGCCACAGGTTTGTGCGTAGAGCCTTTTTGTTGCTCGTTATATTCCTGCTTTCAGGAATACCGGTTGTAAACCAGCCGGAGGTAATCAGTGAGGAGCCCGGAGTAGAATGGGTTCGTTTCGATTTACCGGAAGATTCGATTCGCAATTTAGTTGGAGAATTAGACGAATCACTTTCATTAGAAGAAAGGCCTTTACTAGCACATTCGCGCTTGGGCATACATGATTCCAGTGGCGTATTATTTGAGCATGAAATTCCCGATGAGTTATTGACTTCAAGGCCTGATATGCGACTTGTTTTGGTTTCAACCGAGTTTCGTTTTTCTGATGTAAGAGACAGTATTTCAGATCACAAGGGAGTAGAAGTTAGAGAATTCATCTCACCTTCTGGACTTATGGTTCAAGGAACGCAAAACGGAATTATTGGGCTATCAGAAATAGATGGTGTCGCTGCAGTACAGCCAGTACCTCTGGCTATGTTTGTTGATTATTCGTTGATGGATTCATTACCTAACACGCCGGTTAGGATAGAATCGTGGAGAGCAGAATCACTACTTCCCGGAGTAGATATTTCTGACAATTGGGGAATGAGGTTACATCAAGAGCTAGATTTGGTCGCAAATAATTTCCTCAGCGATTCTGTATTCGCTGAAACTGGTCGCTATGATGGATTGACATCCTCATCTATCGCATCCCTAGCATCTGAACCCTCAGTGGCTTGGATAGGACATCAACCTAGTCTTACAATCTGGAACGATCAGGCTCGAAATCATATGAATGTCAATGCAATGAAGCAGTATTACACAACAGATTTGGATGGTTCTGGACAAATAGTTGGAGTTGCAGATTCAGGACTGGACCACGATCATGGAGACTTTGGTTCTAGAGTGGTTGGCAATGTCGACGTGATTGGTGATGGCTCTACCGCTGATGCTCATTCTGGGCATGGAACCCATGTTGCTTGTACTGTATTGGGTGATGGGTCACGTGGAAATTATGCAGGAGTTGCACCAGCAGCGGAATTGTATTTCCAAGCCATGGAGAACGACAATAATGGGAATTTCCAATGGTCCAGTATCAACAACATGCTCAACACAGCCTACAACAACGGTGCTAGAACTCACACAAATTCGTGGGGTTCAGAATCTAGTTCTGATTGGGGTGTTTACACCTCTTCTTCTGAAGACGTGGATGACAGAGCAAGATATTATGATCAATATTACAGTGGACGTGAAGGGTTAACAATTCTATTCGCAGCAGGTAATGATGGTCCACAATCAGATACAATCGGTTCTCCTGCTACAGCAAAGAATTTGATTGCTGTGGGCAATTCACAAAACAGGTATTCAGGTGCTCCTAACAGCATTATGGATGGGTCAAGTCGCGGCCCGGTCGATGATGGCAGAATCAAACCGGATGTTTTAGCCCCGGGTGGTTATGTTCGCTCTTGCAAAGCCCAAGAAGCCACAGATACGGGTGGAGCAACTTGGACGAATAACTGGTACATGGAGTACACAGGAACAAGTATGGCTACACCAAATGCAGCAGGGACTGCTGCGTTGATTAGAGAATATATCACTGAGGTTTCTCAAAGGCCAGAACCTCAAGGCGCTTTGGTGAAAGCATTGATGATTTTGGGTGCTAGAGATGTTGGAAATCGTGATATTCCGAATATGGACGAAGGTTGGGGCCGTATTGATCTCAAGGGCACTTTAGCACCAAACAATGGTCGAGGAATTTGGGTTGACGACCGCTCATTTTTATCTTCAACAGGTAATTCCAAGAGTTACTCTTTCAATGTGACAACAGCAGGACAACCATTCAAGGCAGTGGTTGCTTGGTCGGATGAGAGAGGTTCGAGATTTTCTAATACGCAGTTGGTAAACAATCTGAATATGCTAGTAACAACTCCAAGCGGTGTTGAGTATAAGGGCAATGAATTTTCTCAAGGGAGATCGATTCAAGGCGGCACTCATGACACTCTAAACAATGTAGAAGTTGTTCTGGTCGACTCTGCTGAGATTGGATTATGGACAGTAAAAGTAACCGATGCAGGTCATTCTGGTAGTAGAGCTCAGCCCTATGCGGTCGCAGTCTCCGGAGTTGGAGTAAATGATTTGCGACCTGATCCTTCACCGATTCCAGCGTCATTTTCCACAGATATTGCAATCCCTCAGGTTGGAGATGAAGTATTGGTCGAGATGAAAATTTCTAATCTAGGGAATGTGGAAGCAGAAGACGTAGAAGTAATCTTCCAAGAAGAGGGTCTATTCATGGATTCACAGACATTTGATTTGGGACCTGGAGGTTCTAAGATTCTATTTTGGGATTGGAATCCTCAGAATGCGGGCGGGCGAACGTTATCTTTCTTGGTAGATTCCAGCGACACAATTGACGAAATTAATGAAGGCAATAATCGCATGGACATAATTGTCAATGTCACAACACCGGGAGTCAGAATTGAATCTACAGCACCAATTGTAACACTCTCTGACATTAACTCAACCTCCTCTTCTTGGCAGGTAACGATGATTAATACAGCATTAATCAGTGCTAATGCATCTATTTCCTCTACTGGAGTAACTGGGCCAAATAATAATCAAATTCAATGGTATGTGGGTCTAGATCAAACAGATTTCGAATTAAACGGACAAGAAGGGGTCCTTGTGAATGTGACCTTGGTCCATCCAGCAGGCCCAAATTCAGGACTATACGAAATTGAATTATTAGGGTATGATGAAGATAATGATGTTAGCAGCCCGTTTACCTTGAAACTGGATGTCCCTGTATTGGCGCAAACTCGTTTGGAGTTTGATTACGCCACAATTCCTGTTCATCCTGTAAATACTACATCTGTTGATGTTAGATTGTTTAATCTTGGAAACGGGGACATAGGTTATGACTTGTTTCTAGAATCTCCTCCTGGTTGGTATGCAGGTTTTGATGATTTAAACGCCCAAGGCGGAGCAAATTCAGCATCGACAGGTCTTATGTTAGAAGACGGACAAATGAATATCGGAATATCATTTACTCCTCCACAAGTGATGACTCTGGCAGGCGCTGAACTTACAGTCATACTAAGAGTGGTTTCTCAAAGTGAGGAAGCTCGGCTGATGCTGTATGAGTTGCCTTTGGTCGTCCAAGAAATTTCTGAGGTAACAATTGATTTGGAATCGTCATTCTCTTCTATTACTCCAGGTAATACGATCTCATTGCAATACTCTATCGAAAATCGAGGCAATATGGATTTGAATCTAAGTCCAAGGTTACAATTGCCACAGAGCTGGACTCAAAATACAGTTCTAGATGACTTCGAGATAGGATGGACAGAATCGAAGAATTTCCTAATTTCTATTACAGCAGAACAAAGCGCAAGAAGCGGAGAAATCAAATTTATTTTGGATTCAAATGAAAACTCTTGGAGTCACACTGAAAGCGTTAGTGTGGTTGTGCTACCAGACCCTGTCCTCACCTTTGCCTCGGTTGAAATCGAAGACGAAACTTGGACTAACATATTTGGTCCCGGAAAACACCCAACTGGGGTTCCAATCAATTACACTTGGTTGGTGGAAAATAACGAAGATAGCCAATGGAATCCCGTAGTTTCACTTCAAATGGATAATAATCTGCTAGGTGACTGTACATCGGTTGGTACGGTCTCAAAAGGTGATGTTAAACCGTTAACATGCACGATTATTATTCCAGCAACAGCAGACCCTTCATCAGAACCTGGATTCAAAGTTACCTTGAGCGGCGATATGATTTCAATTAATCAAACTGTCACACTGCTTGTCGATGAGACAAAGGAAGTCAGTTGGAAGGTTCAGGGTACTAGTACGCTGGAAACTGGTAAAACCTCTAATTTGGTAGTCACTGTAACAAATATTGGTAATGCCTTGGTGTCAGGGGCAGTAAACGTAGATTCCTCAAGGGGTTGGCAAGTCAAAATAGATGACAGTGATGGAATGATACTTCTTGAGGCAGGACAATCGCAAATCATTCGATTGGAAGTGGTTGCTGATGGCCCTGGCGAAGGTGACATTTCTTTGTCAATATCAGGCGCAAATGACGTGACAAATTCTGAGTATCAAATAGAATTGTCAAGTGAAGGCGACGTAATCGATGACGAATCTTCTAGTTTGGAATCAATATTCTGGGTCGTTTGGATAATAGTGCCAATATTCGCTGTTGTTGCATCTGTAATATTGCTAAGAAAAAAGCCTAATTCTCAAAGTATGAGTTCAGGTCAACATTCTCCTACGATCAATACCGCACAGGTTCAATCTAATGTTATTCCTTGCTTCTCTTGCAGGCAGCCAATAACCTCTATGATGCAAGGATGTCCATCATGTGGGGCTAGATATCACACGACATGTAGAGTTGAAACCTGTCTGAATTGTGGAGTTTCATCTTCAACATTTGTAAATGTGGAATGATTTGAGCATTTGTCCATAGCCTTTTACTGTGACTACCGTGACCGGGGTTCATGGAACCCCGCAGAAAAGACCCAAAGTCCGGTCAAAGCATCGCCAGTATTTTGCTGGTTAGCTTGATGTTAATTTCATTGGTTCCGGCTGTAGCAAACCCGGTTGCTGCAGACGATTCTGGTAGAGATGCAAACATCTCATTATCGATCTCTCCTTCCTCCCAAACCGTCAATCCTGGAGAGACTGCAGAGTACACAGTTCGCGTCTACAATAACGGTGCGAACCCAGTATCGGTAAATCTAGCAGCAACTAATGCCCAAGATTGTAACGGATATAGTGCAACTATTGGTCAGATTGGCCAACCTATCGAAGCAAACGATTACGGTGAAACCTTCCTGAACGTTACACTTGCTCAGACTGCAGAAGACTCATGCATCACAACGGTTACTGCCAATGCTAACGAGCAGGCAACTCCGCCTGACCAACCAGGTCAGCCAGCCCAACAATCGAAAGATGTGGAAACATCTTCTGGTGATGGTTCTGGTTCAACATTGTTTGGAGTTGATTTGACAATTGATGCACCGGTTAATCCTACATGGAATGGCGAGACTACAATCGAATGGGATGTTGAAGTAGAAAATACTGGTCGTGTACAGGAAACAGTAGAACTTACAGTCGATCCAAGAAGTGGTTCTGGTTGCAAGTCAGACGGAAGCATGAGTATTGATGTAAGTCCGAGTTCAGTTCAGATTGACAATGGTTCCTCCGAATGGGTTACGGTCACATTGCAAGTTCCTGAAGGCAAGGAAAGCGACAAGTATTGCTGGGAAATCGAAGGAGTAGTAACAAATGATCAGAATCCAAATGGTAGCGCATCTGATACCGAGGAATTCAGTCTATTCGTTCCCGAGTTGAAGAAATGCGACGCCTCGCTTTCAAAATCCAGCCTTTCGCTTAATCCAGGTGAAACAGGGTCACTTGTTGTTACATTCAGCAATGAAGGTAATACAGACTGGTCGATAAATGTCGGTTTCAATGGTTCCAAATCTAACTGGGCTAGTGTAGACGGGCCGTCAAGTGGTAACCTGAATTATGATAATGGAAATGGAGAGAAAGAATTCACAATTGAAGTAACTCCAGATGATTCGGTTGAAGCGAATTCACAAAACTCAATCTACATTGAAGGCAAGGACAGCAATCTGTGGAAATGCAGACAGCAAATCACAGTCACTGTCGGACAATCACGTGGGGCTTCGATGTCACTTGGCAATACGGCACTTTACGATATAGCACCGGGCCAAGACCGTTCTACAACCCTTACTGTCACTAACGAAGGAAACGGCCCTGATACATTCAGAGTTTCAGCGTCCTCTCTTCCAACAGGGTGGTCTGTTACCCTAGAATCTTCTACTATCACTACAGAATCGAGATTTAGTAATCAAAAATCTGGAACGATTGAAGTTACAATTTCCTTACCTCTAGATGCACTTGCAACCGAAGAGGTAACAATCTCCTTCTCTGTACTGCCGCAATCGAGCGGAGGGGCTTATGATACCCAAGATCTGCGTGTAACGGTCAAACCAGTACACGCAATGAGCGGAGGGGCGCCAGCTGAAGACCAAACAGGAAGGTCAGACACAACAGTTCAGTTCCCAATTACGATATCAAATGACGGCAACACATTGGACCGCTTTAGATTCTCAGTAATCTCTCAAACAGCACAGCCGGCATGGGGTAAGCATTTCGAGACAGAAGATGGCTCAGTAGTCACTGAAATCGACATAGATGCGAGGTCAACAGTAATCATGTACCTCGTTGTATCTATTGATGGTGAAGAAGAGTTAGAGAGTACAAGATTGACAGTCCGAGTTACCAATTTGGGAGACAATAACAACGGGGATGATGACGAAGACGGAGTTCCAGATAACCAACTTGAGTTTGTATTCAGGGCAATTCTTTCGGATCGTGATTTTGCAATGGATGCAATAATCATGCCTTCTGTTGACGAATTATCTAGGAGCGAAGTGATGATTTTACCGCCGGGTGGAAGTCAAACATACAACATCAAAGTGACAAATACAGGCGACATGACCGATGAAGCAATCTTTGATTTCAGCGGCCTTTCGGGTACTGCAACTAGAACTCTGACCTATCGTGGTATGCCGGTAGAAGGTCCAATTATCGTACCGAAAGGATGGGGCGCATTTGATAACTCAACAGGTATGTTCTATTATGATGGCAATTCTCCTCTGCTTGGAACAAATTTCGATAAAGCGTTCGAAAAAATAGTCGACAATGGCCTCGTAGATACGCATTATCCGATGCCATTTTATGCAGTGGTACAGTTGGAAATTAAAGTTAACTCTGGAGCTGAAAATGGCGATGGCGGAATGCTAGAAATGGTTGTAACCTCGGTTTCAAATGCAGCAAACCGGAGCGGTAAGGTAACATTCTCTTTATCGGTAGAAACAGTTCTGGATGTAGAATTACTCATCAATCAAGATGATATCGATGTTGATGTTACATTTGGCGAGATTGGAAACTCTCACAGTTTTGAAGTGGAAGTATTCAACGCAGGCAATGTAGAATCAGAGTTTAAGATATTCACTAGCGGCGGAGTACGTGGTTGGAACGTGATCCTTGGGTATGAGGCAGGCGCTGGTTGTAACGATAAAGGAGACCACTTACTCTGCGATATACCTGCAGGCGAATCGATAAACATATCA
>Ga0115012_10002067_pt1 | contig 11686 bp, 6 predicted proteins | sample TroAtlMetagenome_FD_88706 | JGI IMG/M metagenome (GOLD analysis project Ga0115012, IMG submission 88706) | Marine eukaryotic phytoplankton communities from Atlantic Ocean - Tropical Atlantic ANT10 Metagenome | ecosystem: Environmental > Aquatic > Marine > Oceanic | place: Tropical Atlantic Ocean...
CGGCGATGGAAGGGGTGACCTGGCCGTGGGCAGTATGTTTCATGACTCTGGAGGTGCCGACGCGGGCCGCGCCTACTTTGTGCTCGGAGACACGCTGGCGGCTTCTTCTGGGTCCTTCGCTCTGTCGAACGCGGACCATAAGCTCGACGGGGAAGAAGCGGACGACCGCGCCGGGCGCCTGGCAAGCTCTGCCGGCGACCTCGACGGTGACGGACTGGATGATGTCCTGGTCAGCTCCTTCGAAGCCAACAACCAGACTGGCAAGACCTACCTCTTCCTGGGCAGTGAGCTGGGCATCTCTTCCACCCGCTCGATGGCCGAGGCCCGGTCGATTCTGCACGGTGAAGTCGAGGGCGACTACTCTGGTCAGACGGCTGCCGGCATCGGCGATCTCAATGGTGACGGGCGTGGTGATCTGCTGGTCGGGTCCTACAGAAGTGACGTCGGCGGTGAAGACGCCGGCATGGTGTATGTCCTGCAGAGCAATCTCTGATGCGGTGTGCCCCGTCCACTCTCCGGCTTGTCCCGCTCGTGGGACTTGTTGCGAGCTGCAGCAGCGGGACGTTGCCCCCATTGCCGCAGCGCCCGACGTCGACGTCTCTCGTCTCGGACACCTCTGCTCCTCCCAGTGACTCTGGGGACACCAGCTATGCAGCATACCAGGGCCTCGACACCGATCCTGGCTGGCAGCTGGGAGCTCCCCGTGCCTGCACCGCTCCCGTCTCGCTATCGTACACCGAGCACAGGGACGCCCTCGGAGTCTTGGAGGATGTCGATGAGGGTGCGGAGGTCGATGAGTTTGGAAGCATCGGGTGGTGGCGAGAAGGGGAGGAGGACTACCTCCTGCACACGACTCCAGGCGCGCGCCTGGGCAAGCGCCGGCTCGGCGTCCCAGAGGGGGAAGCCAGCTACATCACCTTCGACCAGGATGTCCGGTCCTTTCTTCTGCAAGACGTCGATCAAGACGGGTTCGTTGACCTCCTCGGTCTGGGTACGGGCTTGCTCATTCGCTACAGCGTCCTCACCGACACTCCCACCGATGTGGTGTTGGTGGAGCCGACAGAAGCCCATGCGGTCTACGACGTCGCGGTGCTCGACCTCGACAGTGACGGCGACAAAGACCTGGTCCTCGGAACAAATAGTGACCCTGACGCCGCAGGACAGACCCCCCTCAAGGAGGTTCAAAACCTGGGCGACCGTACCTGGTCTGAGCCCCACGACATCCTCCCAGAGCTCACCCCCGCAACCTTTGACCTCGCTCCAATAGATCAAGACGGCGACGGGCACCTCGACATCTACGTCTGCAATGACCATGGTGCGCGGTTCGGCAGTAATTTCCTGCTTCGAGGCGATGGGGCAGGGGGCTTGACCCTTGCCGAGGATGAAGGACTGGGCGTCACCACCGACTGCATGGGAGTGTCTCACGCCGACGTCAACCGCGACGGCGGCATGGACACCTTCCTCACAGCACTCGACCGCCACTGGCTGCTCCACGGAGACGGCGTGTCTGCCTACGACGCGACAGCCTCGACCCTACCCCCGCTCCAAGATGAACAGATGGGCTGGGGCAGCTCGCTTGTAGATGCCGACAACGATGGTCGTGTAGACATCGTTGTCGGAACGTCCGACTTCTCCAACCTTGGCGCCCGGATGTGGCCGCTGCAGCTCCTTCGCAGTGGCGACGATGACACCTTTACAGACATCGGTGGATCGGTAGGGCTGCCTGAAGAGGCGCACTCTCGCGCGGTCATTACGCGCGACATCAACTCCGATGGCATCGTGGACATTCTCGCCGCGGACTTCTCCCGCGATCCGTGGCTGATGCTCTCGGACGGCTGTGGGGCCGGCAACTGGCTGGAAATCGATGGTCCGGCTGGAGCGTTGGTGCGCGTACAAGCCGGCCGTCAGTCCTGGACCCACCTCCTTACCCACAACCCTGGCTGGGGTGCATCGCAGTCTCCGCGTGTCCACCTGGGCCTTGGAGAGGTCGACAGGGTCGACCTCATCACCCTGACGCTGCCGGGGACCGAAGGCCCCCGCGAAGTTCATCTTGTTGGTCCAGTCGAGGTAAACCAGCTCATTGGATGGGTTCAGACCGAAGACAGTCCGTAGAGACCACCGCATCACCTGACAGTGTGTGGCGCCCGGTCTGGACTGCCATGCCACCCCCGAGGTGGCGGAGATCACATGGGGTCCCTGCTGCAGCTGGACACGATGCTCCGGACGCGGGGTACCGCCCACCGTGTCCTCTTACGGGGCGTTCCGTAGGAGTCGACTGGAGTTGACTTGCATGGGTGCAGGCTGCAGGATTGGCGCATACTTTGAGGGCGTCTCTATGATGTGTGTCCGATGGAATTGTCTGCTCCCCGTGACTCTGGTGCTCCTGATGTCGGGATGTGGAGACAAGGAGGATGGCGGTGCCGGTGGGGATGGCGCGACGACCACCGACAGTGGCGGGGGGCCAGGCGACGATGGCGGCACGGATGGTGGGGATGAGGGTGCCGACGACGGCGGTTCCACGGGTGACGACGGCAGCACCGAGGTGGTCGACGAGGACGGCGATGGCTTCTCGGTGGAGGATGGGGACTGTGACGACGCCGACCCGACCGTGAACCCGGGCGCCGAAGACAGTGCGGCAGATGGCACCGACCAGGACTGCGACGGCCTGGACGGTCCTGACGCAGACGGCGACGGTGCGGTCGATGCGGACGCGATGGGCGACGACTGCGACGACACCGACCCGACTCTGAACCCCCACGACGAAGACAGCGATGGCGTCTCCACCTGTGACGGGGACTGCGACGACGCCGACCCCGACACCTTTCCGGGGGCGGCCCCGAACGACTCTCCCACCGCGTGCATGACCGATGTCGATGGTGATGACTATGGCAGCACGACCCCGGCCGCGGCGGTTGAGCCCGGCACGGACTGCGACGACTCCCTGGCGTCGATCCACCCAGACGCCAGCGACGCTGGCTGGACCGACACCAACTGCGACGGGGAGCACTCCGTCGATCCGGCCGTGACAGGTGTGGTCTACACGACCGTGGAAAGCTCGAGCTCGGGCAACCCCACGGGCATGAAGCAGAGCATTGCCCTGACCGATGATCTGGACGGGGACGGCCGGGCGGAGGTGTTGCTGAGCGCCAACGGAGACAACACCCTGGCGTACGAGGGCGGCGCGGCGGCACTCTTCCTCTCGTCGCTGGCCGGCAGTGCGACGAGCCTCGACTACACCGATGCAGACGCGATCTGGATGGGCGAGGAGGACAGTCAGGTGGTCGGGTCGGCGACCACCTCGGGGGCCCTCGCCACCGTCGGGGATGTGGACGGCGGCGGGGTGAGCGACCTGGTGATCGGCGCCCAACGCAGCGACGTCGATGGCTACTCCTTCTCGGGTCAGGTCTTTGTGGTGTACGGCGAGACCCTGGCTGCGGGCACCTTCTCGGTGAATGACGCCGACCTTGTCATCTCCGCAGAGCGCTCGCGGGAGTACCTGGGATGTGCACTGGCAGGGGCGGGCGACATCGACGACGACGGCCTGGCCGATCTGATGCTGGGCGCATGGGGAGCCGAGCAAGGCGGCTACAACGCGGGCGCGGTCTACCTGTTTCTCGGGGACACCCTCAGCGGTGCCACGGAGCTGCTCCAGAGCGATGCAGATGTGGTGGTCGTCGGCGAGACGGCTGGGGACTACTCGGGCAACGCAATGGTGGGAGACCTGGACTTCGACGGCGACGGCTTGGCGGATGTCGTCCTGGGGGTGCACGGCTGGGCCACCTACAACGGCTCGGTGTACTGGGTCCCCGGCGACAGCCTGCTCTCCACCACCACGCTGGACTTCTCGGACGTGGACTACCGGATGAACGGAGCACACTACGACTGGGCGGGAACCTCCCTTGCCAACGTGGGGGACTACGATGGCGATGGCCTGGACGACATTCTCATCGGAGCGCCGGGCGTCGGGAGTTCCGATCATGGGGCGGCCTACCTCGTGCTGTCCGCCAACCTCTCGACCCTGGCGACCCCGCCGGACCGCGCCCTGACGAATGCCGATCTGGTCCTCCTCGGCTCGGCGGGCGAGGCGGGCACCTCCGTGACGGGTGCAGGAGACGTGGACGGCGATGGCCTTCCCGACCTGGCGGTCGGTGCGCCTTCCTCCGGTGATGGAGGCACGGTGTCGGTGGTCCTGGCGGCCGAGGCTGGCACGTCGGGGACCTGGAACCTGAGCGACGGCAGCTACCAGTTCGTGGCCTCGGCGCCGGGGGCCGCCTTCGGGATGGCGCTCTCGGGTGGCCGCGACGCCGACGGGGACGGCGAGCCCGACCTGCTCATTCTGGCGTCGGGGGTGGGCGACGGCGAGGTCTACCTCGTGTCGTCGGCCGTGCCCTGAGGGCAATCGGCGCCGCCTGACTCACGGACGCCCGTCATCCGTCCCGCTGCGCTACGATGCGGCATGCTCTTCGCGCTTACACTTGCCTCCATCGCCTCTGCCACCACGCCTCGCTGGGACTTCGAGGAGGCCTACGACAACAGTGTTTCGTGGTACCTGGGCTACGACAACGAGTCCGCTGGCCTCGCATGGGGCGAGTCCTACGTCCTCATGGCGCTGATCAGCATGTTCGAGGCCACTGGGGATCCGGTCTACCTCGACCGGCTCGGTACCCACCTGGACGCCACTCACGACGCCCGTGACGACCAGCGCGGCGTGGACGACTACCGCGGCATCTCTGGAGCCTGTTGGCGGGACTGGTACTACCAGGACGAGCCCTACTGCTACGTCGTCCACAGTGGAATGATCGCCTATGCCTTCGCCGCCTATGGGGCTGCCGTCCAGGAGAGCCGACTCGTCGATCACCACGCCCCGGATGGCGAGACCTACGGCGAAAAGGCAGACCGCTACATCCGGTACGCCGAGGAGGTCGTCGCCAGCCACGACGACCAGTGGAATGACGCTGGCTACTACGTCTTTCGTCCGGATGCCGACTTCCTGACCTACGCCGGTGTCGACGTGCCCTACAACCAGTCCAACGCGATGGGCCGGGTGCTGGTCGCTCTGTGGCGCGCGACCGGGGATGCGACCTACCTGGACAAGGTCGAGAAGCTGGCCGCCCGCTTTCGCGCAGGACTGACCACCAGCGCGAGTGGCGGCTACGTCTGGAACTACTGGGGTGGGACCTATGTCGATCCCGGCGAAGACATCTCCCATGCGGCCATCAACGTGTCTTTTGCAGCGGACTGTGCTCACATCGGGGTGGAGTTCGATGGCGACGACATGTTCGCGTTCAGCGAGACCTTTGTGCACCACCTGTACCACTCCGACACCGTCATCGGGGAGTACGTGGGCGGCGTGGGCGGCGTCTCTACCTACCCGCAATTTGCTGGTCTCTGGCTCGAGCTCGCGCCATGGCGCCCGACCGTGTGGACGGCCTCCGCCGACCTCTACCGCCAGCTTGCACCCGCCGAGACGCTCACCTCCGCATGGATGCTGTACGCCCAGGCGATGTTGGCAGAGCACGCCCCGCCGTACTGTGCGCACTTCTTCTACCCAGCGGACTGGGACGACCAGGGCGAGTGGCGAAGCGCGACCGCATATGGGGCCAACATCCTCACCATTCCGCCCGACTGGTCGAACGGCTGTGCGATCCCCGTGGAGGTCGACATCGACCAGTATGTGGAGGCGGCCCAGTGGGATGGCACACACATGCACGACGTCGCTCGCTGGGGCCCCACGGATGCACCCGCTCAGCGCTTGGTGGCCTACGAGCCGGCCTGGCCCTTCGAGTACTGGGAGGAGGGTGTGCTCTTCGAGCTCCAGGACGCCAGCTTCTCGGGTGAAGGAGTCTACGTCCGGGAGCCTCTGCCCCTGGAGGAACCGGTCATCACCTCCACCCCGCCCGAGTCCTGCACCCCCGGCGAGTCCTGGACCTACACCCCCATCGCGATGGGAGACTTCCCTGTGTGGTGGTCGCTCATCGAAGGGCCCATCGACCTGCGAGCCGATCCCGCTACCGGCGCTCTGTCGTGGACGCCGGAGGACTGCAGCGCACGGTTCACCCTGCAGATTGAAAACGATGTCGGCGTCGACGTGCAGACCTGGCAGCTTGAAGGACCGGACCCCTCCGATACCGGAGAGCCCGAAGAGCCCGAAGAGCCCGAAGATACAGCCAGTCCTGAAGAACCGGCAGGCACCGACGACTCGGCGGCCACCGACGACGCCGGGTCATCCGAGGCCGAGACCTCTGCCCCAGCGCCAGACAAGGGTGGCTGTGGCTGTCACTCTGCCACCCCGCCAGCTGCTGCAGTACTCGCTGCGCTGCCCCTGCTGCTGGCGTCTGCGCGGCGTCGTCGTCAGGAGAACCCAGGGACCTCAGGGTCAATGAGTGAGGCCTCCTCGCCCGATGTTCCAGGAGTGTAGGGGGCGTGTAGTCACGGCAGCCCACGAGCTGGTACTACCTGACCCAGGTCGCTCCCCCCTTGACTGCGGCCCACACGGCTTGTCTCAGACCGTGTGGACGTACAGGTGGCCCATGCTCGGTGTGCCGAGCCGATGCTCACTTGGGGATGTTCCCGTTGATTGCGATCTTCAGCTGCAAGCCAACCTGTGCATGGAACTGGCCGTCCATGTCCTCGGCTGGAAAGGCCATGCCGAAGTTCACGAAGCCGCCTGGAAGAATGAAGAGGCCATCTCCCGCATCAAGTCGAACGCTGAGGTTCTGGTTGAACAGAAGACCATTCTGATCGCCAAAGAGAGCATCAATGATCATTACATTGGCCATCTTTCGACCCCAGAACTTCTTGTAGTTGTGGACGCCGACTCGGGCTCCATACACGGTATTGTCCAGGTGGCTACCTGCGACCAGACCGAACCCATAGTGATTCGTGTCGCGTGGGCTCTTGGCTCGTAGAACGATGGAGCCAAGCTGGGCTCCGAGTGTTGAGTCAAAGCCTATCTGGTACGTGCGGTACCACGCTGAGAGAGATGCAGGAACCACTGCTCCGACCTCGGCCGAGGCGAGCTCATATCCGACGCCACCACCGATAGAGCCTGCTGCTCCCCAGGTGGTCGGGTCGTTCGGACCTGCGGCACGATGCAGGAGCGGATCGGCATCGCTTCCAGGGACAATCGCTCCCGAGACCTCGGGTGCCACAGGGCCAGCTTGATCGTCGACCGCTTCTTCCGTCTCTGTGACAGGGGTGGTGTTGGAGACTGGGGAGGGGGAAGTCGGCTTTGCAGTCGGTACCTTGGCTGCACCACCGTCGACGCGCACCCGGGTGACAAGGCCGAGAGGGGAGTATGTCTCCGTTCTTGTGATCCCAGGAAAACCGCCCACTCCCGTCTGTTCCAGCTGCACTATGACCTTGTAGCCGAAGCGGCTGTTGTCCAGCTGGCCATCGCGGACTGGGATCAGCCAGAGGACGGGAAAACGATTCTTGAAGGGGCCCACCTTTTGGTCGACCATCTCGATCACAACTTGAAATTGGTCGAGTGGTTCGGGTGTTATCTGAGCAAGTTCGATGGGAAGAAACGCTGTCAGGTAGGCGTATTTACGTTGAGTGGTTGTGTTTTCGCCTCCCTCCATACGATAGATTTCTCGCATCATGCTGTTTGCGTACAGGAGCTTTTCGTTGGTGGCGACCACCGTCACGGGATGACTCGCGGCTTTCTCGCCGGTTTCACGCAACTTGCTCAGGACCGCATTGCTTCCGATGTAGTCGTCGTGGCTGACGGCATGCACTGTTGTGATGGTGCTCTCGCTACCGAACGGCCACTGGACGAGGCCGCTGGTTCCTCCCACTTTCGCTACCGGCGCGTTGCCATCCATGTTGATGGTGATGTCTGGAGCATCCGGGACGGTTTTCTTTTTCAGCGTGCGAATGACCATTGGAGCGATTGTCACCGGGGTCTGCGCGAGCGCGTCGCCTCCCTCTGTCGTCGAGAACAGCCGGGTAGAGCTGGCGCTGTCCAGTAGGATCTGGGCTGCTTCGCGTGTGACAGGTAGCTCTCCCATCGTGGAGGTTGGTGTCAGGTGTTCGTCGATGCGCGCAGACTCGAGGGGCATCAGCAGAGGTTTCTTCGGTTTTGCCATCGCTGGTGTCACACCAATCAGCGCAGTCACCAACAGTACGGAAAACAGCGTTTTTGCGAATTTAGAGGCGTGCCAATGGAGGCTTGTACGGTATGTGGGAGCCATTGTATCTGTGTGGTGCATTTGTAACTTGCGATGGTGGGTTGGTATAGTTGCGCAGTGATAGCGTGTAATGTGTGACAAGCAAAGGTATGGTTCGGTTGTCTGGGTATACTTATGACCAGGCGTCTCTGGTGGTGGATGGGCTGGCCTCTATGGGTGTGGCGAAAGCGGACGTACCATGGGCTGGGTGTGTTGGGTTGGTTGGCTCGGTGAGGCGTATGAAAAATGGTGGATGGGACCGGTGAGGTCCACTCAGCGCTATTCAGCCCAACCACGCGTGGACTCGACATTGGTTGCGTTCTGGCGCCGCCCTGTTCAGCACTCGGGTCCAGTGTGCATTGGAGTCAGTCCAGCTGTTCTGTGTTCCCGCACGAAGAGGGTGGGGCTGACGAGCCGTTGTCGCCTGCGTCGACTCCCGCTCGAGCGCTCACGAGATAGGACCCGCGCGCGGAGCAGCCGCTCCGGTCAAGCCCAGAGGATCAGCGCGATGGCTTCCAGACAAGACCTTCCGAAGCTCGAGGTTCCGACTCATCACGGCTGGCGGGTGGGAATCGCCCGAGCGGTCTACAACGAGTCCGTGACCGAGGCGATGCTTCAAGAGGCCCAGAAGTGTCTCGACTCCTATGGCGTTGCCCACGACGTCATCACCGTCCCTGGAGCCTTCGAAGTCGTTCACATTGCCGATCGAATGCTTGCGACCGGAAAGTACGATGGAATCGTGACCCTGGGCTGCCTCATCAAGGGTGCGACCATCCATGACGAGGTGATCTCTCACGCCGTCGCCCAAGCAGTCATGGCCTTGCAGGCCAAGTACGAACGCCCCGTCGGCTTTGGAATCATGAACGCGAACACGCTTGCGGAGGCCGAGGCTCGAACGTGGCATGGCTTTGACGCAGCCTATGCGGTGCTCTCAGGACTGGTTCACGCACCGTCGGTGGCGTAGTCGCGACGGCCGACGCCGCATGTGCAGGCGTCGGAAGGGTGAAGCCTTGGCTGGGAGCTGTGGGTGAAGGGGTGCCTTACAGGTCCGCCCCTGCTTCGAGGAGTGCTCGAGAGAGGCTCCATGAGGTGCCGTCGCTGGTTCCCTCGCCGTTTCTCAGGACCACGAAGCCCACGGAGTCCGAGCGACGCATGCCTGCATTGGTGGCGACGCCGATGTCTCCACCGTCGTGTCCCCACATCTCCGTGCCATCGATGGTCCAGCTGTACCAGCCCAGCCCCTGTGTAGGGTCGAGCCTGGGGTACTGCGGCGTGAGCATCTCCGCGAAGGTGTCCGCCTCGAGAAGGCGTACGCCATCGACTTCGCCGCTGCCCATTCCCATCGCGATGAAGCGCGCCAGCTGTTCGGCGCCGGTGCGCAGAGCGCCGTCTGGGTAGTCTGGGTAGCCGTAGTGCCCGATGGCCTGGTACTCCCCACCGCGCCAGAGGTAGGGCATGGCGACCGTGTCCGCGTCGAGCTCGGCCAGGAACCAGGCCGTCTGATCCATGCCGAGAGGCGCGAAGATCTGCGACCGGCAGTAGTCGGGAAACGACTCACCGGTGACCTGGGCGACCAGGTGACCGAGGAGGGCGTAGCCCATGTTGGCGTAGACCATCTGGGTCTCGACACCAGCAGGTACCCAGTTTCGCTCCTCGTCGTAGTGGGCCCCCGCAGGGTCGTAGTAGTCGGCCAGGAAGTCGCGGAGTGGAACGGGCGAGTCGCCGTCGACATAGTAGGCGTTGAGGACGTCCCAGTTGTCCCGAACCCCACCGGCATGACTCAACAGCTGGCGGTAGGTGATGGGCGTGTCGTCTGTGGGATGGACGAAGGAGAAGTCGAGGACGGGCCCGACGGGGTCGTCGAGCTCGAAGAGCCCGTCTTCATAGGCCATCATGAGGGCCGTGGCGGTGAACAGCTTGGAGATGCTGGCGATCATGAAGGGGGTATCGGTCTCCACCGCACGCCCAGCCTCGATGTCGGCCCATCCGTAGGCGCCGCACCAGACCACCACGCTGTCAGAGATGATGCAGGCGGACATTCCTGGGATGTGGGCGTCTTCCATGATCTGGAGGAGCTCTGTGTCCAGCTCCGGTAGGTCAGGCCAGTCGCTGGCCGCATCGTCGTCACTGTTGTCGTCCGTGCTGTCGTCGTCAGGGACGCTGTCGTCTCCGGATGCGCTCCCGTCGTTGGGTTCGGTCCCGATCGTTTCGTCTTTGCCGTTCGAGGTGGGGTCGCACGCGACGAGAAGGCAGACTGTGAGGAAGGGCAACGGACGCATGAGCTCATCTTTCCTTGCACGCTGGAGACGACGGGGGGATCTCTCAACAGAGGTGTTGGCCGGGCGAGGAGACCGCTCTCGGGCGTTGTCTCCGTGGAAAGGACAAGCACCTTCACAGGACGTACCGCTTGGGCGGCCCCACCCTCAGCGGTGTACCATCCGCCGAGCACGGCCGGGCGTGCAATGAGAGGTGGGGCTGCTTTGGGCGGGCAGCCGTGACAGTTGGGAGTCCTCTTCGGATATTTTGAGGCTGAATACGTAAAACTACCGCTGAGTAGATATATGGGTTATTCTACTCATGAGTACATTTACCCGAAAGGATTCGTCATGCGTTCATCAGTCTTGCTGCTTCCCCTGTCTCTTCTCGCCTGTGGTCAGGAGTTCAAACAGTCGTTCGAAGATCCTGCCGACAGTGGATTGGCCGCCTCCGAGGAAGCCGGCCAGTCGGACTCTGGCGTAGAGGACGAGGAAGAAGAGGAGGAAGAGGAGGAGGTCGAAGACACCGGAGATGGCGCGGACGACTCCGATGATGACTCCGAAGATGAAGACGACACCGAGTCCATCGAACAGATGGTCTTCGTGGAGACGCCCCTGTTTGAGCTTCCAGGCGTCGCCTGGCTGCAGGCGGTGGATCTCGACTCGGACGGTGTCGATGAGTATCTGGCCACATCCATGACCGAAGGCGTGGGTGACTGGCCCTCTTTCATCGGTGCTGGCGCGGCCTACATCATCGCCCAGGACCCGGGAAGCGCGTCTCCAGGCAACGCTGGAACCTGGACGAGCACCATGATCTTCGACCGCAACTACGAGATCGACTGGCCCAACGACTCCAGCTTCTTTGATGTGAACAACGACGGCATCAAGGACTGGGTCATCGGGCGCGGCTTCATTCCGCTCCCCGATGGCGGCATCACCTGGCTCCCTGGCTACGAGTCTGGTGGGACGATTGGCTTCGACGAGCCCGAGAGCATCTCGACCCCATGGACGGAGCGCTTCTACCACAAGGCCCATCCCGTCGACATGGACGGCGATGGTGACATGGACTTCGTCACCACCAACTACATGAACCCCGAGACGGACTGGCGGGGCAATGAGCTCTCACCCGGTGAGGCGAAGATCGAGTGGTATGAGAACGACGGTGTCGTCGGCGCGGCTTCCTTTACCCACCACGAGATCGCGGACCGGGGTGGCGCCTTGATGACCATGCATGACGTCGACGGTGACGGCGATCAAGAC
>Ga0115012_10002069_pt1 | contig 11683 bp, 10 predicted proteins | sample TroAtlMetagenome_FD_88706 | JGI IMG/M metagenome (GOLD analysis project Ga0115012, IMG submission 88706) | Marine eukaryotic phytoplankton communities from Atlantic Ocean - Tropical Atlantic ANT10 Metagenome | ecosystem: Environmental > Aquatic > Marine > Oceanic | place: Tropical Atlantic...
GCTGCTGAGGGAAGAAAAAAAGGTAGAAAGCATGGGCTTAGATGTGCTGCACCTTCAACAGGTGGATCAAATTATAATATAGGTCAAATTAAAGCAGGCGAGTTGCAGTTTGGCGTTGCTCAATCTGATTGGCAATATCATGCGTTTAATGGAACATCAAAATGGAAGGGCAAGCAGTACAAGAAATTGAGAGCTGTTTTTTCTGTCCATCCAGAACCATTTCAATTAATTGCTGGAAAATCTTCTGGGATTAAATCTTGGGGTGACCTTAAAGGTAAAGTTGTCAACATTGGAAATCCAGGATCTGGACAAAGAGGCACCATGGAAGTTTTGATGAAAGCAAGAGGGATGAGTGTAAATGACTTTAAGCAAGCAACAGAACTAACTTCCTCTGAACAGGTTGGAGCCTTATGTGATGGAAAAGTTGATGCAATCGCTTACACCGTTGGTGTTCCTAATGGTGCTATTGGACAAGCTATAGACTCTTGTGGAGCAAATTTTGTCAATCTTAATTCTAGCGCTGAGAAAAAGTTAGTAAATGACAATCCTTTTTACGCTTTTGCCAATATACCTGCAGGAACGTTTTATAAATCACAAAAATCTGATGCAGTAACTTTTGGTGTGATGGCGTCTTTTGTTTCAAGTTCAGATGTCAGTGACTCTATAGTCTATGAGGTGGTAAGAGCTGTATTTGAAAACTTAGATGACTTTAAAAAACTGCATCCAGCTTTTAAAAACTTAGATCCAAAAAATATGATTAAAAACGGCCTATCTGCGCCATTACATAATGGAGCGAAGAAATATTACAAAGAAAAAGGTTGGATGTAATCTTATTTAATACACTTTTAAAGCCTACTCATTTTTGAGTGGGCTTTTATTTATTATGGCAGAAATCAGTAATATTGAAAAACAAATTGGTGAGATTGAAGGAAAAGCAAGGATCTTATCTGGTTATCAGCTTAAATTTGTTGCTTTAATAGCATTTACATGGTCTCTTTTTCAACTTTGGTATGCATCTCCTTTACCTTTTTTATTAGGTTTTGGGGTTTTAATTGATTTGCCTGCTAGATCGATACATTTAGGGTTTGCTCTTTTTTTAGTATTTTTGGCGTATCCTTGTTTTAAAAAAGATAGAGAAAAAAAATTCAATTATTTTTCGTTTTTTTTAGCTTTTTTAGGTTTATTGACAACATTTTATATTTCTTTTTCTTATCAAGGTTTAGTTGATAGAAATGGAATACTTCTATGGTATAATTTAAGCTTATTTGGTTTTAATTTTAGTTTCCCCATTGAGTTAGTTTTAGGTTTAGTTGGCATTTCTTTACTTTTAGAGGCAACAAGACGTTCTATAGGATTACCGTTAGTAATTGTAGCTATTATTTTTTACTTATATTCATTTTTTGGGCAAGTTATGCCAGAAATAATATCACACCAGGGATTATCATTTAACAGGTTGGTCGGTTATCATTGGTTCAGTTCTGAAGCTATTTTTGGAATACCTATTTCTGTTTCTGTTAGCTTTGTTTTTTTATTTGTTTTGTTTGGTTCTATGCTCGATTATGCAGGTGGTGGCAGATATTTTTTGAACTTGGCAATTGCACTAGTTGGGCATTTAAGAGGCGGTCCAGCAAAAGCATCAATTTTGGCCTCAGGGTTAACTGGCATGGTTTCTGGTTCATCAATTGCAAATGTTGTAACAACTGGAACATTTACTATACCGATCATGAAAAAAACTGGTTTTTCGGCAACAAAAGCAGGAGCTATTGAGGTTGCAGCCTCTGTTAATGGGCAAATTATGCCCCCTATTATGGGAGCAGCAGCATTTATAATTGCTGAAATGTTAGGAATTACCTATTTTCAGGTTATAACTCATGCTTTAATACCTGCTGTCATCGTTTATTTATCTTTATTTTGGATTTCACATTTAGAAGCTAGTAAACTTGGATTAAAAGGAATGGATAAGGAAGAAATTCCAAATCTAAAAATCACTTTCCTTTCTGGTATTCATTATCTTTTACCTATAATATTGCTCATTTATCTTTTAATTTTTGAACAATGGACTGCTGGAAGTGCTATTTTTTATAGTATTTTATGTTTAATGCTCATTATGATTTTACAAAAGTTAGACTTTAGAAATGGCATTACATTTATCAGAGTTGGAAATCAGATCCTTGATGGTTGTCAAGACATTATAAGAGGTATGATAAAAGGTGCTATGAACATGACAAATGTAGCAATAGCAATTGGTGCTGCAGGCATAATTGTTGGTGCTGTAGGCTCGACAGGATTAAGTAATGCAATGATAGAGGTTGTAGAAATAATTTCTGGAGGCAACATATATATTCTTTTGTTTATGGTCATGGTATTATGTTTGATTTTAGGCCTTGGTCTTCCTACCACAGCAAATTATTTGGTAGTGGCAGCGCTTATGGCAAATGTGATTGTAGAAATTGGCGGTGCCTCAGGAATCGTGCTGCCATTAATTGCGGTGCATTTGTATGTTTTTTATTTTGGTTTAATGGCTGATGTAACACCTCCTGTTGGGTTAGCTGCTTATGCTGCTTCTGCAATTTCAAGAGCAGACCCAATAAGAACTGGTATACAAGCTTTTTATTATGAAATCAGAACTGCAATTTTACCTGTAGTATTTATATTTAATCCTGAATTATTGTTGATAGGTATTAAGAGTTTTTGGCATGGCTTGACTGTATTTTTGATGTCCTTAATAGCAATTTTTTCTTTTACCTCTGCAACACAGGGTTGGTTTCTAAAAAAACTAAGACTTTATGAAATCTTTCTTCTTTTGTGCATTACTTTTTGCATGTTTAGGCCAGATTTTGTCATGAACATTTTTTTTCCAGAATATAAAGTTTATGAAAAAAGTATAGAAGAAAAAATCATTTACAAAAATGAAAGAAAGTTAAGAATCCATGTTACAAGGCATACTGATTATGGAGAACGCTACAAACTTTTTGCGTTTCAGATTCCAAAAAATCAAGAAATTTATTTAAATGAATTCCTAGGTTTAGAGCTTTCAAAAAACAAGAATAATAATTTGGAAGTTGTAAATACTCAATTCATGGGCATTGCAGAGAAAAAGGGAATAAAATTTTATGATGAAATTACTAAAATTGACTTAAGTTCTGATCAACGCCTCCCCAAAGAGTTGGTTTACATTTTTGGATTGTTAATGCTTTCAATTGTAATTTACACTCAAAAAAAACATTGATTATTTAGATGAAAATCAAGATATTTCAAAATGTTTTTAAAAGCCCGCATTTTTTTTTAATGATGGCGGCTCTTTTTTGGGGATTTAATGCAATAGCCGGAAGATCAGCAGTTGGAGAGATTTCTCCTTTGTTAATAGTAACAAGCAGATGGTTAGGGGTTTTGCTTATCTTAACGTTTCTCTGTAGAAAAGAAATTTTACACCAGATTAAGGTATTTAAGTTAAATTTTAAATGGTTTCTAGTCATGGGACTTTTTGGTTTTACAGGTTTTAATTCATTTTATTACATATCTGCTCATCATACATATGCAATTAACTTAGGTATAGTCCAGGCAACTATGCCAGCATTCATTGTAATAATTTCAATGATTTGGTTAAAAACAAAAATAGGTTTATTGCAAATTTTTGGCTTATTAGTTACTTTTTTAGGAGTTTTAATAGTTATTAGTAAAGCTAATCTAAGTTTATTATTAAACCTTCAGATCAATGATGGGGACCTCATAATGATTTTTGCATGCCTATTTTATGCAATTTATGCTGTTGGGTTGAAAAAAAAACCAAACGTTAGCAATCTTATTCTAATGACATTCTTTTCATATATAGCTTTTCTTGGTTCTATACCTGGATTGATTTTTGAAATGTCTTCCGGTCAACTTCTTGCGCCTACACATAAGGGTTGGTTTATCTTAACAATAATAATAATTTTTCCTTCTTTTTTAGCTCAAATTTTCTTTATGAAAGGCGTTGAAAAATTAGGCCCTTCAACTTCAGGTCTTTATGCCAATTTAGTTCCTATTTTTACTGCTTTATTAGCTGTTATAATTTTGAATGAGAATTTCTATTTTTATCACTTGCTCTCACTATCAGTAGTATTTGCTGGAATTTATATTTTTGAGAGAAAATCAGTTAAATTATAGCCATATTTAATAATGGAAACAACTAGGTTCATGAATATCTTGATAACAGAATTTTTATGTATATATTCAATATTATAAATGAAGTTAGGGATTGTTTTGAGTGAAAATTTAATAGAATATTTGCCAATTTTTATTTTTATAATTTTTTCTATAATTATATGTATAGGTTTTGTTTTTTCAGCATTTGTTGTTGGAAATCAGAATCCTGATCCAGAAAAAAACTCACCATTTGAATGTGGTTTTGATGAATTTGAAGATACTAGGGTAGAATTTGATGTTAGATTCTATTTGGTAGCAATTCTATTTATAATTTTTGACTTAGAAATAGCTTTTTTATTTCCTTGGGCTGTATCTCTTGGAAATATAGGTTTGTTTGGTTTTTGGTCTATGATGGTTTTTTTGTTAGTTTTAACTATAGGATTTATTTATGAATGGAAAAAGGGTGCACTTGAATGGGAGTAAATAATTTTCTTGGAAAAAACCTTAATGAAACTTTAGCCGAACCTAATCAGGATAAGATTTTAACTTCAGTTTCCGATGAGATGTCAAATAAAGGCTTTGTTATTGGTCAAGCGGACAAGTTGTTTAACTGGGCTAAATCCGGTTCATTGTGGCCAATGACATTTGGTCTTGCTTGTTGCGCAGTAGAAATGATGCATAGTGCTGCATCTAGATATGATATGGACCGTTATGGCATGTTATTCAGACCTAGCCCAAGGCAATCTGATGTCATGATAGTTGCAGGTACTTTAACTAATAAAATGGCACCTGCATTGAGAAGAGTTTATGATCAAATGGCTGAACCTAGATGGGTTATTTCTATGGGGTCATGTGCGAATGGTGGTGGGTATTATCATTATTCATATTCTGTTGTAAGGGGCTGTGATAGAATAGTTCCTGTTGATATATATGTGCCAGGGTGCCCTCCAACTGCAGAGGCATTAATATATGGGCTGCTTCAGTTGCAAAAAAAAATTAAAAGAACTTCAACAATTTCTAGAATTTAATTATCCAAAATCATGTCCTTAATTGATCATATAAAAGAATTTTCTAAAATAAAATTCAATTCTATCAATGAAAATTTTAATGAAATTGAAATTGAAGTTTCTAAAGATAAATTATTTGAAACAATGCTTATATTGAAAGATGACCCAATATGTTTTTTTGAGCAGCTGACTGACATTACTGCTGTTGACTATCCTCAAAAAAAAGAGAGGTTTTTACTGATTTATCAGTTACTTTCCATCAGTAACAACAATAGAATTAGGGTTCTTTGTTATGTTTCTGAAGATGACACGATACCAACAATATCAAAAATTTATCCTTCTGCTATTTGGGCTGAAAGAGAGCTTTGGGATATGTTCGGGATATTTGTAAATGATCATCCTGATTTAAGAAGGTTATTAACTGATTACGGTTTTCAAGGTCATCCTTTAAGGAAGGATTTCCCACTTACTGGTCATACCGAGGTAGGTTATGATTTAGAAAACAGGCGTGTAGTTTATACCCCTGTTGAGTTAGTTCAAGATTTTAGAGAGTTTGACTTTGATTCCCCATGGGGTGTTTTTGATAAAAATTCAGATATTGAAAAGAAAACCAAAAAATGACAGACAAAGATATAAAGCCCATTACAATGAACTTTGGTCCCCAGCATCCTGCTGCTCATGGTGTTTTAAGATTAATTATGGAAATGGATGGTGAAATCATCGAAAGAGCAGATCCTCATATTGGATTGCTACATCGAGGCACCGAAAAGTTGATTGAAAATAAAACTTATATTCAAGCATTACCATATTTTGATAGATTAGATTATGTTTCTCCAATGAATCAAGAGCATGCTTATGCTTTAGCTGTTGAAAAATTAGTAAACATTGATGTTCCAAAAAGAGCAAAATATATCAGGGTTTTGTTTTGTGAAATTGGAAGGATACTTAATCACATTTTAAATATAACTACTTTTGCCATTGATGTTGGCGCAATGACTCCACTTTTATGGGGTTTCGAAGAACGTGAAAAATTGATGGAATTTTATGAAAGGGTTTCAGGTGCCAGACTTCATGCTGCTTACATAAGACCTGGGGGTGTCCATCAAGATTTACCAGACGGCCTATTAGAAGATGTGTATGACTGGTCAAAAAGTTTTTATCAATTTATAGACGATGTGGAAACGTTACTTACTGAAAATCGTATTTTTAAACAACGAACTGTTGATATTGGAAAAGTGTCTAGAGAAGAGGCTTTTGCACTTGGTTTTTCTGGGCCATGCTTAAGGGCTTCCGGTGTTAAGTGGGATTTAAGAAAATCACAACCATATGAGGTTTATGAGGATTTAGAGTTTAGCATTCCTATCGGCACCACAGGTGATTGTTATGCAAGGTATTTAGTTAGAATGGAAGAAATGAGACAATCATTAAAGATCATACAACAAGTAATAGAATATATTCCAAATGGTGATTATATAACAAATGACAAAAAAATAGCTCCACCAAAAAGAAGTGAAATGAAGGGGTCAATGGAAGCTTTGATACACCATTTTAAATTATATACTGAAGGGTTTAGAGCTCCGAAAGGAAGGACATATACTTGTGTAGAGGCTCCTAAAGGTGAGTTTGGGGTTATCTTAGAGTCTGATGATTCAAATAAGCCCTATAGGTGCAAAATAAGAGCTCCAGGCTTTTACTTTTTGTCTGCCTTGGATTACTTGTCAAAAGGTCATATGCTTGCAGATTCAGTTGCCATAATTGGATCTTTAGACATTGTATTTGGAGAGATTGATAGGTGAGCACTCTTAATTCTAAAAAAGATAAGAATGACTTTTATCAACTTGTATCTTTAGATAAAAAAATAATTGATCATTTGATAAAAAAGTATCCTGTAGGAAAAAAGGCGAGCGCTGTCATTCCTTTGTTACATTACGTTCAAAAGAAGTGCAATGGATGGCTTCCAGTTCCAGAGATAGAAAGAGTAGCAGAACTGCTGGATATGTCATATATGCGAGTATATGAAATTACTTCATTTTACACTATGTTTAATTTGAAGCCTGTAGGGAAATATTTATTGCAAGTTTGCAAGACAACCCCTTGTTGGTTAAGAGGTTCTGACGACGTGGAAAAATGTATTAAAGATGTCCTTAAAATTTCTGACGGAGAAACTACAAAAGATGGCATGTTTTCTCTTCTAGAGGTTGAATGTTTAGGTGCATGTGTGAATGCACCAATATTACAAATTAATGATGATTATTATGAAGATTTGAATTATTCAACTACAAAACAATTATTAGAAAAATGTAAAAAAAACAAAGTTCCTAAACCAGGGTCAGTTATTAATCGTAAATCATCAGAACCAGTCAAAACTATTGGTAAGAGTAAATGTTAAGTAAAAAAGATAAGATTTTTTCAAATATATACGGCTTTGAATCATTTCGTTTAACATCAGCCTTAAAAAGGGGTGACTGGCAAAATACCAAAAAACTAATTCATTTAGGTCATGATGAAATTATAGAAAAAATTAAATCATCTGGGCTAAGAGGAAGAGGTGGAGCAGGTTTTTCAACAGGTTTAAAATGGTCTTTTATGCCAAAAACCATTGGAGAAAGACCTCATTATTTAGTAGTAAATGCAGATGAATCAGAACCTGGGACATGTAAAGACAGGGATATAATTAGAAATGAGCCCCATAAACTTTTAGAAGGGTGTTTAATAGCAGGATATGCAATGAGAGCGCATAAATGTTACATTTATATCAGAGGTGAGTTTTTTAATGAAGCTAAGGTTTTACAGACTGCAATTGACGAAGCTTATGAAAATGGTTTGCTAGGAAAGAATGCTGCAAAATCTGGTTGGCAATTTGATATTTTTCTACACCGAGGAGCAGGTGCATATATTTTTGGTGAAGAAACTGCTTTATTAGAATCCCTTGAAGGAAAAAAAGGACAACCGAGATTAAAGCCTCCATTCCCTGCTGGAGTTGGTTTATATGGATGTCCAACAACAGTGAATAATGTTGAATCGATAGCTGTTGTTCCAACTATTTTAAGACGAGGAGAAAGTTGGTTTTCTGCTTTAGGTAATGAAAATAACACAGGTACAAAGCTATTTTGTATATCAGGGCATGTTAATAACCCATGTAATGTTGAAGAAGAAATGGGAATGCCATTAAAGGAACTTATAGAAAAACACGCTGGTGGCGTTCGAGGTGGTTGGGAAAATTTATTAGCAGTTATACCTGGTGGAAGTTCAACTCCTCTTCTGCCAAAAAAAATCTGTGACGAAATTAAAATGGACTTTGACTCTTTGAAATCTGTTGGTAGCGGGTTAGGTACAGCAGGAGTCATTGTTATGGATAAAACAACTAACATCGTTGAATCTATAACTAGATTAGCGCATTTTTACAAACATGAAAGTTGTGGACAATGCACACCATGTCGTGAAGGAACTGGTTGGATGTGGAGAATGATGAAAAAAATTGGTTCAGGAGATGCAAGCCCGTCAGATGTTGAAACATTATTAGAGTTAACCAGGCAAGTTGAAGGACATACTATTTGTGCATTAGGTGATGCGGCTGCTTGGCCAATACAAGGTTTGTTTAAGAACTTTAAACAAGAAATATTAGCATCATTAAAAAAGAATAAGTTTGCTGCAGAATAATATTAAGGTTTGTAAAATTAGTTATGATTAAAATAAAAATTGATGAAATAGAAATAGAAATACCGAATGGTTCAACTGTTTTACAAGCTTGTGAAGAGGCTGGCGTAGAAATACCTAGATTTTGCTATCATGAGAAATTATCAGTTGCAGGTAATTGTAGGATGTGCCTTGTGGAAATGGAAAGGTCGCCAAAACCAATTGCCTCTTGTGCAATGCCTGCCGCTGATGGGATGATTATAAAAACGAATACTGAAATGGTAAAAAAAGCCAGAAAAGGGGTCATGGAGTTTTTGTTAATAAATCACCCATTAGATTGTCCTATTTGTGATCAAGGAGGAGAATGTGATTTACAAGACCAAGCTATGTTTTTTGGAAAAGGATTCTCTAGATTTGATAACCCAAAAAGGGCAGTTACTGATAAAAATATGGGCCCTTTAATAAAAACTACTATGACTCGTTGTATTCATTGCACAAGATGCGTTAGGTTTGCAAATGAAGTTGCAGGGGTGGATGATTTAGGTGCAACAGGAAGAGGAGAAAATGTTGAGATAACAACTTATCTTGAAAAGGCAATAAATTCTGAGTTGTCTGGAAATCTAGTAGATCTATGCCCTGTGGGAGCCCTGACCTCGAAACCATATGCTTTTTCGGCAAGACCATGGGAGTTAATAAAAACTGAGACGATTGATGTAATGGATGCAGTGGGTTCTAATATAAGAATTGATAGTAGAGATGGAAAGGTTTTACGTGTTTTGCCTAGAATTAATGAAGATATAAATGAAGAATGGATTTCAGATAAAACCAGATATGCAATTGACGGATTAAGTAAACAAAGGTTGGATGTTCCTTATATTAAAATCAAAGGTAAATTACAAAAATCAACTTGGAAAGAAGCGTTCGATCATATCAATTGTATTCTTAAAAATACGCAGCCAAATGAATGTGCTGCAGTAATTGGTGATCAGGTCGATTGTGAGTCAATATATTCACTAAAAAAAATGTATGAAAAAATTGGGTCTAAGAAAATTGCTATGTCTCAAAATAACAATGATATTCTAACCGATGATAGGTCTAAGTATCTTTTTAACAGCAAGATTTCTGGAATTGATAAATGTGATCTTGTTTTATTAGTAGGAGCTAACCTGAGAATAAATGCCTCTGTACTCAATGCCCGAATAAGAAGAAATTATATTGAAAGAGATATTAAAATAGCTGCCATAAGCTCAGAAAAAAATGATTTATTATATGATTACAATTATTTAGGAGATGATATTAAGGTACTGGATGATATATTGAACAATAAACATCCATTCTCAAAGGTTTTTAAAAATTCATCTTATCCAATGATAATAATTGGTGATGAAGCTTTTCGTCACCAACAAAGTAAAAATATACAATACACATGTATTGATATTTTAAATTATTTTAATGGTTTTAGAAAAGATTGGAACGGTTACAATGTTTTGCACAATTCTGCAAGTGATGTTGGTTCGTTAGATATTTTAAACAATTATAGTGAAATTAACCATGATGAAGTATGTCTTCAGTCTAAAAAAAATGAAATTAAGTTTTTGTATTTGCTTGGTGTAGATGAAATTGATTGTGATTATGAAAACGCTTTTGTTATTTATCAAGGGCATCATGGTGATATTGGTGCACAAAAAGCTAATGTAATTTTGCCTGGTTCGGCTTATACAGAAAAAAATTCTATATTTGTTAATTTAGAAGGAAGATTTCAAGTTTCTGAGAGAGCTGTTTTTCCTCCTGGTGAAGCAAAAGAGGATTGGACAATAATAAGGGCATTATCACAAGCAATTGGGAAAAAAATTCAATATAATAAAATAGATGAACTCCGTGAACAAATGTTTAAGGAGTTTCCTAAAATAAATTCTTTTATACAAGATAAATTTGATACTAAACCTATTTTAAAAAAATATGAAAAGTTATATTCATCGAAACTTAAAGTTTACAAAAGAAAATTTCATATGACTTGTCCAATTTCTAGATGCTCAGACACTATGGCAGAATGCTTAAAATCAATAGAAGGCTCCACCTCGTGAACTTAATAGAAAAAATTGGCTTAGATTTATTTGGAAATGGTGAATTTTCAAATATCCTTATTATTTTACTACAAATTTTTGCTATAATTTTACCTTTATTGATTAGTGTGGCTTATTTAACTCTTGCTGAAAGACGCGTAATTGGATTAATGCAGTTAAGAAAAGGACCTAATGTTGTTGGGCCTTTTGGCTTGTTTCAACCGTTTGCAGATGCATTAAAATTGATGTCAAAAGAGACTATTTTACCAACAGATGCTAACAAGTTTTTATTTATGCTAGCCCCTATGATTACATTTGTTTTAGCATTAATAGCTTGGGCAGTTATACCTTTTGGAGAAAATTCTGTCCTAGCTGATATCAATGTAGGAATTTTATATTTGTTTGCCGTTTCATCTCTAGCAGTTTACGGGATTATTATAGCTGGCTGGGCAAGTAATTCAAAATACGCATTTCTTGGAGCGCTGAGATCTGCTGCACAAATGGTATCTTATGAAGTATCGATTGGTCTTATTATAATTTCTGTTCTTTTGTGCGTTGGTTCTTTGAACTTGACGGATATTGTCAACGCTCAGAAAACAGTTTGGTTTGCAATTCCACTTTTACCAATGTTTATAATGTTTTTTGTCTCAACATTAGCAGAAACTAATAGAGCGCCATTTGATTTGCCCGAAGGAGAATCAGAACTAGTGGCAGGGTATTTTGTTGAGCTAAAACGATATCACTTAAATTTAATGATCCTACACACAAAAGAACATTAATGATAATAATGCCAATTGAAACTTCATAAGAAACCATTTGCGCTGCAGATCTTATTGACCCTAAAAAAGGATA
>Ga0115012_10002072_pt1 | contig 11680 bp, 4 predicted proteins | sample TroAtlMetagenome_FD_88706 | JGI IMG/M metagenome (GOLD analysis project Ga0115012, IMG submission 88706) | Marine eukaryotic phytoplankton communities from Atlantic Ocean - Tropical Atlantic ANT10 Metagenome | ecosystem: Environmental > Aquatic > Marine > Oceanic | place: Tropical Atlantic Ocean...
TCTCAAATCACCTCAGGTCAGGTTGTTTCGAGTTCAAGTCTTTATAGTATTAATTCTAGCACATCTAGTCAAACATCATTTGCTAGCTCTTCAGATTCTTTTTCTGTATCTCAAGGGATGATAGGCGTTATTCAAACTCTCAGTATCGTTCCCCCTGAAATTTATGTTTCTATGACAGATACTATTTTTCAGACTGGTATGCCAATTAATGTCATAGGAGTGTTAAAAGATTTGAATGGAGTAGCTTCAGCAAATCTTCATTTACAGAAAGGCGGTTCTTCTAAAGAAATTATTCTACCTATGTTTGCACTAAATGATTCAACGTATGAGGTAAGTATACATGACTCTTTAGTTACGATAAATAATTTCAGGGCATATGTCCGAGGGGTTGATAATGTAGCTAATACTGGAAATAGTAAGTCGTTTTATCCATCAATAATATATGGAGCTAACGAGTTAAATACCAATATAGATGGAAGCATATATCCAGATGGAGTACCCTCAAAAAAATGGAGAATGATATCTTTTCCTGGAAGTGTTAATGATTCAATTATTAATAATGCAAAAGGTAATGGATATACGTTTTACGTCTGGAATAACTTAGAAATGTCATGGGATTCCCCATCGGTTATTAAACCTGGAAATGCGTATTGGTTTAAGCATATATATGATAGTTCATTTCCATTTAAATCAGATTCGGGAACTGTCCTGCCATTAAGACCTTATGAAATTAAGCTTGATCAAGGTTGGAATATGATTGGAAATCCTTTTGCAACTTCAGTAAATGTTCGTGTTGATTCTAGTGAAGTTTCAAACTTATACTTTTTTGGAGATAGTACAAACAGAGATGGTTGGGAAGTTTCTTCCTATCAAATGAGACCTTGGGCAGGCTATGCAATATATTCGACTTCAGAATCTTCAAGTATTACACTTCTACCATTCTCTGATGAAATTGAAAGTAGGTCATCAAATAGAACAATGGGTTTAGAATGGGTGATTCAATTTTCTGCTAAAACGCAACATAACTTTGATAATGTAGCTATGATAGGTAGGAAAAAACATTCGCTTGAGACAAAAGACAGTTTTGATATACCGTTATTGCCAAAAATCGAAGAAGGTATAAATGTAGCATTCTCAATTGATGAGAGTAATGTTTATAACTATTCAAGCGACTTTAGATCAGTTGATGAAGTAAATGGAGTTTGGGATTTAAGCATCATATCTGAGCAGGCATCCAATAATGTAGAGTTTTCAATTAGTGAGAATGCTAATACTCTGCCAACTGGTATTGTTTTAGCATTACTTGATATCCAAACTAGGAAGGTTTATTATGACTTTTTGCTGAATTCAATTATGATTAGATCTAACAAAAATTTAGGTTATGAATTTAAAGTTATTGTTGGCGAACCAGAATTTGTTCAATCAGCGGTCACAGAAATTTTAGCTATTATTCCATCTGAGTTTACTTTAAGTAAGAATTATCCTAACCCATTCAACCCGATAACACATTTAGATTATTCCTTGCCAAAAAGGTCACAGGTGAGGCTACGAGTATATAATATGGTAGGGCAGGAAATAATTACTTTAATAAATGAAGAAAAACAATATGGAAACTATTCTATTTCTTGGAATGGTATAGATAGTAAAGGAAGAAATGTAGCTTCTGGAGTATATTTCGCAGAATTAAGATCAAATGATAAAAGTAGCGTCACCAAAATGTTGCTGCTCAAGTAATATGAATGTCTGCGCTTATTGTAGTTCTTAAATCTAAGATAAAATACTTAATTATTAGAAAATACTGTAGCTAGCTCACTAAATTTCAAGCTCATATTTATTAAACAATCAATTAAATAACTAAAAAGTGGTAATTAAAAAATGAAACATTATTATTTCGTTCTGTTTTTATATCTATTTATTTCTTGTACAACAAAAAAGGAAAAACAAATGTTAACATCTGGAATTGATTTCAGTCGAGTAGATTCGACAATAAGGCCTCAAGACGATTTTTATAAACATGTGAATGGAAAATGGCTTAAAGAATTTGAACTTCCTGAAGATAAATCTCGGTACGCGACATTTACAATTTTAAGAGAAAAATCACGTGAAGATGTAAAAAAAATAATTGAAAAAGCTTCTGAGTCAAGCTCAAGAAAAGGCTCGGATAATCAAAAAATTGGAGATCTCTATCAAAGCTACATGGATACTTCCTTACTTGAGAAGTTAGGTATAAAGAGTATTGAAGAAGAGTTGCAAAAAATAGACCAGATTGAAAACATATCAGATTTATCAGGTTATTTTGCTTATGCAGATATATATACCACAGCACCTTTTGGTATATATGTATATATTGATAAAAAAAATCCTGATGAACACATTACTTATCTATCTCAAAGTGGCTTAGGTCTTCCAAACAGAGGTTATTATTTTGAAAAAGATACTAAAAGTAAAAAAATAAGGAAAGAGTACCTTGATCATATAGAAAAAATGTTTGAATTAACTGGATTAGAAAATGCCGATGCAAATGCGAAAGTCATAATGGATTTAGAAACAGAAATTGCGGGGTATCACTGGAAAAAAGAGAAAAATAGAGATCCAGAATTAACATACAGCCTAGTTTCATTAAGTGAACTAAAAAATATGATTCCAGGCTTTAAATGGGATAACTGGCTGAATCAAACATTGATGAAGGATTTTGATAAAATTGTTTTAAACCAATCAGATTATCTTAAAAACGTTAGTGAACTTATAATTAGTACTCCAATAGATAGTTGGAAGATATATTTTAAATGGGCATTGATAAACAGAACGGCAGGCTTACTTAATAGTACATTAGAAAAGCAAAATTTTTATTTTTATAGAACTGTGTTAAGTGGAGTAAAAAAAATGGAGCCTCGCTGGAAAAGGGGCGTGAGCGTAGTTAGTGGAAGATTAGGAGAAATAATAGGAAAAGTTTATGTAGAAAAACATTTTAATCAAGATGCGAAAGATAGAATGTTAGATTTAGTTGAAAATTTAAGAGAAGCATATAGATTATCAATCGATGATCTAGATTGGATGGGTGATTCAACAAAAGCTCAAGCTCAAATAAAGCTAGAGAAATTTAGACCGAAAGTAGGTTTTCCTAATGAATGGAAAGACTATAGCAGTCTAAGCATTGAGAGAAAGGATTTAGTTGGTAATATAAAAAGATCAACACTAGATAGGACAATTAAAAACAGAGAGAAACTCGGAAAACCTATAGATAGAGAAGAATGGGGTATGACTCCTCAAACAGTGAATGCATATTATAGTCCTTTATTAAATGAGATAGTATTTCCAGCAGCAATTTTGCAACCACCATTTTTTAATATGGATGCAGATGATGCTGTTAATTATGGAGCAATTGGTGCAGTAATTGGGCATGAAATGGGTCATGGATTTGATGATAAAGGTTCAAAATATGATGGTAACGGAGAACTAAGAAATTGGTGGACTGATTCAGATAGGAAAAAATTTGAAGAAAGAACAAAAAAGCTTATTGATCAATATAATGGATATACAGTAGTAGATGGAACACCTGTTAATGGTGAATTTACTCAAGGAGAAAATATTGGTGACTTAGCAGGTATAGTAATTGCATATAAAGCCTATCAATTATCCAAAAAAGGTAAGGACGCGCCAGAGATTGATGGTCTATCAGGAGACCAAAGATTCTTTTATGGTTGGGCTACAATTTGGGGTTCAAAGTCAACAGATGAACAGCTTATTAGGCAAATCAAAACGGACCCACATTCGCCAGGTGAGTTTAGGGCCAATGGACCATTAGTCAGCATGCCAGAGTTTATAAATCTATATAAGATCAAAAAAGGTGATGGGATGTTTATTGATCCTAATGATAGAGTAAAAATATGGTAGGACTTTTTTCATATTGAAAATTATTTTTTTAATCTTTCCTTTTATATAGAAATTTTTACAATGTTATAAAGTTTGTTACACGTTGTAAAACGCGTTTTTTATATTTAAATTATTTCATGAGTTTATTAAAGAGATCCTCTCTATAATTACAATCCCATGTTTAAACATTGTAAAATACATAAGGTAAAAAATTAAAAGATTTATTTAATGACTTTTAAAAACCTTATATCCAATTTAAATAATGAAAAAACAATCAAGGCTGTATCAAAGCCTATTCCAAAAAAAATAATTAATTGCATTGGGGATTCATCTTTAACCGCATCTGAAATAGCATCAAAAATATCATTTCCAAAAGAAAAGATATATTACCATATTAAAAAATTAGTTTCTCTAAATATTCTTTTTGTATCAGAAAAAGATGAAATAAAAGGTATAGTACAGAAGAAATATAAATTATCAATTGATAAAAATTTTGATGAACGCATTCAAGATATAAAAACAGAAAATATCCATAATAAAAATGTTGATCACTTAAATGAAAAAGTTAATTCAACTATAAATCAATATGACACATTTTCTAAATATAATTATGCTAAAGCTGTTGCGGGAAAATTTCTTGGAGTTGGTAATGCGAATGATTTAACAATTCAATCATATCAGCTTAACTCAAAAATAAAAAAGTTAAAAAAATTGACGATTGATATTGAGAACAAACTATTACTTGTAGAAGAAAAGAAAAAAACGATTATAACTGAAATATCTATTTATGATAATTCAGAATTATTACATGACTCACTCCAAAAAAAAATTGAGGAGAATGACGAAATAGACAAACAAATTCAAATGCATAATGATTATATTTTATCACTAAAAGAAAAAATTACAATTATAGAAAAAAATTACAATGATGAAAAAAGTAAAAAAAATATTATTCTAAAATCGTTATTAGAAAAAATCAATAATATCGAAAAAGATGTATTATTAAAATCAAATAAAAAAGATCAGATTGAAGCATATATAAAAAATATCTATGAAAAGGATACAATTTATAAAAAATATCAAGATTTTGATTTTAATAGTGACATCGCTGATTTAAAAATTCAGAAAAAGAAAATAAATAAGGATATAGGATTACTTCATTCTCAAATTGGCATTTATGATGAAAAAGTAATAAAAAATGAAAAAGCTATAGAATTATTATCTTCACAGGCAATTACATGTGATAATGAATTAAACCATTTAGAGCATAATCAAAATTTATTTAGACCTGTTTCTCAAAAGGTCCTTAGTAACAATATAATATTACAATCTAATCTTGAAAATGATCTCAAGAGATTAGAAAAAGAAAAATCAATTTTAACAATTAATAGCTCTTCTTTGAATGACCAAATTTCCAGTTCTATCAAACAGAGAAAAGCAATTAGCAATGCTATGAAGCCTCTATCTAAAGAGCTAGATAAGAACAAACAAAAAAATGATAAACTTAATAAAGAAAAGGCGCTTCTTTTTTCCGAGGTTCAATCTTTAGAAAAAAATATTCTTATAAATAGCAATAAGTTAAATGATAAAACTGATGAATTAGTAACACGCATAAATGAGGTTCAAAGTGAGGTTCAAAAAATTAAATCCAATAACACCTCTAAAAAATTAGAATCAAAACTAGTCTTTAGAAATTCTTTAATTGATTCTAGGAACTCTTTTCAAAATGATTTAAAAATTCTTAAAGAAAAACAATATAAGGAGATCGATCTTTTTGAAAAATCATATAAAATTTTAGAAAAAGAAAAGAAAAAAAATGTTACGAGAAAAGATCATTTTATAAATAAAATTAAAAACTGCGAAGAATCAATTACATCTTTATCTAGTGAAATCGATTCCTTTTCAGATTTATTAAATCTTAATAATTCAATTTATAATTGTTTAAAAATTTTTAAGAATAAATTATTCGATCTTGATTTATCTGCAAAAATAATTGATAATAACAATAATGACAGATCTCATGAAGTTAAGCTAGATGGATACATAAAAACATTTAATTGGTCTATAGATGATTTAAAGAAAAAAAGAAATATTTACGATGACTTTGAAAAAAAAATAAATGATAATAATCAAAATATTTTCAAAGAATTGGAGGAAATCAAACAAATAACTAATTCTTTAATATCTTTTCCTGAAAAATTAAATGAATATAGGTCAAGTTTAATAGAAACTAGATTATCATTTGAGGAATTCAATTCTCATATTAAAGCTCATGATAGTCTAAAAGACGATATAAAAATTTTAAGAGAGAAAAAAACATTTTATAAAAAGTCTAACATAAATCGTAATCAAGAAATGAAAGCTCTTTCAAATGATCTTAAAAAAGTTTTGTCTGGAAAAAATAAAATCGAAAAAGACATAGAAGAGGCGGAAAAAAAAATAGAAGGTGATATTGTAAAACTAAAGTCTAATGAGCTACATAAAAATGAAATGGAATTTTCTTATAATCAAAATCTAAAAAACATAGAAAAGAGTATTATTGAAGTTGAAACTAAAATTACGGTTTTAAAGGATCTATTAAACGATTCCAATTCATATCAAAATGAATTAGATAAAAAAATTAAAATATTTGACAGGTTAGTGTCAAAGATTGATAAAGAAAATGATATCGTTCTTTCTTTACGGCACAAAATAGATTTAAATAGTTTGAATATTGAAAAGTTCACGGAAGAAAAAACAAAAAGCATTGAAGATATTAGGTCTGAAATTGCTGGCTATGAAGATGATATAATCAAGAATAAAACATGGATAAGTAATTCTAGGTTTGAAGAAAAACAGATTTTGGCTGAAATCAGGATATGGAAAAAAGAAATAAATAGATTAAATGCTGAACAAAAATTATTAATAAATGAAATTAAAAAAGTGAAAGAAAACAACTCTCTTAAAGAGTCAAAATTGAATTTACAAAGAGATAAAAAAATTCAAAAAATATTGAAAGAGGAAAATAATGTTGTAAAAGAAGATACAATAAAGCTAAAAAAAATAAATCAATTATACTTAGAAACGGATTCAAAATTCTCGATTGAAGAATCTAAAATTTTGACTACTTTAAATATTCAAGAGAAAAATTTAAAAGATATAGAAAAAAAATTGAATAAAGTAAATAAAAGCATTCAATTATTTAATAGTAAGAATGAAAGGAAGTTAAATCGAGTTCAAAGAGCAATCGATAGTCAGAAATCATTCAAAGAAAAAGTGAATACTAAGTTAATTGTTGAAAATCAGAAGCTTACCTTGGTTAAATCAGAAAAGGAGGAATTAGAATCTACAATAAAGGATAAAATCTTAGACTCAGGATTGAAAGTCCAAGAATATGAAAACAAAATAAAATTTAAATCTAGTACTTCTTATTTTTCTTTTATGAAACAAACATTAGATGGCACAGATGCTAATGATATCAATGATAATCAAATAACAGAGATAATCAATAAATCAGTTTTAAATGATCAAAAAACAATTGAATCTTTAAGAAAAGAATTATTTAATGATAGAAAAGATTTGCGAAAAAAAGTTGAATCAAAAAAAATATCTATTTCTAAAATCCGGGGAAAAATATCTAATCTAAAAAACCAAATCCACGATCATAATAAAAACATAAAAAAAGAAAATAGAATTTTTGATAAGCTAATTGCACCAAACAAAAAATTAGAAATAGAAAAAAACCAAATATTAAAAGAAAAGGATGTAATGGAAAAATCATACATCCAATTCCAAATCAGTGAACAAGAGAAGCTTGACCAGCTAATGGCCAAAAGAAAAAGACTTAAAAAACAACATGAAGACAATGTCATTGGTCATAAAGCAATATTTGAATCAAAATTAAATGAGTTTAAAAATAGAATTAAAAACCATGAAGATTTAAGGTCTTTAAAGATAAATCAGAGTAGCAGAGATTTGAATAGGTTTTTAGAGAAGGCTGATAAAAGATTAGGTCAAATAGAACAATTAATTAACACAGGAGAAGAGGTTATAAAAGAATTAATTTTAAAAATAGAAGAATTGACTAAAAAAAGAAAAGCCTCATCTTCTTCTATACAATTTTCAGATAAAAAAATATATGTCCTTGATAATAGACTTGAAAAAACTAAAGCTAATATAACTTCTAAAGTCAGGTTATATCGTAAAGAGCTTGAAATATTTAATTTGAAAATTGAAGAGTCTAGTTTAAAAAAATTAGATCTAGATAAAGAAAAAGAAGCACTGGCATTAGTTTTAAAATCTTTTGAGAAAAAAATTATAAACATTGGTAGAGATCCATCCCAAATAGAATATGATATAGAACAAAATGAGAAATTATTAAATCAATTAAAGCAAGATGATAGATTAAAGCTTAAGCGTGAAGATGCAATAAAGAAGAATAATTTGATGCAGCAGAACAAAGACATTAATGATAATTTAGCACTTCAAAGAAAAAATTTAATATCGCTGAAGAAAAGTTTATCTGAAACCTTAACTAGAATTAATATTTTAGAAAAAGATCAAGTTGAAATAAAAAAAGAAGAGAAAATAAGTAATTATGAAAAATTAAAAATTGAAAAATTATTCTTAGAAAAAAATAAACTCTTTGAAGATGTTGAAGATAAAGTTCAGGCTGCAAAAAATAATTTTAAATATAATTTCACAAAGTCTAAAAAAATTGCAAGGCCACTAAATGTAGATTATAAACTTCTAATATCTAGTTCTGAAAAAGTTAGAGATTCTGAAAAATTATTTGAATCATTTTTAAAGGTATTAATTGATGATCGACAAAGTATAATTAACAAACTTGAAACATTTAGAATCGAAGACAATAAACTAAATAAAGTAATCAGTGGAATGAAAAATGAATTATTTGAATTAGAGAAAAATTACAACAATGAAATAAATAAGATAATTTCAAATGAGAACGATTCTAAAGCGGAATTAAATAATATATCTAATAATTTAAAATTAGTTGATGGTGAGTTATTTGATATAAAGTCATTTAAAAAATCTGAAAAGCAACAATTGAAATTACTTAAAGAAAGAAAACTCAATCTCCAAAATCAAAAAAATGAAATTAAATCTTTATATCAAAATGAAGTCTCAACTTTCGAAAAAATATTAGATGGTAAGATTACTGATCAATTTAAGGTTGATTCAGATATAGAAAGAACTAATCAAAGAATTAGATCTATTGAAGAATCACTAATGCCTAGAATTTCAGAATTTGAAAAAATAGAAAACTTTACAAGCAATGCTAATGCTGATTATGAAAACCTAATTATCGAATTGGATAATATTAGTCCTAGAATTGAAGAGTGTAAAAAGGGAATCAGGAAAGTTAAGAAGCAAATCAAGAGTGATAATAAAAGGATAGAGAACGAGAAAAAAAATAATACAGAAAAGATTTCTAATCTAAAGATTAATCTAGAACAAATATCAACCTCAACAAAAAATCAAAGGATTGATTTAGAGAAAAATATTCGTATAAAGTCTGAATTAAATGAAGAATTAAATGAGGCGATTCAAAAAGAAAAAGAATTACTTAGTGGTATAAAATCCTTAAAGGAAAAAATAAGTTCAGCTAGTGATCTCAAAAAATTATTATCAGAGCATAAAATATTAGATCAAGAAGTCTCTACGTTAACTTTAAAATTAAATCAATTTCATGAAAATTTTTCTTCTCTTAAATCGGCTATGATAGAGTTAAAAGAGATAACCAATGATAAAGTTGAACCTATTGAAAAAGAATTAACTAAAAAAGAATTTGAGTTACTGAGATATAAAGACAATGTCAGGCAGAATAATGTATCGATAAATGATTATGAAAGTAGAATTAGGCAATCTCCACATAAGTTAAAGAGTTTGAATAAAAAATATTTAGAGCAGAATAGAATGAAATTTCAATTAGAACTTCAATTAAAAGATAACTTAAGAAATATTGAATTATTAGATAAAAAGGTCTCTGTATTTTTATCGTAGAATAGGTGATTTAAATTTTGAATAAAGTAGAAATATTTACAGATGGAGCATGCAAAGGTAATCCTGGCCCTGGAGGCTGGGGAGCTATACTGCGGTATAAAAATAAAGAAAAAGAGATTAAAGGCTTTAGCAAAGAAACAACAAACAATATCATGGAATTAAAAGCCGTGATTGAGGCCTTAAAAAATTTAAAAAAACCTTGTGAAATTATTATTACCACAGATTCAAAATATGTGAAAAATGGCATAACGGATTGGATTCATAATTGGAAAAAAAATGGATGGAAGACAGCAGCAAAAAAAGAAGTAAAAAATAAAGAATTATGGATTGAGCTAGATTCTCTCATTAAGATACACTCTATTAGTTGGGATTGGGTAAAAGGACATTCAGGACATCCTGAAAATGAAAGAGCTGATTTGTTGGCAAATATAGCAATTGAAGAATCTACCTAAATATATTACTCCTTAATTTTTTTAGTTTGCAATTCAGAAATATATCAAATGTTTCCAATATTGACCTAAGGTCTGAGGATGAATTTAAAAAAGGTTCTATACCATCAAGTATTAACATACCAATTTTAACTAATGAACAATTCAAACAGGTTGGAATTGAATATAAAAAAAATGGAAGTGATTCCGCTGTCTTATTAGGTCATTCTTTAGTTAAAGGAGAATCAAAAAAAAAGCTTGTTAGATTATGGGCTGAACATCTAAAAGAAAACCCAGGTAGCCTAGTTTACTGTTTCCGTGGTGGTATGAGGTCAGAGATTGCTGTAAAGTGGTTGCAAGATTATGGTGTAAATGTAGAGAAACTTGTTGGGGGTTATAAAAATTTTAGAAGCTGGATTATTAGTCAACACTTAAACATAGATAAATATAAAAAAGAATGGATAATTATTGGCGGTTTAACAGGATCTGGGAAAACTGAATTTTTAAATTTATTTAAAGAATCAATTGATTTAGAAGGTATTGCAAATCATAGAGGCTCTGCCTTTGGTGGTAAACACGATGGTCAACCTTCCCAAGCAAATTTTGAAAATACTTTGACTCTAGACTATATTAAACACAGCTATGATTACTTGATTCTCGAAGATGAAAGTAGAACAATAGGAAGGGCTGGTCTACCTGGACTCTGGTATGAAAAAATGCAAACCTCAAAACTTATAATTTTAGAGGTTGAAAATGATATAAGAGCTGAAAATATTTATGGAGAATATATTTATAAAGAAATAAAAAGTGGATTCAGTGAAGATATCCTTCTAAATAAATATCTAGGATCATTAAAAAATATTAAACGAAGACTTGGGAATAAGATTTATAGTGAAATTAAATATTTAATGGAAAATGCATTTTACAATAATGAAGAAGAACTTCATAAAGAATGGATATTAATGATATTATTGAACTATTATGACAAAATGTATAATTATAAACTTGATATGCGAAAAGATTTTATAGTTTACAAGGGAACAAGTGAATCGTGTAAAGATTACATTAATTCTATGTTTTAGAGATATTTAAAAGGAACTGCTATTAATCTTTTGAACTGCTTCTTTAGTTGATTCACATAAATTTGCAAATCCTATATGTTCTATAGCTCTTAAATCATTAAAGCTTTTTTTTATATTTTCATCCATATTGGCTATTACTACTTTTCTATTTTGGCTTTGAGATAGTTTAATCAAATCTTCCAATCCAAAAACTCCTGATAGGTCAATATTTGTTATGTTTTTCATATCAATTATCACATTACTTTCACTTGGTATTTGATTGTAGGATTTTATTAGTTTTTCTACAGATCCAAA
>Ga0115012_10002074_pt1 | contig 11671 bp, 2 predicted proteins | sample TroAtlMetagenome_FD_88706 | JGI IMG/M metagenome (GOLD analysis project Ga0115012, IMG submission 88706) | Marine eukaryotic phytoplankton communities from Atlantic Ocean - Tropical Atlantic ANT10 Metagenome | ecosystem: Environmental > Aquatic > Marine > Oceanic | place: Tropical Atlantic Ocean...
GGGGGGGGGGGGGGGCGGGGGGGGGGGGGGGGGGGGGGGGGGGGGGGGGCCCGGGGGGGGGGGCGGGGGGGTGGGGCCGCGGGCGGGCTTCGTGGCCTCCGCGGCGCCCCCCGGGGCGCCGTGGGAGGAGCCGCCGGAGGGGATGCCCGGGCCCGCGCGCCCGCACACCTTCGGGCAGCAGCATTCGAGCAATGAGCCGAAGGTCAGCAGCTCCTTCTACCCCCTCTCCCCCCTCCCCCCGCGTGCGCGCCCGCACCTTCCCGTCGCCCCGCGCTCACGGCGCTCCGCCGCCCGCTCGGGGCCTTCCCCGCCCCCCGCACCCCTGCGCGCGCTGGCACACGCCCCCGGGCCCTCTCCAGACTCCAGCAGCAGGCTCCGACTCGGCTGGAGCGTCAACCTGCTTGGATGCGCAAGTCCGACCCCGCCCCGGCTGGTTCGGGGCAGCGAACGAGCGGTCCCGGGGCAAAAGGTCTGGGCGGAGGGAGAGGAAGTGCGCGTGCGGCGGGCGGACGTGGGCAGGGGAGAGTGGGGTGTCTCGGCGCCTCACGCAAGGGACCAACAACTGACAAGTGCTGCTTGCAGACGCCGGCATCGGGGAAGGGGGGGCGGCAGGTGAGCTGGTCGGGGGCCTTCGCCGGGGGTGCTTGGGAGGGGGGCGCGTCAGGCTCGGATGGGGACGACGAATCCGGCGGGAAGCCCCCCCGACGGCCTCTGAGTGCTCAGCTCATGGTGAAGGTGGCAAGCTGGAACAAGAATTTGACGACGGGAATGGAACTCGGGGGGGGGGGGTCACGCGGCGCCGAAGAAGGCTCCCGGGGAGGCTCCCGCTCACCCCGCACAGCGAACGGGCGGGGACTTACACAGGTGGAGACGGGGCTGCCTACCCCCAGACAATTCGAGGCGCTGGAGAGAATCCCCACTTCCCCGACACCTGCTCGCTTTTCGAGCCGCCCGTCCACCGCTCCAGTGAGAAGCAAGAAGTTGACCGAGAAGTGGGGACACCTGGCGGGCTCCCCTGCCACGCACGAAACCGTGACAGAAGACATGCGCTACACGCTAGACCGACTTCACACGCTCAAGGGCAAGAGATCAGGCCGGGCCAAGAACTCTGAAGTCCAGATGCGGCACCAGCTATCCCATGGGCTGCCGCGGAAGCTGCACGAGCCGCATTTCGAGGGCTCCGACCACGGCGTGACGCACCTCAAGGGGCTGGCGGAGAAAGAGCTTTTGTCCAAGAAAGTTCCGGCTTTGATGTGTGTCATGGAGCGCCGGATAACCGGGAACTGCATGAACCTGGCCAACAGCAACTTCTCAGCCCGCCTTCTTGAGACCATGAAAGCAAGTCTTGTGAAGCACCCGGAAGTGTCGGAACTGCGCCTTCTGGACAACAACTTGGCCCAGGACTTCTGCCAGGGGCTGGTCGAGGTGCTTCAAGAAACGCAGAACATCACGAGCCTTGACCTCTCCCGAAACAAACTCCGGGGCCCGGACGTCAAGACGCTCTGCAAGATCATTTGCCACGGTAAGCTCGTGACCCCGCTCAAGAAAGAGCGCGCCCAAGAGTCTTTCCTCCCCGAAAGCCCCGTTCTTTCGGAGGAGGAGGAGGAAGCCGCACTCCAGGCCGATGTCGAAGCAAGAAGGCTCGCAGAAATCAATGAGGCCCTGTCGGAGTCCAGATTTCAAGATTTGCGGTCACACAAGGTCCGGAATTTTTTCTTGCATACACTGAACCTCTCTCACAACCCCATCGGGTGCGCCGGCGCGCAGCAGCTAGCCAAGGCTTTCCGACGGAACAAAATAGTGATTGATCTTGACCTCTCTGGCTGCAGCATTGGGCGGAACGGCTGTAGGGCCCTTACAAACGCACTTGCCGAGAACGACACCCTCAAATCATTGAAGCTGTCTTGGAACAATTTCGGGGACAGCATGAGCGCGAGCTGCCTGGCGGCCATGGTTGCCGGGAATCGGACCCTCGCGCGCCTAAGACTCGTCATGGTGGGCTTGGGCGATGCGCATGGGACCGCCATTGCGAAGGCGATGGAGGAGGACGCGGGCCTCAAGGAACTCTATCTCAGCGAGAACAAGCTCGGCCCGCGCTTCTGCCACGCTCTCGGAAAGTCCATGATGAAGAACTCGCACTCCGTCTTGGAGAAGCTTGACATTTCGGTGAACCCCCTGTCATTCCATGGGGCCCAAGAAGTCACGTCCGCGTTCAAAGAGGTCTTGAACCTGAAGGACCACAAAGTGAGATATATCAATATCCAGGGTTGTTCCTTCCACCATGAATTTAGTTCTGAGGCTGATTACAAGCAGGCATACAGCACGAAGGGCGAAGTCGAGGAGGGATGGTACCGGCTCGACCTGTCGGTCCCTGCGCAGCGGGAGGTTGCGTCGACCTTGGCCAATGTCTGGAACGAGAGCGGGGCCCGGACTTGGGAGTGCTCGAGCTTCAACGGGCGGCCTTTCAACCTCAGCGAAGGCTTGAACTGGCCCAAAAGGATGCCCAAAAAGGGGGAGCTCATCCTCGACTTCCGCCCCCCGAAAGACTTTCCTATGGATTCCAGCCTAGAAGCCATGCCAAACGACGTGTTCAACTACCTGTGGCACCAGGCCGAGCTGAGCAACGACAGTTGGAAGATCTCAGTCATAAAGGTGCTCTGCCACGATTTCTGGTTCACTTGTTCTCAAGCGAGCAAAATCATATCGTCCTTCACAATGTCGCAGCTACGATTTCTCGCAGGGCAGTGCGTGCTGAGCCGGATCGTAGACTGTGGGGAGATGCATGACCTCAATGTCGCCTTCCTAGACAATGAATGGGAACGCCTCATGAGGTTCCATGGCAGTAACCAGGAATATGTCAAGAACAACCCCACCGGGCACTACAAGCTGAACTTGGGCCTAGGTCTGGGCAATTTCCAGCTGAACTCCTTCAAGATGCACAGTGCGCGGCAGCTCAAGCTCAAAGTGTGGCCAGGCAACCCATTGTACTACAACACTTGGAGGAATGTCAAGGTCAACGGCACAGAGGTTCCCCGGGACACCGACTTCCAAACCTTTGAGTTTCCTCCATCCGCGATAGTCGAGTTGGACTACGTGTCGCATCTCGAGCCCATGGGAGAGCGCATCCCTGCAATTGTCCTGAAGCTGGCCTGCAAGCTCCTGCGTGAAGATTTCGAGTCTTTCAACATTTTCAAGAAGAAGATCCTGAGAGAGCTGCGGTTCTTCAGGAAAATTATAGCTCTAGACGCCATGCACGCGAGCCCCGACGCTGCTGGGCTCGCGGACCAGACACAGCAGAAGCCTGGCGCGGCGGAATTACGGCTGTCCCTCCAGAATCTTACCATCAACCAGAGAGGCCACCTCCTTTCGAGCATCAGGTGGCTGGCTTCTTTGTTTGTATTCAGGAGCGACGAAGTTGCCCGGATCCTGAAGAACTCAGCTCGCTCGGTCGACGATTTTGTCACTATCGGAACCTACATGTTCTCCAGGATCTCGGACAAGCACCAGTTCAAGACGGTGCTGAAAGAGATGCCCCACGAAGCGTGCCACCGCACGCTAACGCACATTGGCTTCCTCCGGATCATCCATGCCCCAACTGCGTATGGTCTGTACTTCAAATTGCGCCTTGGGGTCCCTGAGGAGAAAGAGTTCTGCAACATCATCATTAAGCATGTGATACGTTACAGGGGCACGACTGAGCTAGTCGGCCTGAGGCTGAACGGAAATCTCGTGCAGAACGTGCAGTACGACTCAAGTCTGTGGAGGCTCATCTCAGGGCAACTGTATGACTCCGCAGCGTCCGAAGAGGGGGGTGGAGAAGCCGGCAGAAGCCGAAGCAACAGCGGCACCAGCAATGTTGTCGAATTCCTCCTCCAGGGACCAGACGCAGACGGCAAGGCGATTCAGAGTGCCATCCGCATTCAGGCCCAATGGAGGAAGTGGGTTCAGCGGAAAATATTCTTCCGGCAAAAAATTGCATCTCTCACGATCAAAATTCACCTGTACAGGAAGTTGATCGTTGCTGGGCAAGATTACCGGGAAGAATTGGAGCGCAAGAGGTTGGAGGAGGAGAATCGCATGAAGATGAGGAGGATGTGGAGCCAGCGGATGCGCTGTAACCTCTCCTTGGCCGTCCATCGTCAGGAAACCATCATTCGGTCCTACTACAAGACAAGCCGCAGCAAGGTTACTGCTGTTATCCGTAGCAACCTGACTAGCATGGAACACGTGACGCGGGGGACGGGTACAGGAAAATGGACACACGGCGTACTTGAAACGGGTCTTACGCCACAGGCCAGGCGCGATTCCAATGCTCAACAACAGAGAAGCTCAGAGGCTCTCTCATAAAAAAAATCACTAGAAATTACACTAAAATTGTACGCTAAATATTATTCCTCTTCTTTTTACACGATTGCGTGGTGTCAGAGATACACCTAATGGAGACTGGTCGGTACCGCCGTTAGGGTGGGTGGAGCCCCCCCTCATTTGGGGATAACCCAAGGCTAGTCATGTCATATGGAACGCCATCCCCAGATCTACCTCCCAAGGTCGGCCGACAGACGAGCCAGAGCAGACTTCTGCGAGAAAGGGAGAGCAGTGACGATCTGTCTGTGGACGCCGATAAGGTGCCCCTGCGCCTTAGCCTGCGACGGGGGACGATCGAGTTCCGTCATGAAATGGCTCTCCAACACCGAGAGTGCGCCATCTACCGTGCACAGCATCCGAGGGTACCCATAAGCCTCCATGAGGAGCTGCCCGGCAGCATAGTGGTGCCCCTCGGCCGACAGCACGGCCACTGCGCGCTTGAGCAGCGTGCTGTCGTTCGAGCGGCCCGATGAGGACAGAGAAATCAGTTCAGGGCTCGCCAGGCTCGCTCGGAAGTCAGACCAATGCACGCTGAAAAGGACCTTTGAGAATGACTCTGTGTTAAGAAGAATCTCCAGGAAAATTTGGTTCTTGGCCAAATCAACCCCTGCAGTTCCAGGGTCGGTGCGCAGGAACGTGTCAAGGGCTGACAACGCTTCCTCCTCCCTGCTCAGCAAAGTTGCAACTTCGAAAGCGAGTATACCCGTAGCGTCCACTTCTCGGGCAGCAGCGACAAGCCTCTCGCATTCTCCAGGTTCCATTGACAGCAAGCCACTGGCTATGTGGCTGTCAATTACCTCCATGGCAGGGAGGCCATGGCCGCAACGGAACATACGGTCGAAGAGAGTAAACCAGCTGCTGTGCAATACGCTGACCGCTTTCCACTCGTCATCGAGGCCCCAACCGTCGTCCGACCCTTCTGAAGAGTTCTCTGAAGTCTCGTCGGAAACCCAGTGGCCCTCCCAGATCCTCAGGAGCTCGACGACCTTGGAAAAGCCAGTTTGAGTGCTGCACTTCTGGATGGCCTCGGCCAAGGCAGCTTCGGCAGCAGCTATGGTGTCGAGGTCACTTGCAGACAAACTTATAGCTACGTCCCGGCCAAGCACGGAAAGGGACTGAGACAACAGCAGGGCGCTCCGGGACAGCTCCTGCTGAGCCGGAGCGCTCCAGCCAGCCCAGCCGCCCTTCACTAGAGTGTCCTGCATCTGGAGCACTGCGAGGCGGGTCTCTTCCATCCTGGGACCTTCAGAGGAATGGAAGTCCTGCAAGGCGGACCAAACTTGCAACCGAACCTCACCGACAAGAGAATCCAACACTTCAGCCTCTTCGGGGGGCATGGGGGAAGTATGGCCTGCGCTGTTAAGCACACATTCTAGAGTGTCCTTCAGGTTGAAGAGAGTTCTTTCTTCCGAGCATTCCTGGAGACCGGCCAAAAGACCCTCCAGAATTTCGGAGAGCAAGATTTCCACGTTCGTTGCCGATTTCCACTTCTCTCCACCAGGGGCGTGAGGGATCCCCCTCAAGCGGGCCCCGAGCAAAGACAAAGGCCGCAAGTCGGCGCCCATGAGCAGCTGGTCCCGAACAACGAAGTAAACATCCGCGCTGAGATCGATCGCCCCATACAAGGCCCCGACCACAGGGTCGGGGAGAAGGTTCAGCCTCTGCACATTTTCCACTACAAGGAGAAATGACAGCTGTGTTTCTGCGACCTCCTGAAATCTTTTGAAGGAAACATCCTTTGCCGCCTCGTCAGATCTATCTTCGAGGGAGGCGAGCACGGTTCCGATAATCTTCTTCCTGGTAGGCCCCCGCAGCAGCACAGGTTCACTGGGGAGCGAGAGTCCAGCTCGACTGAAAAAATCTCTGGATGCAAGAGATCGCCCAAAACACATGTAGCCCAGAATGTTCTCCAAACTCGCCCAGTCCAGGCGAGCGGCGTAGACTTTAAGGGCTTCCACAAACCTCCCTAGAGATTCACAGCCGCCACTGTGCAAGGACTGAAAGTTCTGAAGTAGCGAAAACATCAAAACCCCGCTTCTGTTGATCATTCCTCCCCCAGTGTCGTTGGAGAAGGACATTTTGTCAATACAAATTGCGGCAGTCATGACGTCGTCGTCTGAATCAAGGCTCGTGCAGTAGGCCATGAGGGCGGCCGGCTCTAAAGGACGCATCCCGAGGTCAAGTTCGCAGAGGTACTTTAAGTTCGGAACGGCTCGAACCTTCCCAAATTCTATGCAGATCCCTGACCATTTCTTCGCAAACTCAAGATCCAAGCCCCCTGGTGCACCGGGGCCAGCGGCGGGTGCCCGAGCTGTACCCAACTCGAGGCAGGCAGCAACGGAATTGAATAAAGAAGCCAGCCTGTCCCAGTCCTTGCCTTCGATGCCTTTGTAGATCTCCCCCCACAAGAAGCCAGTCGCTCCTCCTGAGGAAGCCAGGCCAGGCAAAGCAATGTTGACAAGGTCGTCCCTAAGGGTCGCAGGGGACATCTCCTCTTCCCAGAAGACGCATGAAACAAAGTGGCGCTCAAGAGTTTGAAGGTCTACTGAATAAGTTTTAACCAATGACCGCACACACTCCCACAGGCTTGCCACAAGAGAGACGTTTCGCAATTTGGCCAGATGCTGCACAAGATTTTTGAAGGAGGCTTGCGAGGGTGTCCCATCTGAGTTAAAGAGGTCTCCGTGCAACTGCAGGTCGGGCACGGCCTGGGCCATCCACTTTGCGTCTGCGGTTGCCATCAGCTTCTTGTGCAGGGCAGGGATAACCTCAGACCAAGGAGAGCCTCCCTCGGTGCCGCGCTTGGCTTGAATTTGCTCGTATATCCTCCGGGGCACAGTGAAGATACTGCTGCTCACTGCGTCAGCGGCCCCACAGAACTCTTCACCCTGAGCGCAGCAGAAACAGAGGAGTAGCAGCAAGGCGCGCTCCTTCCCTTCTATTGTTTTCTGACCTTCTACAATCTTCTCAAAAACCGTCATCAGCTCATGTGTCGGGTCCAGCATACACATACGGGCGAGCACAAATTCAATGTCCTCGACCCACACCATAGGGTTCCTAAGCAGGCCCACAATCTTCGTCACAATATAATCCACGTTTCTCACTTCACCTTCGTCCTCATTCAGCTCCAGGGCCTTGAAACTCTCGAGAAGAGTCAGCAGCTTATCTTCCGGACAATGCCTAAGAGCGAACGACATCAGGTCTTCTCTGTCTCCACTGACATGCCCATCGTGCATCGTCTTCGCGCAGGCGAGAAGATGGGCAAGCTCCCACGCCGGGGCGAAATCCGACTCCATCAGTTGGCTCAGCACGCTGTGGCACTGAGAGAGGCCTCCGCTCTGGAGGGCGCTGTGTGCCACAAACAGCTTCACCTGCTGACGCTCCTCAGGAGAATCAAGGCCCAGGGATTCAGCAAGATGGATGATCCTCTGGATGTTGCGTGCGGGGTCTGGGTGCCTCTCGAGAACCACTTCGATGATGTCCATCTTGTTGGCCATATTCCGTAGCTGAGAGGGCGCAATTTCCACGCCCAGAGACGGAAGCTGTTTGACGGCGGCAATGGTATCGAGCTCATGCTGGATAGCTGGCGAGTGCTTCACAATACCCAGGCAGCGTTTCGCCTGGTCGACCTGCACGGAGGACGGAGACTTCGAGGCGTAGAAAAGGTCTCTTGCAGCAGCCAGCACGAGTTTCTCGGACGACTGAGGAGACAGTTGGACGCCATCCATGCCCGCGAAAAAGGACTCAGCCAGACCGAAACTCCCACAGTGTAGCAGTGCGCGACATACCTCCTCTAGAATCATTTCCTTGCTCACTGCAGAAAAGCTCAATTCCTGGAGTCGGCACAGGTTCTGCCAGAGTTGGCCCCATTGGGCGGACGAAGATATCGACCCTGCAGCCTTCGTCACGACGCGCCTGAGGACTACCTTGCCCTCAGCCTGCCCATCTACTTTTTTCAGCTCGTGGATGGACATCTGGGACATCCCCAGACTCGACATGAGCTTGCCAGTCTGAGACCTGTCGGCAGTGCAGCGAAGTTTCTTCTTCATCGCCTCCCCGTTCGATGCTCCCGGAGAGTTACCCAGAGAGCTGATGAGATGGGCAATGAGAGCGTCGACAGGGACCCAATCCTCTGTCGACTCGCAATGGTCAATGACTTGGAAAACCGCCTCAGCATACAGGGTTGGGTCAGCGTCATAGTGGAGCACCCCAGCAGTAGTAGCCGCAGTAAGCAGCATGCAGGCCCACTGTGGGTCGACAGAGCACCTCCTTTCCGCCGCATTGCCGATCAGCTTGGCTGCGGAATCTTGTCCCAGATTTCTGTGCGCCAGCAGGAGATCCCCACGAGAGTGCAGGGCCGCCTTTAAGCTTCCCGTGGGGCACCCCCCCACGAGGATCATAAACTTCTCTTCAACGGACGACGAAGCGTACTCCTCGAAAGTCGGAGGGGACTGGGGCATCAATTGATATTCGAGGGCCGAGCTGATCAGTTCCTGCAGCTGGTTCGAAGGCACCGCTTTGACGCCGCACGCCCCGAGTTTGATTGCGTACTCCATAGGCCCAAGTTGTGCGAGCTGTTTGACCCGGTCGCAGTACCAGCCCGATAATCCGTTCTCTGACAAACTCGGCAGGTTCATCTGGCTCAGAAGCCCCTCCGTAATCTCCAGAGTGTCCAATTCGTCGACGGGGATCTCGTCAGCACCGTACCAGAGCTCTTTCTTTTCAACCCAATCCAGAGGCCTCGCCAGCTGCTCTGCTGATGACCTGAGTTCTGGGAGAAGATGGGAGTACGAATCTGGGTCGAGAGTCTCCGGGACCGAGGTCAGCACGTCGCACAGAAGCTTGGTCTGTTTGCCGAAGCTGAACTGGTATTGCTCGGTCATGACCTTGAGTGCGTGCATGTTGGCTAACTGAGCAAACCAAAGAGCGGCCCCAACTGGAGGAAAGTCGCGAAACGCTTCGTAGGCCTCGCTCTGGAAGCTACCGTGATGGATGCGGGTGAGAGTATCCAACTTATCCCGGTAGTTCAGAAGTCTCAACCTCTTCTTGAAAAACCACATTTGCTCTGACGAGACCGAAATTGTAGCGTCGGATGTTTCCGCCGCGGCCTGCGGTCGGTAACTGTTCATCTCTTCAATGGCGTAGTCCAAGAGAGCGTACTGGCCCTCGGCAGTGCTAGCGACGCGGGAGCAGCACTGGTCAATCGCCCAACTGCGGTCCCGTACCTTGGCCAGGATGTCTTGAATCGCAGCCGTGGATGGCTCTGCTCCTGACCAGCGGGCTTTGTAGACCAGGTCGGTATCAAGACCTTCCTCTTGAGCGAGCTTGAGGGCTGAGGCATAGTCCTCTTCATCGACACGCATGCGCATCATTTCTTGGGCCGTGCGCTGGTTCATCGACAGCAGCCGCCAGGTCCCTGCGTCACAGCCCACGACAAAAAGTCGTCCAGCTTTTGGGGCATAAGCTTGCAGGCGAAGCATTCTCAAATTTTCTGGCGCATCTACCAGAACGTCTTGCATTGCAGGGACCTTCAGGATGCGAACGTGGCCGCATTCTGTCGTAACAGCCAGCTCCTTCTCCCCCCACCACGCAGCCCCGGTCAGACCGGAGTAAGGCGCTTCTCCCTGGCGTTCCAGAAGGCAACCAGACCCCCCCTTGTCTTGGATGTTGAACACCTCCACGTTCCCCGAAGCGTGTAAGACGGCAATCTTCTCCCCCAGGTGGGAGAATGTCGCTTGACAGCCGTCTGGTGTGAAGCGGGGGCTGTCTGAGAGCGTCAACACTCGCTTCAGGTCGAAGCCAAGGGCAGAGTTTAGACTGAGACCAAATTTTGACGCTTGGGAAGAACTGGAGAGAGCCAACTCGTGCAGGCCGATCCCCGCGTCCGTGTCCGCGAGCCGCCATAGGGAGATAACAGCACGCCCTACCTTCCCGGAGCCCACCACGGCGACCATGGCGAGCCTCTCGCACCAGCTCAAGCAGTGGAGTGCCCCGTGTTGCTTTTGGAGGTTCACCTTTCTCCTCTTGGTAACCTCCCCTTCCTGAGCGATCTCCACAACATGAAGGGACCCTTCGGCCGTAAGCAGCGCCACCCGGGCGCCCCCCACGAGACCTCCACGGGGCTGTGGAGCCGGGAGCGCGAGAAGTGAAACGGTGGTCTCGTAAGGTAGGAGCTCAGCCACGTCGGCAGACCAGACTTGTCGGCCCCCAGGCATCTCCAGCAGCACAAGGGCACCCTCGGAGGTGCCTGCCAGGGCGTGCCCCCCCCCGACGTGCAGATCCACGAACCGGTCCCCCTCCCCCGCCCTAGCCACCACCGACGGGGCCGCCCCCCCGCCGAAATACACGACTTCCCCGCCGCTAGGGGTCAGGGCAAAGCCCCCACAGGAGGCGTCTGCCGCCGCGCCGACGGCGCGGCCGCGGCGGGCAGACTCTGGAGGGCCGCTCCCCCCCGGAGAGGGGGGGGCGCCTGCAAGGGGGGCGTCGCCCTCCGCGTGGAGCCGCACCTCGTACATCGGCGCGCGCGCGCCCCCGTGCTCGGACATCCCCCCCTCTCCCCCCCCGCCCCCAACCCCCCGCCCGCCGCAGGCGCCCCCCGCCCTGGCTCTCCTCTCCCCGGGGTCCTGTGCCCGGGCCCGCTCCTGACGCAAACTCTAGGGTCTGCGATGCAAACTCTCGGGTCTCAAAATAAATTTAAAAAATGCCATGCCGCCCTTCTTGCGAGGGGTCGGGCGAGGGCGTTTAAGGGGCGACCGCAGGCGCGGCGGGTCAGACGGAAACCGCTACTGGAGGTTCCCCGGCATCCCCGCCGCCATCCCCTGCATCAGCTTGCGCGCCTTGTTGGGGCGGTGAACCAGCTTCTGTTCGCGGTAGAAGGCACGTAGGATGCCTTCCTCTGTCTCCTGCAGGCCTACGGAGGCGCTGAAGGACCGGCAGTAAACGAGAAAGTCGTCCTCGTTGAGCGTGAGCAGACCAACGTTGCGGGCGAAGCGCGGGACCTCTTTGCCCCCTGCCATCAGCTCTGCCCCCACTAGGCTGGCTGCCGCATCCGTCCTGAGGGCCTTGAACTTGGCGAAGTGAGCCACGTACTCCTTGTATGACATGTGCGCCAGCTGCACTTTCTGCGCCTCCTCCACTGACGCGCCTTGGCCTTTGCTCGGGCCCTGGTCTTGGCTCGGTCCCGGTGAGCCGCCCTCCTGGCGCTGGTGCCCCCCCCCCCCCCCCCCCCCCCCCCCCCCCCCCCCCCCCCCCCCCCCCCCCCCCCCCCCCCCCCCCCCCCCCCCCCCCCCCCCCCCCCCCCCCCCCC
>Ga0115012_10002076_pt1 | contig 11662 bp, 7 predicted proteins | sample TroAtlMetagenome_FD_88706 | JGI IMG/M metagenome (GOLD analysis project Ga0115012, IMG submission 88706) | Marine eukaryotic phytoplankton communities from Atlantic Ocean - Tropical Atlantic ANT10 Metagenome | ecosystem: Environmental > Aquatic > Marine > Oceanic | place: Tropical Atlantic Ocean...
AATTCCTGTTTTGTCATAATAAAGATCTTTTTTAGGAAAGTAATACTTATTTTTGATGCTATATTTTTTACCTATTTTATAAATTGGTTTAGGCTCTAAAATTATCTTCTTTTTCGGGACAAAATACTTTTTTCCTATATTAGCAGCAACTTCTACGCTTGAAGTACACCCCTGAAAAAAAAATAATATTAAAAGAATTATTAAATATTTAAACATTTTAAGGTTTGTTTTATCTAAATTTATTAAATTAAAAAACATAAATCAATTTTCATTTATCGAGTCTGAGAGCTTGCCAACTGCTATTGCAAAATAATTAGATCTATTCCAATTAAGTAAAGATTCAAAGTTACTATAAACTAGATAACCATAATTACCGTAATTATCTGGAACTATAAGACGTGCTTTAACATTTACCTGAGGTAATTTTTCTTTATTCTCATTAAGCACACCTTTTTCATTCCATTGTTTTAACAAATAGAATTTTTTACTGTTAAAATTTTTATTTAAATTACCTATATAAACTTTCCTACCCCACGTAACTTTATTAGACCACCCTACTTTTTTTAAATAATTAGCAGCAGAAGCAAAAACATCAGGTTTGGATGTCCATATATTTTTAGCTCCGTCCATATTCCAATCATTTGCATAATTAATAAAACTTGAAGGCATAAATTGACATTGTCCCATAGCTCCTGCCCAGGAACCTGTCATTTTATTCATAGAAATATGTCCATCATTTATGATTTTTAAAGCGTTAAGTAATTCTTTTTTGAAGTAATCATGCCTTCTACCATCATAGGCTAACGAAGTTAAAGCAGAAACAACAGAAAACCCTCCAGTTAATCTTCCAAAGTCGGTTTCTATTCCCCAAAGAGCAACTATGAAACGAGGTTGAACACCATAGTGTTTAGAAATAACATTAAGGATTTTTTTATTTTCTTTATATTTCTTATTTGCCTTCTTAATCCTTAGAGGAGTAACAACTCTATTCAAGTATTGTTTTAAGGATAATTTGAATTCAGGTTGAGATCTATCAAGCTCTATAACTCTTGGAATAAAAGATACTTTTTTTTTATATTCATCTAATACTTTGTTTGAAATACCATTTTGAAGAGCTTCATTAGTAACGTTTTTCACAAATTTATTAAATTTAATATCTGAAAGAGCTTCAAAAGAATAAATTATAAAAAAAATTGTTATGATTAATAATCTGTGAATTGATTTAAGTTTAATCATATAAAATATCCTTTTAATACAATCTTTATATCTTAAGTTATGACAAGATTACAAATATAATTTTGTCTAAATTAATATTATTCAAAACATAAAATAAATTAATTATAATTAGAAATGATCTAAAAAAGACCTTGTACCTTTCCTAATTCGTTTATATCAATCTTTTCTGCACTTGGTTTTTTAGGAAGGCCAGGCATAGACATTATATCTCCACAAATAACAACAATAAATCCTGCTCCAGCAGATAATTTGACTTCTTTTATTGGAACAGAATGGTTGGTTGGAGCTCCCATAACAGTTGGATCAGTTGTAAAGCTATACTGTGTTTTAGCCATACATATTGGAAAATTTCCAAAACCTTCTTTTTCCCAATTTTTTAATTGATCTCTAATAGATTGACTTGCAATGACATCGTCAGCTCTATAAATTTTCTTCGCAATAATTTCAATTTTTTCAATTAAAGGAATGTTATCATCATATAAACTTATAAAATTATTTTTAGATTTATTGTTTATCTCTACAACCCTTTTAGCTAAATTGACTATTCCTGAAGAGCCTTCAGACCAGTGTTTACAAACAATTGCTTCACAAGCGAAATCTTTTACATAATTCTTAATAATATTAATTTCATTAGTTGTATCATCTAAAAAATGATTAATAGCAATTAAAACAGGTACGCCAAAAGATTTAATGTTTTCAATATGCCTTCCTAGATTGACACAACCTTTTTTAACTGCAGACAAATTTTCAGATTTCAGGTTATCTTTTTTAACCCCACCATTCATTTTCATTGCCCTTACTGTAGCAACAAGAATAACAATTGAAGGTTTTAATCCCGTTTTACGACATTTAATGTTCATAAATTTTTCAGCACCCAAGTCAGCTCCAAAGCCAGCTTCCGTTACAACATAATCAGCTAATTTTAGAGCTGAAGTGGTAGCAATAACCGAATTACATCCATGAGCTATATTCGCAAAAGGACCGCCATGAACAAAAGCTGGGTTATTTTCTAATGTTTGAACTAAATTAGGCTGTATGGCATTCTTTAGTAGAACAGTCATAGCACCATCAGCTTTTATATCACGACAGTAAACAGGAGTTTTATCTTTTCTATAAGCAACAATTATATCACCTAATCTTTTTTTAAGATCATCTACACTTTCTGCTAAACAAAATATTGCCATCACTTCAGATGCAACAGTTATATCAAAACCTGTCTGTTTCGGTATACCATTGGATACTCCTCCTAGACTTGTTACAACATCTCTCAAAGCTCTATCGTTTAAATCTACTACCCTTCTCCATATAACTCTTCTTAAATCTATATTTTCTGTGTTTCCCCAATAAATATGGTTGTCAATCATTGCTGAAAGCAAATTATGTGCACTAGTAATTGCATGAAAATCCCCAGTAAAATGTAAATTAATATCTTCCATTGGAATTACTTGCGAATAGCCTCCTCCTGCAGCTCCTCCTTTCATTCCAAAACAAGGGCCTAATGATGGCTCTCTTATGCAAATAATTGTTCGTTTTCCAATAGAGTTTAAAGCATCACCTAAACCAACTGTAGTTGTCGTCTTGCCCTCTCCTGCAGGCGTAGGGTTAACAGCAGTAACTAGTATAAGCTTTCCATTTTGATTTGACTGAATAGAATTAATTAATTTTTCAGAAATTTTAGCTTTATCATGACCAATAGGAATTAAATCTTCACTTTTAATTCCTATTTTCTTTCCAATCTCATTAATGTGTATTTTATTAGCTACATTAGCAATTTCAATATCGGTTTTGAATTTCATGTATGAACCTTCTAAGATTTAATTTTTTTGTTTTCAGGATCATAAGGGCTTTCGCTTATGACCACACATTCATAATTTTTACCAAGAATATTGATTTCTAATTTTTGGCCTACAACATTAAAATTTGGGTTTACCATGGCTAATGCAATAGATTTATTTAATCTATGTCCAAATCCACCGCTAGTTGCTCTGCCAATTAATTCATTATTTGAGTAAATTGGGTTGTTACCGAGTGGATCAGCATCTTCAACGCCTTTAATTTCTAATGTAACAAAACTATTTAAAAAACCATTAGATTTCCAATCTACCAATCCAGCTTTTCCTAAAAATTCATCTTTATCTTCAGCCACAAATCTATTTAATCCAGATTCTATGGCTGAATATTCAATTGACAATTCACGACCTAGTAACCTGTAAGATTTTTCTATTCTTAAAGAATCCATTGCTCTTATTCCAAATGGTTTTATATTTAAATCTTCTCCTTTTGAGAATAATATATCAAAAATTTGGTTTTGATACTCTATTGGATGGTGGAGTTCCCATCCTAACTCTCCGACGAAATTAACCCTCATAGCAAAAACGGGAGCTAAACCAATATTTATATTTTGAGCAGAAAGCCAGGGAAAATTATTATTATCAAATTTTGATAAAGAACATCTTTCTATTAATTCTCGACTTTTAGGGCCTGCAAGAACCAATACACCTAATGAGTTAGTTAAATCTTCAAATTTAACTTTATCATCATTCATATGTTTTAAAATCCAATCATGATCTAACCTTGTATATGAACCAGCAGAAACAATATAAAAAGAATCTTCACTTTCTCTAGTTATAGTAAATTCAGAGTGAACACCCCCTTTTGACGTCAATGAATGACAAAGAGAAATTCTTCCAATTTTACTTGGTAATTTATTAGCAACTAATTTATTTAAAAATCTTTCTGCATTTTTTCCTGATATCCTACATTTAGCAAAGCCACTTAAGTCTAAAACTCCAACATTTTTAGCTAAATTTTTAACTTCATTACCTACATGCTTATGATATTTAGATCTCCTAAATGACCAATCATCAACTGGTTTAACTCCAGATGGTGCAAACCAGTTTGCTCTTTCCCATCCAAAAGAAGCACCAAAAACGGCACCCATTTTTTTTAATTTTTCATAGCAAGGAGATGTTTTTAAAGGTCTACCAGCTGGTCTTTCTTCATCCGGATAATGAATTGTAAATACGTTTGCATAAGCTTCTTCATTTTTTTCTATTAAGTATTTTTGGGTAGCATAAGAACCAAATCTTCTGGGGTCAACACCTAACATGTCAATCGTTGGTTCTCCATTGACTATCCATTCTGCAAGTTGCCAACCAGCTCCACCTGCAGCAGTGATACCAAAAGAGTGACCTTCATTGATCCAAAAATTTTTTAATCCCCATGCTGGCCCTATTATTGGACTTCCATCAGGTGTATATGCAATTGCACCATTGTAGGCTTTCTTTAATCCCATTTCACCAAAAATAGGAACTCTTTTTATAGCAGACTCAATGTGTTCAGATATTCGGTCTAAGTTTTCTTGAAAAAGTTCAAATTCACTTTCCTTATCTGGTCCATCTAAATAACATACAGGAGCTCCATTTTCGTATGGTCCAAGCAACAACCCCCCAGCCTCTTCTCTCATATACCAAGATGCATCGGAATCTCTTAAAACACCCATTTCAGGTAAATTGTTTTTTTGTCTTTCAATAATTTTAGGATGTTGATCCATGACTATAAACTGATGTTCAACAGGTATTACGGGTATATCTAATCCAACCATTTTACCAGTTTCTCTAGCAAAGTTGCCTGTACAAGAAATTATATGTTCACATTCAAAATCACCATTGTTGGTCTCGACATACCAAAGGTTATCTTTATTTTTAATTTTTAAAACTTCTGTATTAATTAAAATTTGTGCCCCTTTGTTTCTTGCGCCTGTAGCAAGCGCTTGTGTAAGGTCTGCTGGCTGAATATAACCATCATCAGGGTGTCTTATAGCACCTATTAATCCTTCTGTAGAACAAAGTGGCCAGATTTCCTTGACTTGCTCAGGTTTAAGTACTTCTACATTGACACCTATTGTATCTGCAACTCCTTTATATTGGAGGTATTCGTCCATTCTATCTTGATTTGAAGCAAGTCTAATATTAGAAACTTGTTTAAAACCAACATTCATACCAGTTTCCTCTTGAAGTTCCTGATAAAAATTAACGGAATATTTATGAATTTGCCCAACAGAATATGACATGTTAAATAAAGGCAGTAGTCCTGCTGCATGCCATGTTGAACCTGATGTCAACATTTTTCTTTCCAATAAAACTACGTTATCCCATCCCTTATTTGCCAAATGATATAAGGTTGAAGCTCCTACTACACCTCCACCAATAACTAATGCTCTAACTTTTTTTGTCATTATTTTTCCTTTTGTAAATTAAAGTTGGTATAAATATACCCGTGTTGTGTAGATGCATCCATTAACCAGTCTAATAGATAATTAGAGAAGCTAGAAACGCATAGTAAAGTAAATGAATCTTCTTCATTACAAAAAATAGTAAAATTTAAGTGACTAATATGTGATTGGGCACATTTTCCAGGAAAAAAATCATTTTTATCAAAATTTAAAGGGCACCCTTTTGATAAAACCCATCTTGCTTTTTCACCTTGTATATTTAAAACTTCATAACTATCTGAAATATCAGTTATAAAACAATTTATATTTTTCAATGATTTATTTAATTTATCTAATAAATTAGAACTAATTTTTTTACAAATTAACAGGCTTTCATCTGGCCCAATGTTAAGTAAATAATTTTCATTTCTAGTAAAAAATTGTCCAAGATTACTAGAAGTCTTCATAGAAAAAAGTTCTTTAATCAATAGGTTAAAAGATTTTGATTTAATATTACCTCTAATATTAAAAACATTTAAAATGCCTAGATTTTTAATTATCAGTCCATTTTTATCAGAAAATATTTTTTTTTGATTTTTTTTAAAGTATAGCGAGTTAATTTCTAACCCTTTTTTAAAATTGAAATACTCAAATGCCATTTAGTTTATCTCCATTTGGATCAAAAAAACATGGTTTAACTATTTTTGCTGTTATGATTTCTTTATTCAAAAGTGGAAAATTGAGAGTTTCTCCATACATCGAATGACCATTTTTTATTAATGCTAAAGCAATACTTCTTTTACAATTAGGAGAATAATAAGAGGAAGTAACATGTCCTAACATTTCAAATGGTGCTCTTTGATTAATATTTTTAACAGCATGAGCTCCCTCTGGAAGTACTTTACTTGGATTATCTGTTAATATTCCAACTAATTGTTTTCTATTTTTTAAAGAAGAAGAAATAGATAAAGATTTTTTTCCAATAAAATCATTTTTTTTCTTTGATACAATCCAATTCATGCCTAAATCAATAGGGTTTACAGAACCATCGGTTTCTTGACCTGCTATTATAAAACCTTTTTCTGCTCTTAAAACATGCATTGTTTCTGTTCCATAAGGCATTAATTCGTATTTACTACCAATTTTTAATATTTTTTCCCAAATAAACAATCCAAACCTAGACGGCACATTTATTTCGAATGATAATTCACCCGTAAAAGATATACGAAAAATTCTAACAGGTATTTGTTCAATCTTTCCTTCCTTAAAAGTCATGAAAGGAAAACTTTTATTTGAAAAGTTAATATTACACTTTAATTCGTTTAATATTTGCCTTGATTTAGGTCCGGAAATAGAAATAACAGACCACTGTTCTGTTACAGATGTAAGAAAAACTTCTAAATTTGGCCACTCAGTTTGTAACCACTCTTCCATCCAAGACATTACATTAGCCGCACCACCAGTAGTTGTCGTCATATGAAAATGATCTTCTTCTAGACATGAAGTAACTCCATCATCCATAACCATTCCATCTTCTTTTAACATTATACCATATTTACAAGAACCTCTTTTGAGTTTTGAAAAATCATTAGTATAAATCATATTCAAAAAAGCCCTTGAATCTTTACCCTTAATATCAATTTTTCCAAGTGTAGAAGCATCTAAAATGCCGGCGTTCAATCTCGTATTTAAAACTTCTCTATTTACAGTTTCTTGCATAGTTTCATTGTTTTTAGGAAAATACCATGCTCTCATCCATTGACCTACATGTTCAAACCTGGCTTTGTTTTTCCTTTGCCAAGGATCTATCTTTGTCAATCTAATAGGATCAAAAAGATCTTTGATATCTCTTCCCCCTATTACACCAAAAGTAATTGGTGTGTGTGGCATTCTAAAAGTTGTAGTTCCTATATCTGGAATTTCTTTTTGAATATTTTCTGACAAAAGACCAATTCCGGTTACATTTGAAGTCTTACCTTGATCTGTTCCCATACCTAAAGTTGAATACCTTTTTAGATGTTCAATAGATTGATAACCTTCTGAAGAGGCAAGAAAAATATCATTTGAAGTAACATCATTCTGAAAATCAATGAATGCCTTATCTTTATCTTTAAATTTTTTATTTAATGGAATTTGCCAAAATTTTTCAATTTTATTTGATAATTTTGGACTATCAATTTTTACATTAAAATTTGAACTAAACTTTTTTTTAAATTTTTTCACGATTTTATTTGTTAATAATATTGTTTCTGAAATTGAATTTTCTAAATCAAAATTTCCATTGCTCCCACCAACTGTTATTTCGTCCTGTACGTGTATATCTGGTTTAAAAAAACTAAATGTATTATCCCATTTTAATTTACCACCAGATTGACTAAACAAGTTAACAGTTGGATTCCAACCTCCTGAAAGACAAACTAAGTCAACTTTAACAGGAATATTTTTCTCAACCAAAGATTTCCTATCTAATGAAAGTTTTGAGATATTAACGTTTTGTACTTCTTTTTTTCCTGATATAGATGTTAAAACATGGTTAAACAAAATTTTTATACCAAGTTTTTTTACTTTTTTTTGCATTTCCCCTGAAATTTCATTTCTTAAATCAACTATAAATTTTATATTTGCACCAGCCTTGAAGAGGGTGACAGCTGTTCTATATGCATCGTCATTATTAGTAAATATTACTACGTTATGCCCTGGTATAACTCCAAACTTATTAACATAACCTCTTGCAGATGCAGATAACATAACACCAGGCAAGTCATTTCCTTGAATAGTGAGTGGTCGCTCAATTAAACCTTGAGCTAAAATTACTTTTTTTGCTCGTATCATCCATAAACGTTGATCAGGGTGAAGGTTAGAATATTTAGTTTCTTTAATTAAACATTTCTCAGCAATTGTTATATAATTATGATCATGGTAGCCAAATACAGTACCTCTAGTTAAAATAGTAACATTTTCCATTTTATGAAGATCATTTACAATTTGACTAGCCCATTCCTTGGATGATAATGAATTAATTTTTATATCATCTTCACATAATAATGAACCACCTAACAAAGGGTTTTCATCAGCAATTAAAACTTTAAGTCCAGATTTTGCAGCAATAGTTGCAGATATTAAGCCTGTTATACCTCCACCAACAACTAAAACATCTACATAGAAATTTATATGTTCATATTTATTTGTATCATTTACTTTATTACTGGCTCGTCCAAGACCAGACATTTTTCTAATAAAATGTTCGTAAGTTTTCCACATCGAACTTGGCCACATAAAAGTTTTATAATAAAAACCAGCTGGTAATAGCTTAGAAAATAAGGACAATATTGAACCAAAATCATATCTTAAACTTGGCCATCTGTTTTGACTATATGTATTCAAGCCCTCATAAATTTCTATTTGAGTTGCCTGTATATTAGGTTCAACTTCATTTCCTTTTTTTATAGTGACTAAGGCATTTGGTTCTTCTGTACCAAGAGCCATTATTCCCCTAGGCCTATGATACTTAAATGAACGACCGACCAACTTAACTCTATTTGCAATTAAAGCAGATGCAAGAGTTTCACCTTGATAACCATGTAATTTTTTATTATCAAAATAAAAAAATATACTTTTATTATATGATGAGTGATTTTCTACTCTATTTTTTGACATTATTTTTTTCTACTTTATTAGTTTCTGCCTTAGTGTGTCGACGCCAATTATTTTTATAAGCCTCTTTACCAGTTAAAGATTTAGGCTTAGTTCCAATTTTATATGTTTCATAGATTTCATTAGTCATAGTATTTCGAACTATGTTAAACCATTTTCTGCAACCACTTGTATGAACCCATCTTTCTAAAAATACTCCTTTTGGGTTATGCCTAGAAAACAAGTATTCTGACCATTCTTTTTTAGACAGTAAATTATTTGAAACAGGTCTTGTAATATGAGCTTCTCCACCACATGAAAACTCTGTTTCATTTCTTAAACCACAATATGGACAATCAATATTTAACATTTTAATGCCTATTTTAAATTAGTGAGCCACTCCCGCCGCACCATGTTCGTCAATTAAAAGTCCATCCTCAAATCGATTTAAAGAAAATGGCTTTGATATACTATTAGGTTCATCTTTAGCAATAAGATCTGCAAAAACATGCCCACTTCCAGGAGTCGCTTTAAACCCACCAGTTCCCCAACCACAATTAAAGTAAAGTCCTTTAATATCAGTTTTAGAAATAATTGGAGAAGCATCAGGACAAGTGTCTACTATACCACCCCAATGTCTAAGCATTCTCAAACGCGATAGAATTGGGAAAAGTTCTATTGCCGATGCAATCATATGCTGAGTTACAGGGAAAGAGCCTTTTTGAGCATAAGAGTTGTATTTGTCAACCCCTGCCCCTAAAACCATTTCACCTTTATCGGATTGACTTATATACATATGAACTGCATTAGACATAATAACTGTGTCCAAAATAGGTTTTATTGGCTCTGAAACAAGCGCTTGTAAGGGTCTACTCTGAATTGGAAGCCTAATACCAACTTTATCGGCTAAAACACTCGAATGACCGGCAACAACCACTCCTAATTTAGATGTGTTTATTCTTCCTTGATTGGTATCTATACCAACAACTTTGTCTTTATTACATAAAATATTATGAACTTCACAATTTTGTATTATGTCAACACCATAGCTATCAGCTGCCCTTGCATACCCCCATGCAACAGCATCATGACGTGCTGTTCCACCTCTTTGCTGAAGAAAACCACCCATAACTGGATAACGAATATTTTGATCAATATTGATAGTTGGAACAAATTTTTTTATTTCTTGTGGATTTAATATGTCAGAGTCAATGCCATTTAGTTTTATGGCATGAACTCTTCTTGACATTTCCTTAAGCTCATGTTCGCTATGTGCAATTGTCAAAACACCTCGTTGACTAAACATGATATTAAAATTGAGCTCTTGAGTTAAACCTTCCCAAAGTTTAAGAGAATGTTCATAAATTGCTGCGGATTCATCCCAAAGATAATTTGATCTTATTATTGTTGTATTTCTTCCAGTATTTCCACCCCCTATCCAACCTTTTTCAATAACTGCAATATTTTTAATTCCATGAATTGAAGCTAAATAATATGCTGATGCCAAACCATGCCCACCTCCGCCAACAATAACTGCATCATAATTTTTTTTTGGAGAAGGGTTTCTCCATGCTTTATTCCAATTTTGATGATTACTAAAAGAATTTTTAATAATAGAGAATAAAGAGTATTTTTGTTGTTTATTTTGGTTATTAATTATCATTTAACAAATTTGAGTACATAAAAAATTTTGGAATTAGCCTTTGACAACCTCTCTTGTATTTGGATTAAAAGAGTCTGTAAAAGGAATATCAACAATTACTGCGTCAACTGGCTTGCCAGGTGTTTCAGAATATACATCTGGAAGGTGAACTTTATATTTGGCTCCAATTGTACCTTTAGGAAATCCATTTTTATTTAGATTTCCATCAAAAGGAACATAACCCATTGCAATATTTTGTCCTTTTTCGGGGTGATACCATGGAGAGGTAATAAAACCAACAGGGTCTCCACCATCTTCTTTAGAAATTAACCAAAAGTCCGGAGAATATTCTTCAATTGGCTTTCCACCTAATTCTAATCCAACTAGTTGAAGCTTATGGTTTTTTTTACCTTCATTAAGATCAGATTTCATTTTTTCTAAAGCTTTTTTTCCTATATAATCGCCTTTTTTATTCCACTCTCCTTTACCTGACAAAGAAACTTGATAACCTAAATTGCATTGAAAAGGATTATGCTGCTGATCCATGTCTTGACCCCATGATAAAATGCCAGCTTGTATTCTTCTATGATGAGCCGGTGCTATAACCATTAAATTATGTTTTTCTCCAGCTTTTAATACCGCATTCCACATATACTCAGCATTTAGAGTAGCGTCTCTAAGATAAATTTCATATCCAGACTCACCTGAAAAGCCGGTTTGAGAGATAACACAACTTTTACCTCCAACTTTGGCTTCTGCTAAACCATAAAAAGGCATATTTTCAAAATCAACATGGTCACCGCACAAATCATTCATAAGTGCTTTAGATTTTGGGCCTTGTATTTGAACAGGACAAACATCTATTTCATCAATGTTTACATTAAACCTTTCATCACAATTTACACCTTGAAGGTATATACCAATATCGCTGTCAGATA
>Ga0115012_10002080_pt1 | contig 11657 bp, 7 predicted proteins | sample TroAtlMetagenome_FD_88706 | JGI IMG/M metagenome (GOLD analysis project Ga0115012, IMG submission 88706) | Marine eukaryotic phytoplankton communities from Atlantic Ocean - Tropical Atlantic ANT10 Metagenome | ecosystem: Environmental > Aquatic > Marine > Oceanic | place: Tropical Atlantic Ocean...
GAAGGAGGGGATGGTCGCGGGCAGCACGCGCGCCTCCAGGTCGGCCACCAGCACGGGCTCGCGCTTGGCAAAGTGCGCGCGCACGGGCTCGAGCGTGTGCAGCGCGAAGAGCAGCGCCGCGCGGCGCGCGGCGATGCCCGCGTAGTCGTGCTCCGAGGCGAGCACGCGGTGCCACTCCATCTGGGCCTGCTGAAAGGCCTCGGTGTCCTCCCCCGTCTCGCGGCCCAGCAGATCGAGCACGCCGTGCAGCACGCGGTCGAGGGCGTGCCCCAGCCGGGCGACGTCCCCCTCGCCGCGCTCGCACAGCGGCTGGCCGAAGAGCAGCGTGCTCAGCGCCGGCATGTGCGCGTGCGCAGATCGTGGGCGTGGACGCCCTGCACACCAAGGACGTGCGCCAGACGCACAAGCTGCTGGTGGACCACTTAGCGACCATCCGGCGCATGCCCATCTTCTCGCACTGCAAGTTTGTGCTGATCTTTGAGAGCAACCTGGCCTTTGAGAGCCAGCACCTGCTGCACGCCGTCGAGGCCGCGGGGATCAAGAACTGGGTGAGCCTGTCCGAGGGCCAGCAGGGCACGCTCGGCTGGCTCACGACGAATGAGCGCAAGCAACAAATGTGCTTGCTGCTGCGCGAGGCGCTCACCGTGGGCAAGATCGCGATCGCGCATGAGTTCTTCTCGAACGAGCTCAAGCTCACGGAGGCGCGGCTGCGCATCAAGGACGAGCTGTCGAGCTACTGCGTGGTCACCGAGCCGCCCAAGACCACGTTTGGAAAAGTGCGACAGACGTACACGGGCAAACTTTACGGTATCTTGAGAGACGCGAACGATCCACTCACTCGCCCTCCAACTCTACGAACCACTCCTAACCCCAACTCTACTCAGGCAAACAGGACGACCTATGCATCGCGATCCAACTCAGTCTCATCGGCTGCCAGAAGTTCTTCCAGGAGTCCAAGTACCGCAACTTCCGGACCGAGGACTACCTCTTGCCGCAGGGGCTCACCTAGCCGCTCAGCTGAAGCGGCTGCGCTTGCCCCCGCCGTCCAGCAGCTCCTTTTGGCGCGCGCTGTTGGGCTTGGGGATGCCGCTGGGGCCGGCGATGTGGAAGGGGGGCGTCGTGTACTCGTAGGTGTTGTAAGCGTGGCTCTTGTCGGTGTCCGTGTCACGGCGGACGTAAGCGTCCATGCGCACCCGCAGTTGGTAGAGCCCAAAGGGCGAGTCGTGCCGCGACAGCGTCTTCCCCAGGTGGAAGTTGAGCGGCGCGATCTCCTCCGCGTCCTTCCTATTCTTGTGAAAGAAGGGCTGGTACGGGACCAGCTTCTCGCGCACGAGGGACGTGTTGGCGTACACCAGGTCGACGCGCACGGCGGAGCCTTCGGTGTTGAGCGCGCTCCCCCACTTGACGTCGACGCGGCCGCGGAACGTCGGGCCAAGCGGCTTCGCCGGGTCCACGGGGATGTCGCGGATCACCACCATCCGAGGCTTGAGCTTGATCTTCTTGTACTTGTTCAGCACGTCCTTGGTGCCTTGCTTGCCGTGCGCCTCCCACTCGTTCATGGTCAGGTGGAGCTTGCTCCCCGTGCGGGCAAAGGGGCCCGCCCAAACGCCTTGGGCGATGCTCCGGAACGCACGGCACACGGTCGAGAGCTTCCCAATCTCGGCGGGCTCGAGCTGCTGCTCGAAGACGTGCGCAAACGAGTCGGCCTCGTTGTCGAGGAGCAGCGCGAGCCCGCCGCCGCCCTCGGGAAGCGCAACGGCAAAGTCGACCGGCCCCGCAGGCACATCGATCGCGTCCATGGTGTTCGGAACGCGCCTGGAGGGAGGGGCAAGGGGGTGGGATGGCGTTCGCGCCCTTTGCGCCCCCCAGGACGCCTGTTCGGAACGCGAAACTTGGGTCCCCCAGGTTTCAACCCGACACACACCTCGGAGTGTAAAGTTGCAGATTTACACACCCACCCGGCGACACACGCGCCCTCCGTGCGGCCACGTTACAAATTTAGTCCACCGCCCACCCGACGCGCCGTGCCGCCGGCGGAATCCCCACAAACCCCCGCGCCACCTCTTCGCGATAGAAAGCGTCCCCCTCCTCCCCCCCCTCCTGATCCTCCGACTCCTCCTCGTCCTCCGACTCCGAATCGCTCGAGACCTCGCCGCCTCGGTCTGCGCCATCCCGGTCCGCCGTGCACTCGTCCGCCAGGTACAGCGGGTTTGCCCTCTTGCACTCCAGGAAGTTGTCGTGCATGGTCTGGAACCACGCGCTCATCTTGAGCAACGCGCCCTCGTTGACGTCGCCGTTCTCCGACAGTTCCCTCAGGGATTCCTGGGCGCCGTGGATGCACTCCTTCATGGCCTGCTGCTTCTCCTCCAGCACGTGCGACGGGTTGGCCCGGCCGCTCGTGTGGTGCTGCATCCGCCCATTGGGAAAGATGGAGAACTGGATCTTCGATTTGGTGCCCGTTGTGGTGGTGTCGTACACGTCGACCTGGCCGTCCGGGTGCAGCACTCGCCAGGTCTGCTCGTGCCCCTTGCCCCCCCTGTAGTGCTGCATGCGGCCGTTCTGGTAGACGGTGCGCACGCGGCGCTCGCGGCCCTGGGGGCCCTTGTAGAACTCCGTGCCCGTCTGGGACACGAGCTTCGACTTGCGCTCCCGGCCCTTCGGGCCCTCGTAGTGCACCACATTCGACCCCGTGCCGGATTCGATGCGCACGAGGCGCTCGGCGCCCTGTTCGCCCTCATAGAAGCACCGGTTGCCGTTCGGCGAGACCGTGCGCCCGATGCGCTCCTCGCCCTTGGTGCCCTCGTAAAAGACCAGGTACGGCTTGTGCGCTGGCAGGTCCGTGGTGGGCATCTTGCTCCACTCCTTGTGCTCCTGCCCCTTGTCCCCGCTGTAGTAGGTCACGCTGCCATCCGGAAACTCGATCGAGGAGAGGCGCTCCTGCCCCTTCTCGCCCGTGTACTGCATGATGCGCTCGCCCTTCTTCAGCTTCTTCCGCGGCGGGTACGGCTCCTCCTTCATCATGCGCCAGTGGTCCTCAACGCTCAGCGACCACTTGCCCGTGGCGCGTTGCCCCGCCCAGTTGGGGCAGGTCAGTTGGGCAACCTCGTCGATCGGCATCGCGACGAGGCGCGCGCGCTACACAACTGTAGCGGCAGGGTATACACAAAAGTTGCAGAAGATGCGCGCAGTGCGCATGCGCTAGTTTGCAGGGTCGCTCTGCAACTTGTGTCGCTTACACGTGGCGCGCCAGCTTACACATGTCGCTGTCGCACGCGCTCGAGCCGCTCGTGCCCACGGCGGTGCACCTCCTCTCGGAGAGCGTGCGCTTGCAGAAGGAGGACGGCCGCGGCGTCCTGGCCTACCTCGTGCGCGTGCTGCCGCTGGTCAACCGCGAGGCGCGCGACCTGTGGCGCAAGGAGCGCGCCGTGCCGCAGCTTCTCACGCTCTGCGACTACCTGTACGGGTCGACCAAGCACCGGACGCGGTACCTCGACGGCGTGCTGCCCAACGGGGAGGACGACCCGCACGACTGGGTGGCGACGCTCGATCCGGCGAACATGCCGAGCGCGCGGCCGGTGCTGGAGGTGGAGGACATCCACTCGGTCCGCATGGTCGCCGCAACGGGCCGCGGCGCGCACGCCTTCATGCAGACGATCGTGCGTGAGCACCGCGCGTTCATGCGGCACTACTCGTACGGAATGCACTTTGGTGCGTGCCAGCGCGAGGGCTGCACACGCCCCGCGCTGCTCACGCCGCCCGAGCACGAGGTGGGCGGCGACGACGACGACGACTACGTGGGCGGCGGCGGCGCGGCCGAGTACTGGAAGTGCTGCCGCGACGGGAACCATCCGGCGCCCATGTCGTGCCTGCCGAGCAACATGAGCTTCTGCTGCCACGGCTGCTACAAGGCGACCAGCCTGGAGTTCAGGCGGATAGTCAAGTTCGACATCGTGACGCCCCCGAGCCAGGTGCGCAACGGCGTGCCCCCATCGCCGGCGAAGCTGCTGCGCGCCGCGATCAAGCGCAACAGCGACGTGGCGCGGACGACGCGCCGACCAGGCGCAGGGGACGACGCCGCCAAGACGAAGCACTACCCGAGCGCGATGGCCAGCCGCGAGCGGTTCCTGCGCGAACAGGCCACCATGCTCTCGGTCGACCTGGGCGTGCTCTACGCCATGTCCATCGTGCACCAGCTGCCGTCGACCTCCGGCTCCAAGCCGGCGCGCGAGCTGCCCAACCGCGACGACTGGCGCGAGCACGCCACGAGCTACCTCAACGCGGTCTGCAAGGTCCGCAGGGTCTACCTCAAGTACGGCAAGGGCGTGCTGTCGCGCGGCACCGCAACGGAGCTGTGGCTCCGGCGCCTGCACGACAAGGCGTTGTCCATTTTTGTGTAATAACGAGGATTGCGATTTGTCGTCCCCTCTTGCGACTCTGCAACTTGTGTAGAGGGGCGGCTGGGCGGGCACGGGTGTGTGTGTGTCTCCGCTCGCGATGCAGGTGCAGGTGCCGGCAAACGGCAAACACGAGGAGGAGGAGGACCACGCGCCCGTTCCGGACTGGAGCAACAGGAGGTTGCCGAGGCAGAAGGAGTCCGAGGTGGCGCGGGCCGCGCAGTACTTTCGCCACAAGCTGACGCCGGTTCCGGTGAACTGCCCGCTCTACGACCGCGGCAACAAGCGGCCGGGCGACGCCGCTGCCGCGCCAACGTACCGCACGCCCCTCGAGCGGCACACGGAGATCCTCTACGACGGCTTCCTTGCGCAGTCCATCGTGACCATCTCCATGGGCCCCAAGGACACGCAGCGCCTGCTGGAGAACGAGGAGGCGGAGCTCATGGCGGCGCACGGCGTGGGGCGGTCCGATCCGGACGCCGCGCCGCCGCGCAGCTTTGCGCTCACGGTGCTCATCCGGGACAGCCAGGCGGAACCCGGCAAGACGCACCTGCTCGACAGCATGGCGCTGCTTGCGCACGACGGCGGCTCGGGGCGCGCCGCCACCGTCGCGCGCTTCGCCATCCTCGCGGACAGGGACGCGTCGCGGTACAGCTACGCGCGTGGCGGGGCGTCCATCGGCGCGCCGCGCGAGCTCGCGCTGGTGTACGTCGGCGAGGGGGAGGAGGGCAAGAAGGAGCTCCGCATGGTGAAGACGGAGGTGCCGTACAAGGACACGGGCAAGAAGGTGTACCGGGCGCTGGAGAAGACGATCGCGACGCTGTTCCAGGAGGCGAAGCTGCAGCAGCCGGCCGCGCTGATGAAGGCCCGGGAGGTGCACAACGAGCAGGTGAACGGCGCGTACGTGGCCGCGCGGCAGAGCGTCAACGACGCGTTCTTCGAGAAGCTGTGCATCGCCTCGCCGGCGCCCGGCGTCGACTTCACGTTCTCGTTCCAGCACATGCGCGCTTTTCTGAAGCTCGCGCCGCACTGGGTCACGAAGACGCCCGAAGGCCTGGCGCACAGGGGCGTCACCTTTGGCATGCTCTTCTACAAGAGCGGGCAGCACGCGGCGGCGCTGGACTACGCGACCAAGGAGATGCGCAAGCAGCGCAGCGAGCAGCCCTCCGCCCCGTGGGACTGGCCGTTTGGGCTTCGGTTCCCCGACGCGCAAACGGCGGAGATGAACATTGGCCTGCACGTGCTCTCCATGGGGTGCGACAGCGTGAGCGTCAAGGGCGAGTACAGCTGCTTCGGCCTGCTCGCCTCCCCCGGCGAGCGCGTCGCCTTCTTCGACGGCGCGATGGTGCCCCGCTTGGTGTTCAGCTTCCTGCCCTTTGAGGAGGCGCACTTTGGCAACCACTACGTGCTGCCGTGCACGCAGTTGTACACGAACGCCCTCAACCGCAGGCACACGCGCGCGCAGTGGAACGCCGTGGAGTATGGGCTGAAGAAGTATTACGCCAAGTGCACGGAGGCGCCCGCGCTCGAGGGGGGGAACGAGCACAGCCCGAAGCGGCGCGCCGTCGACCTCGAGCCCTTTCCCTGCGGCTCGCCGAGCTCCGAGGACCTCGTGCTCGCGCGGATGCTCGACACGCCGCTCGACAGCGCGTTTCGGATCGGCGACGTGTACGAGATGGTGACCCAGGGCAAGAGCAGCACGTCGGCGCTCTCCGGGTTCCTGGTGGCCGCGAGCGCGCGCCTCGGTCCCACCGCGTCGATGGCCGACGCGCTGCGGGCGTCGACGGAGCTCGAGCGGAAGCTGCGCGAGTCCAACGACGCCCTGCGCGAGGCGAAGGAGTCGCACACCCACGTGGCGCCCCAAATGGCGCCGGCGCCCGTCGTGGCGCCGGCGCACAGCGACCTCGGCCCGTTTGAGTACATCCACATCGCGTGCTTCCTTCGGGGCATGAACCTCAAGAAGAGCAAGGACGGGTTCCGGCTCAAGCCGCCCATGACCGGCGGCCGCATCGTGTCCGTCGCGAACACGCTCGCGGTGGCGAACGGCCGGGCGCCGTGGCCGAACAGCGAGCCCGCGATCCAGTGGGGCCTCGAAAACTGCGCCAGCATGTCGCCGCTCGAGGCCATCCTCGCCGTCTCGACGCGCCTGAGCCCGAAGCCCGTGGTCCTGCTGGTCGTGGGTGAGGGCTTCAAGGGGCGCTTCAAGCTGGCGCCGGGCGACGGCGAGTGCGAGGACATCTCGCCCACCCGGGCGATGCAGCTGAGCGTCCCGCGCAACGTCGTGTACATGCAGTTCTCGACCGAGGACAACAAGATCTTTCCGCTCGTGGAGGACAAAAAGTAGCAGACACATTTGTGTAACGACGTCTAGAGAGTTTGTGTCGCCACGGTTCGTCCAAAGAAGGCACCCGTGGCGTTCCGAACACACGGTTCGGTAAACACGTTACACAAGCGCCGGGGAAACATGCCCGACACACCACGCCCGTGCCCTGTCCGTTGCGAAATCGGGACCGAGCTGCACTTGTGGAACGTCAAGGGGTCGGAGCGCGTCGAAGAGGGGGGCTGCATCCCGCTCGACCCCAAGTACTTCTTCAAGATCAACTGCTACGTGAAGCCGAGCGCGGACGAGCCCGTGGTGGTGAAAGAGGAGGAGCGCAATTCCATTATGATCGGCATGGTCCCGTGGCACGGGAAGTGCTGCGTTCCCGGCGTCGAGGAGGGCATCGCCCACTGGGGTGAGCGCAACGAGATCGTGGAAAGCTACAGCGCCCCCGGCGTGCCGGGCAAGACAAACGGCGGGTACATCGAATACAAGATCACCGAGCTTCCCGACACGCTGTACATTGAGCTGTCGCGCCACGACCCATGGGCCGACACCGTCACCGTCAACGCCCTCTCCTGCCCGCCCACGCTCGACTTTGCCAAGAACCCCTTGCTTGCGGGCGTGCTGGAAAAGGGAGTGGCGCCGCGCAAGTACCGCCTCGAGGGCGTGCAAGTGGGCGAGTTGCGGAAGGAGACGCCCGACGACCCGTACGTCACCTGGTGGGGGTACGTCTGGGACGAGGCCCAAGGGACGTGGCGCAAGATGGACAACAAGGCGGGGCGCACGACACCCGTGGACCTGGCGGAGGTGACCAAGCACCTCGACGCTGGTGGCAACGTGGACAAGACGTTTCCCACGAGGCTGTACTACCGCTGGGTCGTCGACTGTGCCCTCCCGTCGATGCCTCTGTCGCTGGTCGACTTCGAGGCGCCGCGCACGTGCATCAAGGTGCCGTGCTCCGGGCCGTGGGAGCGCATCCCGTGGGGGCCCGACAAGGAGCCGTGGGGCGACGCATCGACCGAACACGTCACGCTCGGCAGCGAGGTCATTAAGCACCCGGTGTACGGCTCGTACGGCGTCCTCTACGTGAACCTGCACGTCGTGGTCACCCACCCCGACGACCCGGAGCCGACGTTCAACCGGAATGTGGGCGACTTTGGCGACATGTACATCGTCACCTGCTTCGATACCGAGTACGGCCATTACGAGGAGCCGGAGGACGCGATCCTCAACGTCGATCGCGAGCCGTGGCCCGAGGAGCCCGACGGCACGCCCATCCCCGCGGACGATCCGAGGATCCCCGAGTGGGCCAAGGGCTGGCACAGCATGAACAGCTTCGGCATGCCCATCCCCTTGCGTTCCTTTCGACCCGTGGCCGTCCGCATGGCGCACCTCAAGCACACGCGGTGGAACTTGCTTCGCCATCGCTTCGCGGATGTTTACCGCAGCCTGCACGAGAACATCCACACCATGATCAAAAACCGCGACCAAGCGGCATCCGTCATGAAGGCCGTGAACAAGACCATCGCGGACACCGAGCACCGCCACATGGGGAGTTTCGACAAGGCCGCGCTGCTCGGCTACGACGGCATCGACATACTTGCGGCGCGCAAGCTGCCCATGCCGCGCAGCGTGCAAGCGCTCTCGTACGTCGTGCACGTGACGCTGGATGCGGCGGATGTCGAGGCGAACAAGCACGGCTTTGCGTGCGGGGTGCGCCCCACAAAGGACTGGTTTGCGGACTTCCTCGAGTACGAGTTCGACTCCCCCGATGACGCGCTGTGCTGCACGGTGAACCACATGCTTCACGAAATTCACACCCTCCATGGCTACTGCAACGCCTTCCCGTTCATGGGGTGCATGGGGATGTGTGGGTACATGCACCTCCCGGGCGTCGCAGCGGACGCGCCCCGCGCCTGCCCGCGAGCCGAGAATGCCGCACGCCTGGCGAACCCGGAGCCGCTGACGCGGGGCGTGGGGCCCAAGGTCGCTGCGGCGAGGGTCGCCAAGATCTCGCCCACCGAGTCGAAGAAGACGAGCAAGGTGGCGCTGGACGCGGCGCGGGCGGCGGCGCGAAAGGCGGAGGACGAGACCGCCAAGCGACTGTTCGCGGAGGGCCAAGCGTTCGCGAAGAGCGAGGAGGAGCGCATTATGAAGTGGGTGGAGGAGGAGACCCCGCGCATGCTCGCTCGCACCACGGCGCCGGACGAGTTCAAAGACTTCGCAAAGAGCCTGAACAAGCAGCTGTGGGGCGACGGGAGGCCGAGGGCGACGACCCGCGACCAAACCCGCCGGGACCTGGAGTGGATGAAGCAATCGGAAGCCGAGAAGGCGCGCAAGGCGAAGAGGGCGGAGGCGGAGGCGTTGCGCGCGCGCGAGGCCAACTCCTCGATGCGGGGCCGCCACCAAGCCCCGACGCTCTACAGCCAGCAGCTGAACAAGAAGAGGGGCGAGGAGCTGCGCGAGGAGCAGCAGCGCAAGCAAGAGGAGCGCGAGCAAGCCAAGGCGGCGGCGGAGGCGGCGGCCAAGGCCGCGCTCAAGGAGAAGCTCGAGCGCGAGAAGAGCGAGGCGGAGGCGGCCGCGCTCGGCAAGGCGCAAGAGGAGGCGCGTCGCTGGGCGGAGGCGGTGGCGGCGGAGAAGGCGGCCGCCGAGGCGCGCGCGCTGGCCAAGGAGGAGAGGAAGGCGGCGCGGCGGCTGAACCGCAAGAAGACGCCGGCCCAGCTGCAAGCCGAGGCCGACGCCGCGGCCGAAGCCAAGCACGAGGCCGAGATGGCCGAGATGGTGGCGCGCGTGCAAAGGGACCTCGGCATCACGCTCGACCCGGCCGAGCTTTCGTGAGCGGACTCTGTGGTGTGTGTGGGGGTTGGGAGGGGGAGTGCGTTGCGCGTGTTTTAGCCCGTTTTTTTGGTACGTGTTTGGAAACAAAATGACTCCTACTACGCCGACCCCACATCGATGACGAGCTTCACCACCAGCCAGGCATCAGACGCGGCGCTGCACACGTGCCGCTCGGACACGTGCGCCACCGCCGGGCGCCACAGCGCGGCCTTGAGCGCGGGCGACGCCAGCTGGTTGAGCGCCGTGTCCGCCTCGACGGCCCACACCGTGCGCGCGACGTCCATGCTGCCATGCGCGGCGCGCAGGCGCGCGGCCGTCACGGCGAGCAGGAGGGCCTGGCGCGCGCCGTCAATGCGCTCGGCCTCTACGCGCTCCATCGCCGCAAAAACGCGACGTCCCTCATCGATCCTTTCCTGCGTCTGCCGGTAAACATTGTTCCTGTGCTTCTGCCCGCGAAAATGTTCCGCGCGCGTGCTCTTCAGCACGGTCCCATTGCGCTGCGTTGGCAGGTCGCACCCACAAACGGAGCACCAGTTTATCATGCTTGGTGCCTGTGAAGATTGCCAAGTGGCGTTTATTAAACACCTAATAGCGCAACGCGCGCGCACACGCTTGTCACGAGTTCCGACTGACCAGCTCGCGCAAAAAGGCGCCCTGGCGCGACGCGTCGCGCAGGAGCGTGCGCGCCGGCAGGGACTCCTCCGCGTTCATCTCGGCGATGGACGCGAGGGCGCGCTGTATGCTGCAGATCCCTCTGTGGCTGCTGCTCTGCAGCCGCTTCGCGGAGGGCGTGGACGACGCGGACCGCAGCGCGGGCAGGTGGGCGGACAGCTCCTCGAGCGCGGGCACGACGCACGTGCCGTCCGCCAGGTACAGCCCGCGCTTGAGCGAGTACAGGATGCCGGCGGCAAACGGCTGGAACGCGTCGCCGCCCTTCTTCGCCGACTGGAAGTGCTTGGTGAGGCAGCACGCGCGCCACAGGCTCACGACCAGCTGGCTCAGCTGGTTGCGGATCTGGCCCGAGAAGACGGCGTTGGTGCGGTTCTTGGCGGACGTCGCGCGCTCCGCCGCGGCGCTCAGCCGCCGGGCCGCATCGGCGCGCTGCTGGCGCACAAACTCGTTGGCGTGGATGACCACGTTGCTCAGCACGTCGAGGTTGAGCGTGCTCTCGCCCTCGGCGCAGCGCTTGACGTACTTGCGGATGGCCATCGCCTTGACGAACTCGAGGTTCTGGAGGCGCGGGTCGGGCGGCGGCGCCTCGGGGGCGCTCTCGAGGTTGGCGATGAAGAGCTGCTCGATGACCCAGATGGCGTCGGCCGCCAGCTTGTCTATGGACTCGCGCGTCCAGTTCTCCTTGCGCGAGCTCCGCAGCTTCTTGGGCGCCGCGTTGGCGTCGGGCCGCTCGTCCACGCACAGCGCGCCGCGCTTCGCCGCCGGCGCGGTCGCTGGCGGCGGCGCGGGGGGCGCCACGATCTCGGCGTCCGATATGGTGTGGGCGTCGCGGTACGCCTGCACGCTCGCCGACCACATGTCGCGCCGCTTCACCCACCCCCCGATGGGCGTGCCCGCCGAGTCGTCCGGGTTGGCGCTGCCGGTCGAGCGCCCGGTCCAGCAGGGGTCCGAGTCCCCGGTGCACTCGATGCCGACCACGCGCCCGGAGATCTCGCATATGTACTGGTTCTCGTGGCTCAGGCGCACGTGCTTGCACTGCATGCCGAAGCACGCGTGCACGTCGCCCATCGCGTCGCAGCTGTACGTCACGTGGCCCGTTCGGATCTTGTGCCGCGCGTTCACAAACAGGACCGACTCGTCGACGTCGTCGTCCAGCTCCGCCGTGCCCTCCTCGAGCCGCGCCTCCTCGCGCGCCTGGTCGGCAAGCGCGAAGAGCGCCTCCTCGGGGAGCGCCCCCTGATTCATTTTTTGGTGGCGAACCCTGCAACCCGATTCGCTGCTGCAGGGCTTGATTGTTTTAGCGAGCGGTGCGCCCTTAAAACCCCGGTGGGTGCGCGCCACGCACGCGCACGCGCGCACGCACACACCATATTGTTTATTAAGAACACACAAACGGTGGCGGGGGGGGGCAGAAGTGGGAGGCGTGCGCA
>Ga0115012_10002081_pt1 | contig 11646 bp, 6 predicted proteins | sample TroAtlMetagenome_FD_88706 | JGI IMG/M metagenome (GOLD analysis project Ga0115012, IMG submission 88706) | Marine eukaryotic phytoplankton communities from Atlantic Ocean - Tropical Atlantic ANT10 Metagenome | ecosystem: Environmental > Aquatic > Marine > Oceanic | place: Tropical Atlantic Ocean...
ATCATGTGTTATCAAAAGAACTGACATATTTTCTTCTCTTTGAATATCTTTGATTAGTTGAAGTATTTGTGCCTGTATTGTAACGTCCAGTGCAGTTGTTGGTTCATCTGCAATTAACATCTTAGCTTTTCCTGCTAAAGCCATTGCAATCATTACCCTTTGTTGCATTCCTCCACTTAATTCATGAGGATATGAATGGGCAATTTGCTCAGGATTAGGTAATTTTACTCTAGATAATGCATCTATTACCATTAAATCGAGAGCTGAAGCAGGATTATCTTTCTGAACAGAATCTCTGAAAAACAGCATTAACATTACAAAGAAGAAAGGCAGAGAAAATCTCCACTGACCTAACATAACGAACAGAGAAATAAATGATATGCAAAAGGCCATAATTGTAAACTCTACACCGGGGGAAGCTTTCCACTTCTCACTTTTGTAAGTTGGAATTTCTTTTTCTAATGCTAACTTTTGAAGCTCTTCATTTTGATGTAGGACTAGAATCTCTCCAATTTGCTCGTTAACTGTCATTACTGGATTAAGTGCAGATAAAGGATCCTGGAAAATGATACCAATCTCACCGCCTCTTATCTCCCTAATTCTTCTATCGTTAGTGGCTTGTGAAATCACATGAGAATTACAAAACCTGTCATGTAAACTTTCTTTTTTCTCGGAAAAATAAATTAAAGAAAAAATAGTTCCAAGTGTTAAAAATCCAGATAAAAACTTCAAAGTAGATCTAATCAAAGCCTCATAAGGTGTTAAACGACCATTAGGCCCAGTCACAAACAAACCTTGATACAGTTTACCTGGAGTAGCTTTGTATTTTGAACTTTCAAAATAAGCATAATACAGAATGCTCAGTAGTGGAAGTAGTGTTGTAAAAGCCGCCATTTTAATTTCATAAATTAAAATAGGTAAACCAAATAAAAATATAATTAGACTATCAATCAACTGTGCTATAAATCGAGAACTAAAACCTGCATAATTGGTACCATCTGTTACCTTATCTGAAGAAGCAATTATTTCACCATTTAACTTAACTGTCCCATCAACTATTTCTCCGGTCTTAGGAAGTAATTTCAAAGCTGAATAACAAGTAACTGATTTTCCACTTCCTGTTTCTCCAACCAGACCAAAAATCTCTCCATCTTTAATTTTAAGATTAACTCCATCCAATGCTTTGACGACGCCATCGTAAGTATTGAAATTTGTCTTTAAATTTTCGATTTCTAACATCAGTTCCTCTGCTTAGGGTCCAAAATATCCCTAATTCCATCACCTAATAGGTAAAAGCCTAGAGCCCATAGAGCAATAACTAGTCCTGGGAAGAAGAAAGACCACCATTGTCCTAACAAAATGTTATCTTGCCCAAACGAAACAAGTTTACCCCATTCTGCTAAATCTGGACCTCCTCCGAATCCTAAAAAACCTAAAGCTGCCAAAGATAATACGATACCTCCCATATCCATGGTTGCAATAACTATTACTGAAGTAACACAATTGGGAATTACGTGCTTAAATATTATTCTAAAATCTGAAGCCCCCGAAGCTTTAGCAGCTTCAATATAGGGTAATTTACGGATTCTAAGTGCCTCAGCTCTTATAATTCTTGTAAATCCAGGCCAGCCCACAATAATCAAAGCATACATCAACATTTCAATTGATGTATCTTCAGTAACTGCAATAATTGCTAAAGCCAAAACTAATCCAGGTATAGCAATGAAAACATCAGTTATTCTCATTACTATATCGTCTACTCTACCACCGTAATATCCTGAAACTGCCCCTATTGCAACTGCAATAAATGTACCAGTAAATACAACCTTAACAGCCACATCCAATGAAGTACGACTACCCCATACTATTCCATAATAAATATCGTAACCTCTGTCAGTACTCCCCAATACGTAACCATCGACTTCACCTGAATCTGCAGTACAAGAGAAATAGCAAGGTGGCTGAAAATTTCTAGGTTGATTGAAAGCAAAATGCTCTTCCATTCTCATAGGATCTCTTTGAGTTTCAGAAGGTGGTGCAAGCCAAGGCGCAAAAAAAGCAACTGAAATCAAAGATATAACTAAAAAAAGGCCTAACATTGTAAGTGGATTCTTTCTTATTTGATATAATGTCCTTTTGAATTCATCAATTTTCGGAGTAATACTATCTTTCATATCGTTCCAATTATATATTAAATAACCTAGATAAGAAAGCGCTGAAATCAACAAAACCGTTACAAAAAATCCAGATAATATTGACCAGACAACAAACAAAGTACCCAATGATAATGGAACAAGCCAAAAGTCCTCGGGATTACTCAAATATCTAACTCCAAGTGAATAAAGTGAAAATAAAATTAAAGATAATAGAATTAACATTCCAAGTACAACTGCATAATCAACACTAAAATAAGTAGTGATTAAAAGTAAAATAGATAGAGAAACTATTACTATTTCAGCCAAACTTGAATGGCCACTTAGTTCAACGCGAGGATCCAAGAAAGCATACAAAATATCTACGACTAAATTAGCTATAATGTATAAGAAAGCTGAAAATAAAGTGTATGCCAAAATTGCAGAAACATCCAAACTTCTCATCGCAGTAATTGCCCATGCTCCCAAACCTGGCCAAGTGAAAATTGTTTCAGTTAAAACTGAACCATTAATCAATCCTGCAAAACCCATTCCCAAAAGTGTTACTGTGGGAATCATTGCATTTGGAGCTCCATGCTTATAGGTAATTTGATTTTCTGAAAGGCCCTTAGATTTCGCTGTTCTAATATAATCTTGACCTAGAACATCCAACATATTTCCCCTCATCAATCTGATAATTGTTGCCATTGAACTGTAAGCCAAAACTGTAGCGGGAAGTATCATGTGCTGTAAAGCATCTTTGAAATGAATCCAAGAACCTGCTGCTATTGCATCAAAAAGTAAAAAATTGGTATTCATCTCAATCGGATCTTTAATTTCCCAAAGAACTTCATCAAAACGTGAAGTGATTGGCCAATTTAGGTCAGGAAAATACTCATCAATAGTTACTGCAAAAAAGTATTGAAGAATTAGTGCAAACCAGAAAATTGGAATTGCAGAACCTGATAATGCAAATAAACGAATACTATGATCTTCCCAACGATTCTGCCTGATTGATGAAAAAATACCGAGTGGAATAGCTGTCGCTACAGCAAAAATAAATGCTAATATCGAAAGTTCAAGAGTTGCCGCAAATCTATACCTAAGTGCATCAGATACATCCTCATTGAGAACTTCTGAATATCCCCAATCGAATGTGATAACCCCTCTAAGATAGGTGAAATATTGAATATAAATTGGTTCATTAATGCCATGCTTCTCAGCTAGCATTTCATACTGCTCATCTGTAGTTCTTTCAGTAACATGTGCAGCTAATGGATCTCCCATCCCATATGATAAATAAAATGTAATGATGGTAACACCTAGTAAGACCGGAATAGTCAGTGCTAATCTTCGTGCTACATATATCCAGAGTTTCACGTTGTGCTAAAGAACGTTTTACTTAAGAATAGAGTGTCTAACTCTTACTCAAAGTGTAATACAATGTGCCGTGCATCATATTGTGATACCAGCCATTAACCCAGTCTTTTACTATTCTATAACTTGTTGGTTGGTAAACCCAAATATGTAAAGCTTTATCGTGCTCTAGTTCTGCAATCTCATGATACATATCAACTCTCTGGAAAGGATCCTGCTCTGCAGCTGCCTCCATAATTAAATCATCAAGATCATCATATTGGAATCCTAAATAACTCGAAGGGTAATAACCCTCTGCACCATGAAGGAAAGGATGTGCAAAGTTATGTGGGTCGGAGTAATCTGCACCCCATCCAAGCATAAATAACGGAATTTCCCTAGTCTTTAATTTGTCCAAGAATAATGGCCACTCTAGTCCCTGAATTTCAATGTCAAATTTTGGATTTAAACTCTCTATGGAATTCTCAAGTAACAATAATCCTTCAAGCCTAATATCATTTCCTAAGTTGTAGTATGCATCTATGCTAAATCCAGTATCCCAGACTCCAGCTTCTCTGAAATGCATTTCAGCCATGGAAAGGTCATAGGTATACTGTGGCCCATTTGGATTGTATCCTAACATTCCATCAGGTATAGGTCCTCTTGGTTGCTGACCTCTATTGTCAATTACATCATTGATAAAAGTATCATAATCAAATGAATAACAGAAACCTTTCCTTACATCTTCATTAGCAAAGAAATCACTGGAAGGTGCTGAACCTTCATGATTTGCTATATCGTGATTAAACGATATTTGAATCATAGTCATTGAAGGAAGAGGGGACTTGTAGTCAATATTGTCGTAGGTTAATGCTTCATCTACAAAAGTTGGTTGTACATAAACTGAATCTGCATTTCCTGATCTAAGTTCCAATAATCTGGCTGATTGATCATTATTCTTTTTGATAACAACTGTTTCGATGAAACCTTTTGCAGTAACACCAAAGGACTGTCTTTCACTATCAGACCAACCTCTCCAATAATCTGGATAATATTGCATCAAAACATATTGCTCTGCAACCCATTTACCACCATAATCTTCATTCATCATGTATGGCCCCGTACCCATTACTTCTTTTTCAATTGAAGTACATTGTACACCTGCTGCAGGATATCCACAACCTTTGCTAGTAACCCAATCTTTAGAAACAATTGAGCCTGCTGTGTAAGCCATTATAGGTAAAAATCGAGGTGCTGCCTCTTTTAACTGAAACTGTACAGTATATTGATCAATCTTTGTAATACTGTCTACTATACCATCACCATCTTCATCTGTATCATCAAGTAATTCAGCATACATCCATGAAGGGCCAAGGCCCATTATCAATAATCTATTAATTGAAAAAACTACATCATCAGCATCCATCATTGAACCATCATGGAATGTAACTCCTTGTCTAATATTAAACGTGTAAGTTAAACCATCTTGCGATATACCACCGTTAGAAGTAGAAGGCACTTCTGTAGCCAATACTGGGATCAATTTATCTTCTTGATCTCTGTCATAAAAAACTAGAGTTTCATAAGTATTTGAAAGTACACCGCCACTAGCTGAATCATAAGCTTCAGCCGGATCCAATGTTCGTGGATCTCCTATACTTACTGTTGTGTAAACTTTAGGATCTGGTGATTTTGATTCAGAAGACTGTTCTGCAATTACCCTAACTGTCCTGTAAACTGTATCTGGAACATTTTCATCACTAGTTACTGTAAGTTTAACTGGATAACTACCAAGAACTGAAAAACTACTGAAGCCGCCTTCTGAACCAAATGTATGAGAAACTTCAGAACCTGTTGCAGTTGCCCCGTCCCCAAAATCCCATGACCATGAACTTATTGCTGAATTAGATACGGACCATGCACCATCATCATCTTGGGCCCAAGCCCATGAACCTGCACCACTAAAATCTACAGATGCTCCTGGTGATACTACTGAAGCCTTTACCGAAAGAATTCCATGAGGTACTCCTGAACCTTCATTAACTTCACCATGTAAAACTGTGATGTAAGTTAAACCTTGATCATTGTTACCAACTGCACCATCATTATCTGTAACTGACAAAGAAACAATATAGTCTCCAGGATTTTGATATCTATGCATTGCCAACTTAGTAGTTGCAGTATTACCATCTCCAAAATCCCATAGATAAGATGCTATCGAACCATCTTCATCTTCAGACTGAGAAGCATCAAACTGAATTTGGTCATTGAGGTTTACAACACGAAGGGCAGTTACCACGTCAACAACTGCTGTAGGATTGATATTTGTCCCTATAGCTTCTTCTGTATCTAAACAACCGGAAAACATAAGCAGGCCAACTAGGGCCATCGAGCAAATTTTTTGTGTTTGATTTTTCATTTAGTTCACCGTAATTGTGAATTGAGAACCTGCAGTAGAACCTGCAGGAACTTGAACATTAACTGATCTACCATCTGGCAAAGTAACTGTCAAGACTTGTCCTGATACTACTCCTGGGGGAACTGTAATCGTCATGCTTGTAGGTTCAGGACTCATTGGTGCTGAAGCTGACATAGGTGGAGCTGCAGGAGAAGGTGGTTGTTGCACTGGAGGCGCTCCCATTGGAGGGGCAGCTACAGGAGGTGCTGCTACAGGAGGCTGAACTGGTGCTTGCGCTGGAAAACCCCAATCATCTTGTGCTTCTTCATCTTTTCCAATAAAAGCAGTATATCCTCCATAAATCATTGAACCAATTCCTCCTAATATAAGAACCATAAATATGTATTCATTTACTGTAGAATATCTGGAGGATATAGTATCTGAGCTTAATCCAGAACCTCCATTTTCATATCCTTTTAATGTAAAATCTCCAGAATTATCTTGCACAACTTCAAATTTTATAGTTATACTATTCCCAACTCCAAAATCTCCCATAATATTAGAACCAAAACGGAAAGGAGGATCACTTTCAGATTTCCCTATTGTTTCTAACCAAACAAAAGTCTTACCATCAGAAAGCTCCATTCTTGCAATACTATCTGAAATAGTAACAGTATCTCCTATTGAATAGTCACTATATTTTTCTTTTCCTGAAGAAGTGTCAATTTGGTCCACAAAATCTTGTCCTGAAATACACATTACTTTGGGAAAAATATATGTTAATCCTAAAAGCCCTACAACGGCAAATACGGCACCTATTGCAATAAATGTATTAACACGCACAGTCTAACACTTTACCTGTTAGATTTAAGGCTTACCTGTAATTTAATTATTAAATAATTTGTTTCTGTAAGCTGTAACTACAGCAACTCCTACTACCAAAATACCCAAAACTACTGAAATTGCCATGAAATTGTCTGTAGATGTTTCAGTTTCTCCGTATGCATAAAAATTAACATGATCTGATAATGAATATGAACCTGATGCGCCTACGGCTCTAACCAATAAGGTATGATCGCCTGTAAAGGCTATGGCCTTGGCATCTAATTTTATCTCCCAATTCACATATATTGACTCATTACTACTTTCTTCATATGCTACTTCCTTCCAAGAATTACCATCTAAACTATATTCTACTTTAGATAATTCGAAACCCCGTCCCCAAGAAAATCCTGTAAAAACATTATCATTACTTCCAGTTTGCCATCCAAAAGAGCTCTCAGTTATATGAGCCTGTAAATCCACATTTATATTTTCCAAATCCGTATTTATCAAGGCCGATTGAACTGCTTCGTAAGCATCTGCCATACCCCAACCAAAATGGCGATTCCAATAAGGGTCTAATTCAGGAGAAGTAGCCCAAGGCCCCTCTTCAACTCCTTCACCATCTGCTGAGGATAACATTTCTTTTCTTTCAGCTGTTAAACGCAAAATTTCTCTTATCTCTAAAGGATCTAATTCTGAATTTGCCTCAATCATTAAAGCTATTACACCAGATACTGCTGGTGTTGCATAGGAAGTACCACTGCCTCTACCGCTATATCCATTATCAGCTGCATCTTGTCCAGGAATTCGATTATAGCAACTACTACTTGCGTAGCAAGCCTCCGCCTGAATTATATTAGTACCAGGTGCCGAAATATCTGGTTTCATTTCATTGTAAGGATTACCATCATTATTGTCTCGACGCGGACCTCTACTAGAATATGAAGCAATACCATCATCTTCCCTGTCTATTGTATTTTTATCATCTAAAGCTCCAACTGTTATAGAAAGACTGGAAGAGCCCATACCAGAAAGTCCATCGTTATCTGAACCTGAATTACCTGCTGCTACTGAAACTGTAACTCCTGCAAGTGTTGCTTCATCTAATACTTGTGAAAACATATCTGAGCCATCCGAACCTCCGTTCTCGTGAGATGTAATGCCCCAAGATAATGAAATGATATCTATTCCGAAACTCTCGTTAGCTACTCCTGGCCAGGCTGTATCTTTGTTATCAATGACCCAATTAAGACCATCCATTGCAGATTCATAAAATTCTTGCTCAAGAATATAATTTTCAAATGGGCCTGCACCAACGGCAGTTCCAATTCTTACATCAACCAAATCTGCATCAGGAGCTGAACCTGTAAAATTAGAAGATTCTCCACCTGGTAAAATTCCTGTACTTGCAGCCATACCTGCACATGCAGTTCCGTGCTGATTTTGATCGTCAGGATCAAAGGAACCATCGTCTTCTTGTAATGAAGCCACACATAATGCATCATCGCTGCAAACTGCATCATATCCTGCAATATATTTACCATCTAAACCTGGATGCTCATTATCTATTCCAGTATCTACTACTGCTATGTTAACGCCCTTACCTGTAAAGCCTAAGTCCCAAGCACCTACTGAATATACTGAAGAATTACTAGCCTTAATAGCTGGTGTTTGTACATCGCCATAAAATACTACTTTACCATATGGCTCAACCATAAGAACGCCAGGAAAATTACTTATTATTTCAAAATAATCTGCACTAACTGTACCCAATAAAAGTCCATTAACTAAATCTACATTTACTTTAACTTCAATCCCAATATTGCTCAATAAAGTTAAATCTTCCTCTGTAGGTTGATGAGCATAAATAACTCCTATTGGATATTGATCGTCAACATCTTCTAACCAGTCTACTATCTTGTTCCTGTTTAAGTCTCTGGAAGTAGTTTCCCACCATAATAATTCTTCCCAAGTATTTACTTTAACTGATGGAATTTCTGATAGTAAATTCTCATTTACATCTGGATTTGAAAACCCAGAAGCTGGCAAGGAAGTGAAAGCCAAAATTGCAGTCACTACTAATATTCTTAACCTATCCACTTTTTCCTATCTAGACTATAACATAAAAGTTTTTAGTATCTTTCTAAACTTTTATTTTATACTCTTTTAGAACAATATGGACACATAGACCATTTCTGATCCACTGCTTTACCACAGTTAGAACAATTTTTCATTTCACGTTCTTTCTTTTCTGGGGCCTCTGACCATAAATCAGGTGCTGGAGGGGGTGGTAATGGCTCAGGCCAAATTATTGATATGCCTAAAGTGAATAAAACTAATATTCCTAAAAGAAATTGTAAGCTTGTATCTTCTGCAAAATACAGATTTAAAGCTCCTAGAAATGAAGCAAAGAAAAATGTTTGTCTTAACATTTTATTCAGTATACATTGCGTTTATTTCTTTAGCCCAATTATCGTTAATCTGTTTTCGGCGAATCTTAAGTGTTGGTGTCAACTCTCCTTCATCCACATTTAAATCTCTTGGTAAAATTGTAAACTTCTTAACCTGTTCTGGATTCATAAATTTCTTATTTAATTCTTGAACTTGCGCATCTATCTCAGCATGTATCTCTGGATTATCGGTATAATCTGATAATTTTGAACCTAATTCTTCTAATTTAGCAATTTGTTCATTAGGATCTTTAGGAACCTCTGTTGCACCATCAAGACCGTGCTTATCTCTAAGTATTGCTCCTACATCTAACGTAAACAAAGCTGTACAATAATTTCTATTATCTCCTACAAGCATACATTGCGAAATCAAAGGCATTGATTTCATAGTCTCTTCTATTACTAATGGGGCAATATTTTTACCTGCGGAACTAACATATATTTCCTTTAATCTTCCAGTAACATACACAAAACCATCTGAATCTTTTCTACCTAAATCTCCGGATTTTAACCAATCTCCTGTCATTGTTTCTGATGTTGCTTTAGGATTATTGTAATAACCTTTCATCACATGGCGGCCTTTGAACTGAATCTCTCCCTCACCCTTTTCATTAGGATTATGAATTCTAATTTCTCCTGCAAATGTTTTTCCAACTGATCCAAATTTATTTGCACCTTTGTGACCAATTGTAGCACCTGCTGAAGTTTCAGTCATACCGTATCCTTCGAACAATGGAATGTCTAATTTATGAAACAACTCCAAAATATCTGGATTAATTGGTGCTGCACCTGTAATTGCATAAACACAATTAGACATACCAATCTTAGCTTTTGCTTTTTTCTTTATGATTCCTCCTAAAATAGGTATTCCTAAAAGTTTAACTTTTCCTCCTAAACCTGCAACTAAATTTGAGTACACTTTTTCATAAATTCTTGGAACCCCAATGAACAAATGTGGCTGAACTTCTTTACAATAATCTATTGCATGTAATGGATTATCCACAACACGCATATGCAGTGCTTCTCGAATCCATGCATGATTATCTACTAATTGACCAAAAACATGCGCACATGGTAACCAAGAGACATAACCATCTCCCTGATTATAACTTTGAATTTCAAGAACTTTTGAAATCTCATATTCAAAATTATCATAAGTTAATTCTACACCCTTAGGATTTCCAGTTGTTCCTGAAGTATATATCAAAGTAGCAGTATCTTCTGGCTTTATAGATTTAATAGAATTATGAATCTTTGAATCATCTACATCCTTTCCTTCTGAAATAAAATCTGACCAAGAAATTACCTTCTCATGTGAAGGCATGTCAACACCATCCATTACAATCACTTTTTCTACTTTGTCAAGCTTGTCCATTATTTTGTGAAGTCTATGAGAACACATTTTCTCATTATCTCCGCCATCCATAGGATTATGCCCAACAAAAACAAATTTAGAATCTGAATTTCCAACAACCCATTCCACCTCTTCAGGTGAACATGTATGGTAAACACCTACACCAGCTCCATTACAAAAATTGGCTGCAGCATATGCAATATACCACTCTTTTCTGTTATATGAATATATACTTAATTTGTCCCCTTTCACAAAGCCTAAAGCAGTTAACGACTTGGCAACGTCCATAGTTTCTCCAGCAAATTCTGACCATGTAGTTGTATTCCAATCACCTGATTTATCTTTTGATGATAGTGCAGGCAGGTTTGCATATTTTGTTGCATTTTCTAGCAAAATATCTGATGTCGTGGGAGTCGTCATAATTATCAGATATACTGATATTATATTAAGTTAATTATTTTTTAATTAAAGGCGTAAAAGTTTAGATTTAGCCATTATAAATTCTTCCTCTGAGAGTATACCTTTTTCTCTCATTTCAGCTAATTGGACTAATTTTGCCATCATTTCATCTTCAACATTTTCTTGAGGTAAACTATGAGATTCTTCTACTTCATTTCTTTCTAAACGTCTTTCACTTGGAGTTTCATCGCTCTCAATAACTCGCGCCTCTCTAGCGTAATTTCGGGCCTTTTGAATATTAATTAAAAAATCTAAATAATTAGAATTAGAAAAATATTTAAACGCAATATCATAAGTTTTTCTAGCTGTAGCAGTATCAAGATTCTGTTCTGTTGCCTTAACTATACTTTTTTGGCAACCATTCAATAATCTCTTGAGGTATGGTTCTAAACTATAATTGAAAATACCTCCTTTATTACCTAAAATAATATTCCCGCCACCACTTGCCATAACTCCCATTCTAGAAATTTCACTTTTAAATCCCCAAACCTTTCTACCTGATTTATTATATAAATTTATTTTATTTGAGGATTCGCCTACTGATACAAAATCCGCTGTTTGGGCCATATCAATCCATAATGGTTGTGAATCAAAGGTATTCTCCCAAAGCATCCTAGAATTTTTAACACAAAAAGAAAATTTGCGATCGCTAGTCAAATATCCTAAATAATC
>Ga0115012_10002084_pt1 | contig 11636 bp, 7 predicted proteins | sample TroAtlMetagenome_FD_88706 | JGI IMG/M metagenome (GOLD analysis project Ga0115012, IMG submission 88706) | Marine eukaryotic phytoplankton communities from Atlantic Ocean - Tropical Atlantic ANT10 Metagenome | ecosystem: Environmental > Aquatic > Marine > Oceanic | place: Tropical Atlantic Ocean...
TGATGAATTTGAATGCTGGCCTGGTGGCGACCCGATTGAACGCCTCAAGGACCATCTGATCAAGAACGGCATGTGGGATGAAAAGCGCGACGCTGCACTCGCTCAGAAGATCGATGACGAGGTCATGACATCCTACAAGGCTGCTTGTGAGTTTGGTGATTTGGCGAGCGGGCCCTATCCGCCTGCCTCAACCATCTTCACTGAAGTCTACGAAACAGTACCTTGGCATGTTCAAGAACAACGAGAGGAACTTGGTAAGTGAGGTGACGATGATGGCAGACATGAACATGATCAAAGCACTGAACTCAGCCCTTGAAGTTCAACTCGAGAATGACCCCAACATCGTCATCTTTGGTGAAGATGTAGGGTTCTTCGGCGGCGTCTTCCGAGTTACCGATGGCCTGCAGAAGAAGTTCGGTGAACACCGAGTGTTCGACTCACCGCTCGCAGAAGGTGGCATTGCTGCCATCGCCATGGGCATGGGACTCAATGGTTTGCGCCCAGTTGCAGAAATTCAATTCGCGGACTACATCTTCCCCGCCTACGACCAAATTGTCAACGAGATTGCCAAGGTTCGTCACCGCTCTGGTGGCGAGTTTACCGCACCGCTCACCTTCCGCACACCTGCTGGAGGCGGTATCAAAGGAGGGCACCACCATTCTCAATCTCCGGAGGCTCAATTCACCCACACCCCTGGCCTGAAGGTCGTGTATTGCTCAAACCCTTACAACGCTAAAGGTCTCTTGACGGCAGCGATTGAATGCAATGACCCAGTCATTTTCTTTGAACCAAAGCGATGCTACCGCGGTCCATTCTACGGCGATCCACACAACGTACCAACATGGTCCGGGCACCCAGATGCTGAAGTGCCAGAAGGCCACTTTGTTGTCCCGCTTGAAGAGGCTCGAATTGTACGAGAAGGAGAAGCTTGCACGGTCATCGCATGGGGCACCATGGTTCACGTCTGTGAGCAAGCGATCAAGGATTCTGGCGTGGACTGTGAACTGATTGATTTGCAAACCTTGGTTCCTTGGGACCGTGACACTGTTGTCAACTCCATCAAGAAGACCGGGCGATGTGTTATTGTCCATGAAGCACCAAAGACAAGTGGATTTGGCGCCGAGATGAGCGCTTCGATCCAAGAGCGTTGCTTCTACCACCTTGAAGCACCAATCACTCGCGTGACGGGTTGGGACACACCTTTCCCTCACACAACGGAATGGGATTATCTCCCCAGTCCAGAACGAATTGCAGAGGCAATAAAGAAAACACAGGAGGAATGAATATGGGAACATTTGCATTTAAAATGCCAGATATCGGAGAAGGCGTCGTCGAAGGCGAAGTTGTAGAATGGATGGTCGCGGTTGGAGACACCGTCAAAGAAGACGATCCAATTCTTTCAGTGATGACTGACAAAGCAACCGTAGAAATTCCATCACCCGTGGATGGTACCGTCACCAAAGTCGTTGGTGAAGCTGGTGACATTCTCCCTGTTGGCGTCGTTTGCATTGAATTCGAAGTCGATGGTGCTGGAAACGCATCCGCTTCCGAAGAAGCACCTGCTAAGAAAGCCGCTCCTGAACCAAAGAAAGAAGCTGCACCTGCTCCAGCAGCACCACCAACGCCAGCACCTGCTCCAGCAGCAGCACCCGCCGCTGCCCCAGTTGCCCGTGCACCTGGTACCAAGGCGCTTGCTAGCCCTGCAGTACGACAGCGAGCACGAGAAGCAAACATCAGCCTCGACCATGTTGCCGGATCCGGCCCAGGCGGTCGAATCAGTCATGCTGATTTGGACGCCCACATCGCTGGAGGCGCTTCAGGAGCCAGTCGAGCACGCCCCATGGGAGGTCGTGCGCGAACTGAACTCAACGGCACCGAGACCATGAAGGTCATTGGGCTACGACGTAAGATTGCAGATTCAATGATTGCATCCTACTCAACCATCCCTCACTTCTCATACTTCGAAGAAGTTGATGTGACTGCACTTGAAGAACTCCGCCAACACCTCAATGCGACTCGACCAGAAGGTGCTCCAAAGTTGACCTACTTGCCTTTCATTATGCAAGCTCTTGTCAAGGCACTTGCTGAGCGCCCAGAGTGCAATGCACTCTACGATGATGAAGCAAATGTGGTCACTCGACACGAAGCGATCAACCTCGGCATCGCTACGCAAACCGACCGTGGATTATTCGTTCCTGTTGTCAAGCACGTTGAAGCCATGGACATCTGGCAATCTGCCACAGAAATGGGTCGCGTCACTGGCGCAACCCGTGAAGGTAAGGCTGGAGTGGACGACCTCACTGGTTCAACCTTCACAATCACCAGCCTTGGACGCCTCGGAGGACTTGGTGCAACACCAATCATCAACAAGCCTGAAGTTGGCATCCTTGGAGTCCACAACGCTACAGACCGTGCAGTGGTTCGAAACGGCTCGGTTGTCATTCGCCGAATGATGAACCTCTCATCCTCATGGGACCATCGCGTTGTCGACGGTCACGACGGAGCGAGTTTGGTTCAATTGGTGAAGACCTACCTTGAGAATCCAGCAACAATTTTCATGTGAGGTTTGATTGATATGGAGACAAAAAAGTGTCAAGTTCTCGTCATCGGCGCTGGCCCTGGTGGCTATGTGGCCGCCATTCGTGCAGGCCAACTTGGTCTCAAAACCATCATCGTTGAAGGTGAAAAAGCAGGCGGTACGTGCCTCATTCGCGGATGTATTCCATCAAAAGCCCTGATTCATGCTGCGCATAGGTTCCATGATTTGGCCAAGCATGCCGCAAAGGATGGTCACATGGGCATCTCAATACCAGGTCCTGCAGAACTCAACATGGCAGACCTCGTTGGATGGAAGGAAAACATCGTAACTCGGCTCAACAAAGGCGTCGAACATCTTCTGAAGAATGCAGGAGCAGAATTGATTACCGGATGGGCAGAATTCCAAGACGCAAAAACCGTCAAAATTGGTAAAGGAAAAGATGCGATCATTGTCCAGGCCGATCACGTGATCCTAGCGAACGGTTCTGTTCCAATTGAATTACCATTCATGCCTTACGATGAACATGTCATTTCTTCTCGAGAGGCGCTTTCTCTCGAAACCCTACCAGAGCATGTGGCCATTGTCGGTGGAGGCTACATCGGGCTCGAACTTGGCATCACCTTCCGCATGCTCGGCTCAGAAGTGACCGTGGTCGAGGCAATGGACAGTGTATTGCCAATCTTCGATAAGGAACTTCGTCGACCACTCGAAATCGCCATCAAGAAGCAGAAGATCAAGACCCACCTCGGCGTCTTTGCAAAAGGCACTGAAGCAACAAAAGATGGGCGTGTTCAACTCAACTTCATCGATAAGAACGAAAAAGACGAGAAAAAAATGCAACATGTCGTTGTTGACAAGGTGCTTGTAACCGTTGGACGAAAACCAAACTCCGCATCCCTTGCACCAACTGGTGTGGCGCTCGATGAACGAGGTTTCGTCAAGGTCAACGACCGTTGTGAAACCAACATGAAGGGCGTGTATGCCATTGGTGACGTGTGCGACTCTGGCGAGATGCTTGCCCACGTTGCATCCTTCCAAGGAGAGATGGTTGCTGAAATCATTGCTGGCAAGAAGCGCGCTTACGACCCTGTGGCCGTTCCTGCCATCGTCTTCACCGAACCTGAAATTGTCTCTGTGGGATTATCACCTGAAGAAGCAAAAGCAGCTGGCCATCCAGTCATCATCGGCAAGTTCCCACTTGGTGCAAACGGTCGAGCCCTCACACAAGAAGCAGAGAAATCTGCAGGGTTCATTCGGATTTGCGCTCGTGAGGATGATCATCGAATCTTAGGTATTCAAGGCGTTGGAACTCACATCAGTGAGTTGGTAGGCGAATGGACGCTCGCCCTCGAAATGGGTGCACTGCTCGAAGATGTTGCAGGTACCATCCATGCACATCCAACCATGACAGAAATGACTCACGAAGCCGTCTTGGCAACCTTGGGTCATGCCATCCACTCAGCATGATATGTTCGATAGGACGAAATGTCCGGAGAAATATTAATGATTCAAAATCATGACAATGTTTCATGAAGAGAAGGGGTTTTCTCAAGAGGATGTTTTGGAGAGTCGTCAACTTTTTCTTTTGAAATCAGGAAGTCGTTGTCACAACCTCAGTGAACTGAATCAAGCCGTACACCTTTCGTAGCGGCCATGGTCGTTTGAAGGCTCACGAACCGCAACTCAAGCAGTCATCAGGAGTGTCAAGTGAGCATGCAATTGCTTCTAGACTGGAGATTTCTTCAGCCCGGTCTGCCAAACCACCAACGGTTTGATCCTGACCTTTCTTGGCTTCGACAGTGAATTGAATCGCATCTGCAGCTGCCTTGGTTCGCAAGTAGTACATGCCGGTCTTGAGACCCTGCTTCCATCCGTAGAAGTGCATGGAAGTGACCTTTGCTGGATTTGCATCCACCATGTGGATGTTCATCGATTGGCTTTGGTCCACGTATGCGCCGCGGTCTGCAGCCATGTCGAGGACGTGGCGTTGTTTGATTTCCCATGTGGTCTTGTAGAGTGCCTTGATGTGGTCAGGGATTCCTTCGATGCCTTGAATGGAACCCTTATGACGAAGAATTTCGTCCTTGATACCGATGCTCCAAAGATCAAGAGCAATCAAGTCTCGGACAAGGTGCTTGTTGAGAACAATGAATTCACCAGAGAGGGTTCGTCGCACATAGAGATTGGATGTGAAGGCTTCGAAGCATTCGTTATTTCCTAGAATTTGCGAGGTCGAAGCAGTCGGCATTGGTGCTAGGAGCAATGAGTTTCGCATACCGTGTTCGATAATTTCGCCCTTGAGTGTGTCCCAATCCCAGCGACCGCTGTGCTCGTTCATGCCCCAAAGGTCGAACTGGAGTTCACCCCTGCTTGCAGGCGAGCCTTTGAAGGACGAATACGCTCCTTCTGCAATGGCTGCATCCTTCGAAGCAGTACAGGCTGCGAAGTAGATCGTCTCGAAGATTTCCTTGTTCAACTTCCGTGCTTCTGGACTTTCGAATGGAAGTTGGAGCAAGGCGAAGGTGTCAGCCAATCCTTGAACTCCAAGTCCAATAGGGCGGTGGCGCATGTTCGAATTTCGCGCCTCTTCGACGGGGTAGAAGTTGACATCGATGACTCTGTTGAGGTTGCCTGTGGCGTGATAGGTCACATCATAGAGCAACTTGTGATTGAAGGTCTTGCTCTCTGAATCAACATACTTGTTGAGGGCAATTGAGGCGAGGTTGCAGACAGCGACTTCGTCTTTTGCAGTGTACTCCATGATTTCAGTACAAAGGTTCGATGATCGGATGGTTCCGAGGTTCTTTTGATTCGATTTTTCGTTCGCTGCATCCTTGTAGAGCATGTATGGGGTGCCGGTTTCAATTTGAGATTCGACAACCTTGTCCCAGACGGTTCGAGCAGGCAAAGTTTCACGAGCGAGGCCAGCGGCTTCGTACTTCTCATAGAGGGCTTTGAATTCTGCACCATAGGCGTCTTGGAGACCAGGGCATTCGTTTGGACAGAAGAACGACCAATCGGCATTCTGTTCAACGCGTTCCATGAACAAGTCAGGCGTCCAGAGCGCGTAGAACAAATCACGAGCTCGAAGTTCTTCCTTACCGTGATTCTTCTTGAGATCGAGGAAGGCGAGAATGTCTGGGTGCCATGGTTCGAGGTAAATGGCGATCGAACCCTTTCGCTTGCCGCCACCTTGGTCAACGTACCGTGCCGTGTCGTTAAACACTCGAAGCATTGGGACAATTCCATTGCTTTCCCCGTTGGTACCCTTGATGTAGGAACCCTTTGAACGGATGTGGTGAATCGACAAACCAATGCCACCAGCGGACTTGGAAATCAAAGCACATTGCTTGAGTGTGTCATAAATGCCGTCAAGCGAATCGTCTTGCATGGTCAAGAGGAAACATGAGGACATCTGTGGGGTTGGCGTACCCGAGTTGAACAGTGTTGGCGTAGCGTGGGTAAAGTAACCCTGGCTCATCAAATCATAAGTTTCGAGAGCCTTGGTGATGTTTCCATGGTGGATACCAACAGAAACACGCAACAACATGTGTTGTGGGCGTTCTGCAATTTCTCCATTCAAGCGCAGCAAATACGAGCGCTCGAGTGTCTTGAAACCGAAGTAGTCGTAGTTGTGATCTCGGCTGTAATCGATGTGGTTGTTGAGCACCTCGGCGTTGGCCATGATGATGTCATAGACTTCTTCTGAAATGAGAGGTGCATGCATGCCGGATTCAGGGTCGATGTATTCACGGAGATCTGTGATGACATCGGTGAAGGTATCCTTTGTTGAACGGTGAAGATCATCGACGCAAATACGAGCTGCCAATCGGCTGTAATCAGGGTGTTGTGATGCGAGAGAGGCTGCAGTTTCTGCTGCGAGCTGGTCGAGTTCCCGAGTGGTCACACCGTCGTACAACCCTTCGATGGTCAACTTTGTGACATGACCTGGATCGACCCACACGGGATCGAGCCCATGGGAGAGTGAACGCAACTTCTCGTGAATTGCATCAAATCGAACATCTTCTCGTTCTCCTTTCCTGTTTACTACTTGCATTGTCATGTTTTTTCCTCCAGTTCATCAGTTGAGTGTCATTGCGCAGTATCTTCCTATGTTCGCGTACGGTTCAAAAGTCTTCGTCCACCGAGAAGCGTTGTTGAACACTTCCGAGGGATGAGTTGTCCATAACACCGGCCTTTTGGTATTCCGCCACCCGCTTCTCGAAGAAGTTGGTTTTGCCTTGCATGGAAATCATTTCCATCCATGGGAATGGATTGACTACGTTGTAGAGTTTGCTTGCGCCAAGCGCAACCAAGAGGCGATCTGCAACGAATTGAATGTACTGTTCCATCAAGATGGAGTTCATGCCGATCAAGGACACAGGAAGTGCGCTTGTGACAAACTCGATTTCGATTTCAACAGCTTCTGCGATAATTCGAGTGATCTTTGCAGCACCCGCACCACGGAGCAACTTGTTGTGAAGAAGACAAGCAAAGTCACAGTGGAGACCTTCATCTCGTGAAATCAATTCGTTTGAGAACGTGAGCCCTGGCATCAATCCTCGCTTCTTGAGCCAGAAGATGGCACAGAAGGATCCTGAGAAGAAAATACCTTCAACGGCTGCGAATGCAACCAATCGCTCAGCGAATGAACCCTTCTTACGGGAGAGCCAGCGCATAGCCCAGTCGCCCTTACGCTTGACCGATGGTACAGTTTCAAGGGCCTTGAACAGGTGATCCTTTTCTTTTTCATCCTTGATGTACGTGTCAATGAGGAGGGAGTATGTTTCTGCGTGAATGTTTTCCATCATAATTTGGAAACCATAGAAGCATCGTGCTTCAGGCCAGCACACTTCGTTGGAGAAGTTCACGCCTAGGTTTTCGTTGACAATGCCATCGCTTGCAGCAAAGAAGGCAAGAATGTGCTTGAGGAAATGTTGCTCATCATTGTTGAGTTCTTGCCAATCTTTGAGGTCCTCTGCAAGATCAATCTCTTCTGCGGTCCAGAAGCAAGCCATTTGCTGCTTGTACATTTCCCAGATATCAGAATGTTGAATCGGGAAGAGCACAAACCGATCGAGGTTCTCTTGGAGCATGGGTTCAAGATGTTCTTGGCTCAAGTCAACTTCAAATCCGTCAGCAGGCGCGTTTGTGTTGCTATGTTCAATGACCATTTTTGTATCCCCCTCGTTTCTTTCACGCGCTGGATTTTATTGGCCTTCCGATAGAGTGTATAATATATCCCCTTGTGGAGCATTGGAAATGGTCAATTCCAACAGTTACTTTTGATGTCAGATAAGTGACGCAGTACCCCATTATTTCCAGTTTTCTGCCGGATACTATAAAGGCCGGTTTTCGAATGTAAAATCCACACTTGAGCAAGGTCCGTTTCCACTCGAATGTTACTCTAATTTTCGAGGGTTAATCTGTAACGGGGCTAAAACTGCCAACCCATTCATAATAGGAAGGTTGTGAATTCGCAGACCAGTGTAAAATTTGGGGAACTTCGTAAGGATGATTCGCGCTTAATTGAGCCAAAACTGATTCAAGCGCAGCTGCATCTACAGTGAATTGAACCGACCATTCTTCAGAGGATTGAACCACGCCTTCCCAACTGTACATGGAAGTCACCCGTTGGTGTTCGGCACATGCAGCACCTGCGAGTAGCGCTTTGTGCTTGAACTCGCCAACAAATGCTTCAATCCAATCGCCTGGTAATGTTGTTTTGACCAAGAACACTTGACCCATGCGCTAAGGAGGGAGCATTCAGCCTATGAGTTGAACGCTTCACCCCATTGAACAAAAGAACAAGAACCCCTAACAACTCAATCCTACCAGCAGAAAGCGTGCGGGTCCGGAGCGTGCTGTTGGTTTTACTGATGCTCACGCAAGGAGCAGCGATGGCTCATGCATCATCTGGTCGAGCAGCGAGCATCGAGTTATCCACGCCGACACAAGAATGGTTATCGAACCAAACTGTGGAATTGGTTGCCTCAATCTCAAACCTCCCATTTGGAACACAACTCTTCTATGAATGGGACGTACGTGATGAATCTGGTCAAGTGGTCACGAACGGTAGCGCCCCTTTCCAGGCGACTGGGACTGTTACAGAAGTAACTGTAGAGATGAAGCACTTCTACAATGGAGATACCTTCTATCGCTCCTCATTCACAGTCTTCGACCAATCCAACTCGACGATTGCCGAGGGAACCCATGGTTTTGTGGTGTTCCATAACTCGATCATGCCTCAGCGTGGAAATCTTTTGGCATTTGGAGACTCACTCAGCGATATGGGAAACGCAAAGAATTCGATCCTCAATGTCCCTGACGTACCCCCTTATTGGCAAGGTCGGTTTTCGAACGGGCAAGTTTGGCTTGAATATGTGAGCGACGCCTATGGATTGCAAACAACCATCGGTTCAGGCACAAACGCTGGAGATAACAGAGCTTTTGGGGGGTCTCAAACGGGCTCTGGTTTCTCCTACCTCCTGCTCCCTAATGTTGGAACTCAAATTACGAATTACCTCACCAATGTCCAGAGTGCGATTCCAAATGATGAAATCGTCAGCCTGTGGGCTGGTGGTAATGATTTCCTTTACGGGAGCGCCAACGCAAACATCATCGCCACGAATATGGAAGCACATATCCGACAACTTGCAAACAGCGGTGCTGAAGAATTTATCATTCCAAACCTCCCACCCTTGGAATTGACCCCTGAAATCTCCAGCAGATCTCAAAGCCAACAAACTGCAATAGGCCAAGAAGTCATACTCTACAATCAGAAATTAGCCAGCCTGATCACGAACCTTACAGCAGAGTTAGGCATCACAGTTCACAGTATTGATGCCTGGAGTATCTTCAATGACATATTGCAGAATAAACAATCATTGGGTCTCACCAACACCCAAGATGCCGCCTGCTCCGGGGGGGTATCTTTGCTGCCTCTACCCATATGTAACAGTGGAGACACGATTGCTCCAAATGTCGATGAATATCTGTTCTTTGACAAAGCACATCCAACACGAGTCATGCACCGATTCATCGCTCAATTTGCAATTGAAGCGATCGGTGAAGGCGACATGGATGGCGACGGTATACTCGACGAGGTTGATGCTTGCCCTTGGACGGAGGAAATAAGCACCCGGGATTTCAACGGGTGTGATTGGTCACAGAGGGATGATGATGGCGATGGAGTTGCCAATGGCATCGACGTATGCCCTTCAACCATTGAAGGGGATGCTGTTGATCAAGAGGGGTGCTCTGCAGTCCAACGAGACACCGATCAAGATGGTCTGAACGATGCCATTGATCCTTGCCCACTTGGGGATGGAAGCAATGATCATGATGGTGACGGATGCACGGACAGTGTCGATGCTGATGACGATAATGACGGATTTGTTGATCAAGAAGACGCCTGTCCACTGGGTGCTTTAGGCGCTCATGAATTTGACTTGGACAATGACGGATGTCATGACAGTGAGGATCCTGACATTGACAATGATGAATTTTCAAACCAACAGGAAGCTGATGCAGGGACTGATCCTCGTGATCGAGATACGGATGACGATGGCGTGATTGATGGCCTCGATGATTTCCCACTCGATTCGAGTGAATGGGTCGACAGTGACGGCGACGGATGTGGGGATAACCGCGATCTGTTTGTCAATGATCCCACGGAATGCAAGGACACGGATGAAGACGGCGTTGGTGACAATCAAGACGCTTTTCCCGCTGATGAAACGGAATGGGCTGACCAAGATGAAGATGGATTTGGCGACAACAGCGATGCTTGCTTCCTCACCTTTGGCACCTCGTTGATTCCACTTGGTTGCCCCGACTCTGATGGCGATACCTATGCTGATTCAGTGGATGCTTTTCCCGATGATGTTGAGGAATGGAACGATTCTGACGCAGATGGTTATGGCGACAACAGCGATATGTTTCCACTCGATGCACGGGATTGGTTTGATCGGGACAATGACACCTACGGCGACAACAGCGATGTGTTTCCATCGAATCCAAATGAATGGAATGACACAGATGCAGACTCTGTTGGCGACAACAGCGATGCATTCCCACTCGATCCAACAGAATGGAATGATCGTGATGGTGATGGATGTGGTGATAACAGCGATGTATGGCCAGATGACCCCACGGAGTGCAGTGACCAAGATTTTGATGGGGTGGGCGATAACGCTGATGCATTTCCAACCAGCGCCTACGAATGGCTCGACAGCGACGGGGATGGTTTAGGAGACAATGCGGACCAATTTCCAAATGATGCACGGGCAAAATATGATTCTGATAACGATGGAGTGGCGAATGCTCTCGATCCATTTCCAAACAGCCCAAGCCTCGATTCTTGGTTTGATGTCTTGCTTAGAATGACCTTTGTTGCAGGCCTCATCATTGCAGGCGCAGTGATGTGGAGCAGAAGCCAAAACACGCTCCAACAACCCAAATGGACGGGACTCGAGGCGTCTTCAAGCCTCGAAATGCAATCATTACCCGCAGAGGCAACACGTCCTGATGGACCGCCGCCCTCAGACGCCTTTGCTTACGACAATCAACCTTGATGGCAACCACGCCTCCCGAATGGCTAAGAAGGCCACTTCACAGCATCTCACGAGGGGAACTATGAAACTCAGGTTGCACCAATTTCTTTCAAAGACGGGTGTCTTTTCCTCAAAGGCTGAAGTCAAACAAGCCATTTGGGACGGTGATATTTCTGTCAATGGTTCAGTGGTCAAGAACATGACCTTCCAATTTAATGTCAATACGAAGCAAGTGACTTACAAGGGAAAAGTGCTTGAACTTCATGATGAAGAAGTCCATTTCCTCTTGCACAAACCCCTCGGATGCATTTGCTCAAGGTTGAATTCACATGAACGGTCCCTCGGAAAAGAATCAGTGTATGAAGTCTTTAGAGAGCATGTGGAACCCACAACCTTTGAGCGATTGGTCACCGTAGGACGCCTTGACGAAAACACCACGGGTTTCTTGCTTGTCACCACAGATGGAAAAATCGTTCATCGAATCACTTCTCCAGAGCATACTGTACGGAAAACATACGAGGTTCACACAACACATGACATCA
>Ga0115012_10002085_pt1 | contig 11636 bp, 7 predicted proteins | sample TroAtlMetagenome_FD_88706 | JGI IMG/M metagenome (GOLD analysis project Ga0115012, IMG submission 88706) | Marine eukaryotic phytoplankton communities from Atlantic Ocean - Tropical Atlantic ANT10 Metagenome | ecosystem: Environmental > Aquatic > Marine > Oceanic | place: Tropical Atlantic Ocean...
CGACACTCTGTGACCAATATCAAGTATCATCTCGCTTAAACCGTCTATGTCTTTTGAGACATGATAAACGTGTACATCAACCCCTGCTTTGGCAACTTGCTCTAACATGGGTTCTGGGCCTGTAGCACTTGCCCCTAATAGCAGAGAAGGCTGCTGGGCAAGCACGCCTTCTGTACTAAGTTGACGAAAATAGCCTAGTTTTGTTACCTCATTCGCCGCGGCGGGAAACATACTTGTGCTGTCTGTTGCCACCACCCAATCCCCCCGCCCTAGCGCGTAGATGATTTCCGTTACACTACCGCCCGCAGCAACAATTCGGGGCGTTTCAGATTGCTGAAGGTTGTCAGCCATCGGTGGTGAAATGGCTGTGGGTACTGTGGATGCTGAGAGTACGGAAAGCGCTGAAGGTGCTGAGAACGTAGCGGCAGCATACGCGCCGCCACTACCTAAACACCAAAATACACTTATCACGCTTAACATATGTAGCACCTTTTTCGTGCTGACTAAGCTGGGTAATTTGGTTTTCTCCATTAATTACTCCTCGGCAACGGGATCGGCGCGGAAGCTATAAGCGCCTGACGTACCGTCTTCATCGTAGTAGCTAGTAATTTGGAATTTAAATACGCTATCACCTGCCGATATTAGGTATACCCCGAACTGTGAGTACAATAAGTGGCTAGTGCTGTCATAGTAGTACCAGTTGTTATCGGTAAACGCATAGTCGCTGACGGTTTCAGCACTGAAACCATAAAATGCAGCGGCTTCAGTATCTATGCCTGCATAAGTCTCAGCATCGGTGCGAAGTACGGTTGCATCATCGGCAATAGACAGGGCAAATTCGCCCGCTTCATCTGCACAAGGGATAGTGATATCCCATGCATCGGTTTCTGTTACTTCTTGCTGCAAATCGAAATCGATGTAGATTGGCGAAGTACACCCTACTGCATTAACGCTTAGCGATACCTCTTCTGCAAACGTGGTTTGCCCATCAAGTACACTTTGATGCATGACGCCCAATGTAATTTCGCCGATACCACGCCCTTCAGTCACAATGTCAGTCACATGGAATTTGGTATAGTTTTCATCTGATGAAACCACGTAGTAAGTATCGCTAGCCGCGGTCACTACATGGGTAGTAGTATCATAATTATAAAAAGTATCGCCAATAACGGCAGACTCGGTATCGGTAGAAAAAGCGTCGGAATCTGGCACGTCGCTCGTCGTTACGGCTAAATAATCATCAAGCTCGCTGTCAGCGGTAGCATTTAGAAATAGATCTGCCACAGCTGCGCCATTTTCGTCGTAAAAATCACTATTGTTGTCAGTAAAGTAGATGCTTACCGGGGCCTCTTGTGCTGTGTTTAAAAATACCGAAGTACGTTTAAAGCCGATATCCCAAGTGGTGTCGCTCGCGGCTTCTTCTTCGGTAAGAGTAACCTGGGTTTGTGTATCTAAATCAAAATACACGGCAACCGGTTCAGATGTACTACCTGTGCTGTACGGCCCATAAATTGTAGCCACTTCATTGCTGCTTTCGCCTTCATCACCCGAGCCGTCATCTACTTCATCGCTGCTGTCTTCACCGCTTTGGTCAGGTGTTTCAACAATTGGATCGCTACTATCAGAACCACCGCAAGCGACAAGCCCTAGTGTCATAGCAAGTAATAATGCTAAGTAAGTTTTATTCATGTGTATGTTCCTTGTTAAGTTGTTTTTTTAGCCGTTGTTATTAATCGATTAAACGGCGCCTATACTTATTTCTCTTATTGGTTTCTTTTATTTTTTAGGTCTTTCTGTCTTTAGGTAGTTGTTCTTAAGTGCTCGGTTTCTACAGACGAATTAGTATTGGTAACTTACGCCCAAATAAACCCGGCGAGCTGAAATAGGCCGAGCATCAAAAGCCCCCACCGCGAGTGAATCTGGTGAGCGATGTTCATCGGTAAGGTTTTCAACCCCCAAGCGGGTTTGCCAATGGCGAGAAAAGTCATGCTGCACCACGGCATTTAAGGTGGTGTAGCTGTCTTTCGTGGTAACGGTGTAACCAGAGGTGGGAGAGACGTCGTTTTCATGCACGCCATACAATTGAACGCTGGTATCACTTTTATCAAATTGGTAGGTCACTGAGGCTTTCACTAAATGAGTAGGCCGTTCGGGCAAGCGCTCAGAATCACCATCTTCGGCATGTAAGTAGCTATAGTTAAGTTGCCACTGCCAGTTATCGTTTTGCGCGCTTACGCTCAAATCAGCACCGTAAAGCGTGGCTTCATCGAGGTTTTCGTACATAGAGATATCAAGTCCGGCCTCTTGTGATGCTTCTACATCTACCGCGGTGGTAATAAAGTCTTCTGCTTCTGTGTAATGAAAATCGATATCGGCCTGATACCACCATCGACTTTGATTTGGTGCTAATCGCGCATTCAGCCCTACGTTGGCACTTAGCGCCGTTTCTGGCACAAGGTCTTCATTGCCCAATACCATGTAGCCTAAGTTGCTGTGATCGAACACGTAGTAACGCTCTTTTAAATTAGGTACTCGATAACTGGTACCACCGCCGCCACGCACTTGTAGTGTGGTTTCATCAAGTTTCCAGTTTTGACTACCACTGAGCTTTGCCGCCGTATGCCAACCAAAATCAGAGTCATTTTGTACTCGAAAGCCCAGCAAGGCTTGGGTGTCGTTTTGCTGCCAATTGGCCTGCAGGTAAGCTTCGGTGCTTTCTCGGCTAACGTCGTCAACTTCTACTGTTCCCGTTGCCACATTTTGCTGATCTAAGTTATCAGCATGGGCTACCAAGCCCCCTACCCACTCAACCTCGCCCAAAGATAGAATTTTCTGGGCTTCAATTTCCGCTAATTGGATATCGGTTTGGCGCAGTCCATTGGTATTACCGCTTTGTTCATCGTGAGACAAATAGCGCCCATTAATATGCCAATTCTGCTGTTGAGCAAATTTTATATCGTGCTGCCACTGGGTAACGCTAGACACATAACTAATAATGCTAGCTTGCCCTGGAATAGAGGACTGGGGTTTGTCTTTCTGTTCATCTAGCCATTGGCCTTTGTAGCTAACATCAAGTTCTCTGATCTGGGTTGATAAGGAAAATTGCACAAAAGATTTATCTACCGCACCACCATCTTGAGACACGGTATCAGGGTCATAATCGAAGCCGGGGTTCGTAATATGCTGTGCGGTCAATCCTAGCTGCCAGTGCTTTATCGCTCTAGCCGCACTAACCTTAGCCGTGTGCCCTAGGGTATCGCTGTCGAGCCCATCATCACTATAGTGAGAAAGTTCATAGTCGGCGGATAACTGTGAGCCTTCTGGCACATCAGTAATAATGTTAATAACGCCCCCCATGGCTGAACTACCGTAAAGAACCGATGCTGCGCCGCGTACAATTTCAATCTGTCGAATGTTGGCAACGCTAATCTGATCTAAGTCGACTGAAGAGCCTGTAGGAGAGATAACTGGCTGTCCGTTAATTAACACCAACACATGGTCGCCGTTAAACCCATTCAGCTGTACGTTGTAGCCGTCTTTTTGGCTGCGCCGAACTACCACACCGGGCATCACCTCCAACACTTGCCTTAGCGTTCCCTTGCTAAGCCTGGAAATTTCCGCTTTATCTACCACATCGATTTTTACCGGTGATGCACCTAAAAGCTTGGGTGTACGTGTTCCCGTTACCACTACGCGTTCAACCGGCGCCTCGGCGTCGGCTAGGGCGTATATTGGCAGTAGCGTGCTCGCTAATAGCAAAGTGACAGTGTAAGAATGAGTCATTTAATTAACTTTTTAATCAATAATGCAAATGATAACAATTTGCATTTGATCTTATTTATTTAAAGAGAAAAAGCAAGCGCTAATGGTAAATAATATTAACTATGCAACGTCAAACTATTAAAAAGGCGGGAGAACACAGCAGGTATTTGTAATATTTAAATAAAAATGTAAACGCATACAATCAAATAATGTAAGCGCTTGCATTTTCATTTTCGCACCCTATACTGACCAACAAAGTGTTAACAAATACCGAACCAATTCGTTAACGCAAAGTAACCAACAAGCCAAATGCGAACACGAAATTTCGTTTACTAACAAGTGAATTCAGGGCGTTACCTATGAATCAAACTATAAAAACTACGGCTGGATCTACAACCACCAGTCAACTTGCACTCGCTACGTTAACGTCGTTATTTTTTATGTGGGGTTTTATTACTGCACTTAACGACATTCTAATACCCCATTTGAAAGCGTTATTCTCGCTTTCTTATACTCAAGCTATGCTGGTGCAATCGTGCTTCTTTGGCGCCTACTTTCTTATTTCTATTCCAGCCGGAAAGTTAGTCAGTGCGACTGGTTATCAAAAAGGCATTGGTGTGGGGTTAATCACAGCAGCAGTGGGCTGCGTGCTGTTTATTCCTTCCGCGCTTTTTACCCAGTACTGGATGTTCTTAGGCGCATTGTTTGTATTAGCTTCAGGTATCACTATTTTGCAAGTGGCTGCAAACCCGTTGGTTACCATTATGGGTAACCCAGATACCGCCTCTAGTCGACTCACCATGACCCAAGGGTTTAACTCGTTGGGTACTACAGTCGCGCCAATTATTGGTGGCATCGTCTTATTTGGTGCCCATGAAGGAATGGAAAACGCAGCAGTAGATGCAAATGCAGTAGTCCTTCCCTATTTAACATTGGCCGCTGTATTAGTGGCCATGGCAGTAGTGATGGTTAAAGTGAAGCTTCCCTCACCCACGCACAGTGAAATGGATGTCGCTACCACGACAGATACCGGTTTATTAAAACATCGCCACCTGTCATTAGGTGCACTAGGGTTATTTTTGTATGTAGGTGCTGAAGTTGCGATTGGCAGCTTTTTAGTCAACTACTTTGGGCTAGACAGCATTAAAGGCATGAGCGAAAGCCAAGCGTCTAAGTACATCGCCTATTATTGGGGTGGCGCTATGGTAGGGCGTTTCATTGGTGCCGCGGTAATGCAGAAAGTGGCCGCGGGTAAACTGCTCGCCGTCAATTCATTTGCCTCATGCACACTTATAATTGTTTCGGTATGCAGTAGCGGTAATATCGCCATGTGGTCAATTTTAGCGGTAGGGCTTTGCAACTCTATTATGTTCCCCACCATTTTCAGCTTGGCATTAAAGGGCCTAGGCCAAAAAACAGCACAAGCCTCTGGTATGTTGTGTTTAGCCATAGTTGGCGGTGCTATTGTACCGCTGCTGCAAGGTGTTATTGCTGACAACGTGGGTGTTCAACTTTCTTTCTTATTGCCGGTTATTTGCTATTTATATATTGCTTATTACGGGCTTCGTGGTGCTACCGTTAACTTGGCTGCTAGCCACAAATAAACAAGGGATTTTTATGAAACTAAGTACATATTCATTAATTGCCGCAGCATTGGTCATGGCGGGTTGTCAGCCAGCCAAGGACGATGCTAGCGCCAAGGCTAACGCTGAGCAAACCGTTAACAATACAGTACCCGACTTTTGGCCTGAAATTACCTTTAGTACAGAAAATAGCGAAGCGGTAGAAGAAAAAGTAGACGCTATTTTAGCGACTATGACCCTTGAGCAAAAAGTGGCGCAAACTATACAGCCTGAAATTCGCGATGTTACCCTTGAAGACATGCGTACCTACGGTTTTGGTTCGTACTTAAATGGCGGTGGTGCATTTCCCAATAATGATAAGCACGCTACACCTCAAGATTGGATTGCCATTGCCGATGCCATGTATCAAGCATCAATAGACGACTCTGTTGACGGAAGCACCATTCCAACCATGTGGGGAACCGATGCAGTACATGGTCACAACAACGTCATTGGCGCTACCTTGTTTCCACATAATATTGGTTTGGGTGCGATGAACGACCCTGCCATTATCACTCAAATTGCCGAAGCGACTGCCAAAGAAGTACGTGCGACTGGCATTGATTGGATATTCGCGCCAACTGTTGCGGTAGCCCGTGATGATCGTTGGGGAAGAACCTATGAAAGCTATTCAGAAGACCCTGCCATTGTAGGCGCTTATGCTAAAGCCATTGTATCTGGTATGCAAGGCGATATTGCCAGTGGCAGCATTGACGATAACCATGTTATCTCAACGGTAAAGCACTTTATTGGCGATGGCGGAACACAAGGTGGCGACGATCAAGGTAATAACATTGCTGACGAAGAAACCTTATTTCGCATTCACGCACAAGGCTACGTTGAAGGCTTAAATGCCGGCTCACAGTCGGTAATGGCCTCATTCAACAGCTGGCATGGCAAGAAAATTCACGGCAGCAAATATTTACTTACTGATGTGCTAAAAGACAAAATGGGTTTTGACGGCTTCATCGTGGGTGACTGGAACGGTCATGGTCAAATTGAAGGCTGTACTAACGAAAGCTGCCCTCAGGCTATGAATGCTGGGCTTGATGTCTTTATGGTGCCTACCAGTGCTTGGAAACCTTTGTACGAAAACACCATTGCACAGGTTAAATCTGGGGTTATTCCACAGTCTCGTTTAGACGATGCGGTACGCCGTGTATTGCGGGTTAAAGTGCGCATGGGCTTGTTTGAGCAACCTTCTCCGGCTAACCGTGCGTTATCAGGCAATAGCGAGATTATCGGTGCACAAGCCCATCGCGATATTGCTCGCGCTGCGGTTCGTAAGTCTTTAGTGATGCTTAAAAACCAAGATAAATTACTACCACTAGCACCTGATATGAACGTAGTGGTAGCGGGTGATGCTGCGCATAATATTGGCAAGCAATCAGGCGGCTGGACTATAACGTGGCAAGGCACGGGTAACCAAAATAGTGATTTCCCAGGCGCCACCTCTATTTTTGAGGGTATTGAGCAAGCGGTTAACTCAGCTGGCGGAACCGCTACGCTATTTGAAGGAACAGCGTTTGATGCACAAGGTTCAACAGACAGCAAACCTGATGTGGCGATTATCGTATTTGGTGAAAACCCTTATGCTGAAGGCAATGGCGATATTTCAAATGTTGAATATCAACGTGGCGACAAGTCAGATCTTGCGCTGTTGAAATCCTTCCAAGCCCAAGGTATTCCTGTGGTATCGGTTTTCATTACCGGTCGCCCATTGTGGGTAAACCCAGAAATTAACACCAGTGATGCATTTGTAGTAGCCTGGTTACCTGGCTCTGAAGGCCAAGGTGTTGCCGATGTATTGTTCACCAAGCAAAATGGTGACATTAACTACCCTATGCACGGTAAATTGTCATTTTCATGGCCAGCAACGCCGAACCAAATTGTGAATAAAGATGATGGCAATACTGCACAATTTGCTTACGGTTATGGTTTAGCATTCGGCGAGTCTGATCCTATCGAAGCACCGCTGTCTGAATCAACTGGCGTTGATGCGAACGCACCGTTACCTGCTCATGATATTTACGTACTTTCTACACAAAAGCCCTGGCAGTTAATAATTAAAGACGCCTCGGGTGATACTACGGTAGCAAGCAATACGGTGGAATCTGAAGGCGCAAGTGTACGTACCACTGACCGCATGGTGCAAGAAGATAGCCTATCGCTAACGTTTACTGACCAAGCGACTGTAGGCTTCTATTCGCCCTTCCCTGAAGATATGCGTGATTACAGTGAAGATGAATCGGCACTTGTGCTTGATGTGAAATTAGCAGAAGGCCTAGATAACCTTAGTGTGTCTATTGGTTGTAGTAGCAGTGAATGCGGTGTGTCGTTGCCGTTAAATAGCTTCGCGGCGAATTCAAACGAATGGCAGACGATTGTTATTCCTTCACGCTGTTTCGTAGAAGCAGGCGCGTCATTTGCTGAGCTTTTCTCACCATTTGCGCTTAACGCTAACGCCTCGGCATCGCTATTGGTATCTAATGTGCGCTTTGAAAAAAGTGTAGCTAGCGATGATCTAGCAATATCGGATATTACATGCCCTTAGCATGTGTTCTTAGTTGACCATACAAAAAACGGGAGCTGATGCTTCCGTTTTTATTGGTGTTCATTTTTGCATTTGTCAGCGGTCACGCTAAATTCAACTCTTTCCCTCAAACTGCGAAGCAACTAGCACTAACGGTCAAAGATGGTAGGCAAAGTACGGACTGGGGTAGACGCACTGATTTGAGTAAATAAAACGTTTACTGGGATTAAATAAGTCGTTTACAGTAAATAAAGCGTTTAATAGATAGCTAAAGCCCACTTTGAAGTGGGCTTTTTAGTTTTACAGTGTCATCCCAGCGCCGTTAAATTTGAGCCACTTCTTGGCTTCACCATAGTCTGGTCGATTCACCTTGATGAGCTTAGTAAGCCCGACGTCGATATCGAGCAACTGCTACCATGGCAGTTTGCTAAACGCTAGGTGGGATTATCGGACGTTTACGAAGAAGACGTTAGTGGATTAACTTAAAGAATTATCTATCACTTAAATGCTCAATAATTCTAGTAGATGAATCAATCCAATTTTTGGTGTGGTTGTGCGAAATAACTTGGGAACAATAACTAAATAGCCCCCAAGTATTCAAGGCGAAGAAATACAAGCACCACATCCTAAATTAGAACTTCAAATAGTTTAAACTATCAAAATACTTTTGGGGTACAAGAGCGTTACCGTTTCTAAATTCCTTTAATAGATTAAAGTGCTCCAACCCTTCAAAATAATCTGTGGGGATGTGTTCAAAAACAATCATTTGAAAAGGCAAATCCATCTCAGTTAACACATTCTCCATGAAGCTATCTAGCAACCTGAGTGCATCTTTTATTTTTGCTCTATCTGAATGTTCTAGCCTTGTCTCGGGTAAGTTGTTTTCTTCGCCATAGTAAGGTCTGCTCGGCTGGTCAATTAGTAGAAGTGACGGAACATGCATCCCTTCATTTTCAAGGATTAATTCATGCAGACCTAAGAACATAAATAGATGTTTGAACATATCATTGGAACTACTGCCCGCTGCTTCGATATAAGTTGATTTTGGTTTTCTAAAATCGAGTTTTTTGTCTTTGTAATTGAATACGGGTAGGTAGTCTCCGTAGTTTTCCAGCGATGTTTTAACTAGTTCCATATAGCCTTGAATGATTTCTTCCAATACCTTAATCGTCAGTTCACGGTTTTCAGAAGTGTCATTAACTTGTATTGATTTTATCTGTTCTTCAATTTCAGAGGTTGGAATTACAGTGCGTTCGTTTTCCTCAGGAGCGTAAATATCAAGTTTGCTCTTCGTCTGCCCTAGGAAAAGGAGCTTATCCCGCTCGTCCTTGAAACTCTTGGCTTCTCTAGGGATCTTTCGAGCTTCGTCTTCAAGCTTTTCAATCTTAACCTTGCAGCGGGCAATCTCATCAGATGTCTTGCCATCAATCGGGGTTCTGTTTTTATTTAATTGCTTAATTCGCAATAGGTCATCTTCGAGAGAGTCAATTAAAAGCTCAAATATGGAAGTCTTAACAATCTCCTTCTTGCTCTGCCAGTATTCAACAGGCTTTAGGCTGTCCTCTATCTTGCCAAGGCTTGACTTGTATTCACTATAAGTGGATTGAAACCTCTCCAAGTTTCTAATTCGTCTTTCTAACAGGCTTTTTTCTGATTCAATTTGATCGCGCCTGTTAGCCTGTTCTTTGTAAACATTACTTATTCCATCATCAATAACGGATTGAAGAGCGCTAATAGAATCAGGGGTATCGCCACCTTCTTCAATAAGACCATATTCCTTCGCTTCCATTGCAATATCTTGCAATTCTTCATGAAACTCAGATTTTTTTGCGGAAATTTTTTCATTTTTCCTTTTTATTTGTGCAAGCTTGGCCTGCAAAGAAACAAGCTTATCTCTTCTGATTATGTTGTCGACAGTTTCGATACCTACGGCTAAATCGAAAACTCTTGGCAATGCCTCTCTATATCTGTTGTCACTCTGCTTATCAAAAAAGACTTCACTGTGTTGAACTATGTCTCCTGAAATAGTGCAAAAAAGCATAAAATATCGAAGTGATATTTTGCTGTTTGCCTTGAGTGCTTTACCTCCAAAGGGAATGGTCACATCTTTATCAATATTGAATTCAGTTTCTAACAACTCTTTAAGAGCGCTCTCAGTCATATTTGAGGATGGTTTTTTTGGGAGTTCTCCGACAGAAGAGAAGTAATATTCACCGGATACAGTTGCTCTGTGTGGGGCTTTTCTGGCAATAGTGTAATGTTTGTCATTAATCAGAAAATTCAAGCCATACCAAGCAACATTCTCATTAATTTTACTCTCAGCAATCTTATGCTTAGAAGAAAACAGACAGTAGTCGACTATATGGAGAATTGCTGTTTTGCCTGTATTTGACTCACCACTAATAACATTTATTTTGTTTTCTTCGAATTCTAGTTCTCTTATGTAGCCAGCTTCATCATTCATCCACAAAATAAGTTTTTTAATAGCAAATTTCATAACTCAATCCTTAAGTTTAAATACAGGTTCGATGTCTCTTGGCTCAATAATTCAGCGATATTTTCTGATGCTTTATATGTCAATTTGAGTCTCGTTCCCATGGAACTAGCGTAATCAATCTTTTCTTTAGTGCTGATGATTGAATTTTCGACTGATATAACATTCGTTTCAGACAAGAATTGAATAGCATTAATTGAAGTCGAAAGATTGTCGTAATAACGCTTATTGAAGTTGGAGAAACAGTGAAGCTTGTCAATAATGAGTTTATCAAGACTTTTAATCTTGGTTCTACCATTGGCTAGATAAGACGTTAGTTCCTTATTTGCGAGAATTGGCATTATAAGCAGGGCTTTTGTCAATTCCATTTTTTCAACCTTTCCTGCAACGATAGCAATAGCAAGCGAAGCGAATGCCACGTTGTTTAACGTTTCCGTTCTCATTTATATCTCTTCTCCCAATCCTTTAGCCAACCTATAAGAGGTCTATCTGATAAGCTGTAAAACCCACCATGCACCATATCGCTTAATAACTTTTGGCCTGAAATTTCAAGGTTTTTATCACGCATTGATTTCAATATCATATTTGATATGTCGATGTATTCACTCGGATTGGATTTTCCTCTATAAGCCGCTCTAAACTCGTCATCCCACTTTAGAATCATATCGTTCTCGAATGTTTCTACTTCTTCTGAAGTAAGTTGACCTTCATCAACCCATTTAGAAATATTACTTTCAAGTAGCAATCTGAAACGAGTAAACCGTTCAATCCGCTCCCTCTCTTCGGGGGCTATATCTTGTATCGCTAGAAGCTGTTTTATGAAGGTTTGCTGTTCTATATCATCGGGAAGTCCGCCTTCAAATTTGCGTATCTTAAGCTCAGGATTTCTTGCAATATCAAAGTATCGTCGAAAAATGAGGTTGACTACATCAAACGAATAAATCAGTTTCTGGCCGCTTGAGAAGTGTTTAAAAATATCTTGCCTAACAACTGAGTCTAATTGGTTGAATAGAGTTTCAATTTCAGAGGGGTTTACGTGCTTCTCTTCAAGGGCTGTTTTGCAATTTAAAATAATATCATTAATATTTAACTCAGTTTTAATGCAGGGTGAGATCGTGAATATTTATTGACCAGTTGGCGGAAACTAAACGATCAGTTTGACGATCCGGTTTAGTCGTGATCTTATACTCTCTTTTTGGGGAGTAAAACCATGTATATCGAAGCC
>Ga0115012_10002086_pt1 | contig 11634 bp, 17 predicted proteins | sample TroAtlMetagenome_FD_88706 | JGI IMG/M metagenome (GOLD analysis project Ga0115012, IMG submission 88706) | Marine eukaryotic phytoplankton communities from Atlantic Ocean - Tropical Atlantic ANT10 Metagenome | ecosystem: Environmental > Aquatic > Marine > Oceanic | place: Tropical Atlantic...
CCTGAGTCATGGGCTGACCGTGTTTCGGAATCCAGTACAACCTCGTTTGATGCCAGAAAACAACTCGAACTAGTCGAGACTGAATTGAAGCAAATAAAAGAACGCCACGCTTTCCCTGAACCCGGTGGTGGATATTCATGGCATGGAGTCAGTCCACACTTGATAGACCAGTATAAACGGCTTGTGGCTAGGCGTAAGGAATTGAAGCCAATTGCTATGGGACTATGACCCTCGGAGATAATAAAAACGCCTTAGAACGCAATTATGGGACAAGGAATTACTGGAAATCCTACTCAAAAGGCATTTTAGCTAAGAAAAGGCCGTGGCTCAGTGAAGTGAAGACAGCACTAATAGGGCTAGAAACGGCTTGTAGGGCCGGAGATTCCGAAGCTATCAGGCTCAAAGATAAACTTAACAACATGAAAAAGAATGACACAAAAAGACACACCCAATAAACCAAAACCGGTTCCAAAGAAGCCGAATGAACACCTCCCTGCTGATCTAGCAAACCTACCCGGTCCACCTGACTCAGGGCGAGGTAAGAATGTGGATCCAGTATTGTACCGGCAATGCCTCCAGATGTTCCGAGACGGTGCCACAATAAGTGCAGTGGCAGAGTTCAGTGGAGTGGGATTCAACACGCTTCAGGGCATCAGAGAAAGGCACCTTGACCTGATACCAAACCACAAGAAAAGGATGGCTACTAAACTGGACTATATTAGTGAGCAATGTGCTGATTCTTTAATAAATGATCTAGAAGCTGGGTCTGTAGATCCGAAAACTAAATCGATTGTGATGGGAATAAGTATAGAAAAAGCCAGCCAAATCCGTGGAGAAACCCAAACAATCCGCCATGAGCATGTAAAACTATCCCAAGAAAGTGTTGAGGATCTACTAAACAAGCTACCTAAAGCAGACATAATTGAGGTGAAAGAATGATTGATTGTCTCACTAATGTCCATTTCACCCAATGTTTTCAGGGGTTTCCTGAATCAATGCTACACCCTACTGATATACCATGGATTATCCTAATTGTACTAACCACTACATATTGTGGTTGCAATTTGCTCTCAACCACTACATGTAGAGGGGGCGGGGGGGGTCGGTTCGGCGGCAGCCTTTCCTCCCATATATTCATTAGTCCATGTGGAAAATTTTTACAAAAGGCTTTAGACCGGGTTGTTTCAAACTCAAGCCCTCACCCTCTGAGGCACTGGTTAAACAAAAGTATGCAAACTCAACAGCCCGGTTGTTTTTCAGGAGGTAGCAAATGACAGAGGTGGACTTAGCGGCAGATCTGGGAGTGTGCAGGGAGACTGTGAAGAAAATTCGCAACCGGCTCCTCACACTGGGAAATGACTACGAGAGGGGCGAACACAACAAGGTGATCTACTTACCTTCCGGAATAAAGAAAGTCTCTCAGGACTTATTTCCGGACGACTACGAGCCTGTTGTGGAGGAGCCTGAGATGATCGAGGGCAAGGTGACTAACTGGAGATTTCGCAACCAGCGTATAGTGGAGGTTGACGGCAAGGATCTGGTTCGGGTTAAGAATGCGAAACTCTACATGCCAAATGGGCGGGGCGAGCTTTGTCCGATTCGGTACAAGAAGAATGCAAACGGTTTTATAGTTGATGGTCCTTCACCTCGCAGGCCGGGATATTGGAGATGAGAAATTCACCTAAACGCTGGTTGTTTGTTTTTGATAACGCTCCGGACTTTGAGCTTTTGATGGTTGATAATGGTAGGAAGCTGGAATGTGCCTTGAAGTCGAAAGAACAGCCTACGCATGAGGAGCTTCAGTATTGGATAGAAGCAATTTGGGACCGTGCAAGTCACCACGGTGTTGAGGGTCAGAAGATGGAGTTTACGTTTTTGAATGATTTGATGGAGAAGCTGGATAGTGGTTGGACTGTTGAGATATGAAATTGAAGGCACCAAAAAGAATTAAAATTTTAAATTTAACTTACAAGATTGAGTTTTGTTCTAAGACGGTTTGGGTTGGTTCTGAGGCGGATGGTTGGTGTGATTTCGATAACCAGACAATTGTTATTTATGATGGTTTAGCTAATGAAGCTAAAGCTGATGTTTTTTTGCATGAGTGCATTCACGCTGTTGGTTATTTAATGGGGGTTGAGTGGACCAAGGAGGAGCAAGTTAGCAGGCGAATCGCGACCGGGCTTTGCACGTTATGGAAGGAGAACCCAAGTGCGTTTCGTTGGTGGAAGAATTTATTATGAGTCCAGAAGACATAGCACATAAGTCGGTGAATCGCTTTACAGATAAGGCGTTCAATAAATACATAGCAGGCCAGAATGAGCATGGCGGATGTCTGGTTGAAAAGAGTAAGGATGTTAATTTTTTTCTGGACCATATCGAGGAGGAAATAATTGACCTTTGGCATTACGTTCAGGCTTTCAGGATGTCACAGGGTTCTCCTATGAATCGTGACGACATAAACAAGGTTAAGGAAATTATGGAGGGTGCTGCGAAGGCAGTAAAAGAGTGATGGAAGTTAACCTAGACAACGGTGAAGTGTTGATGGCTACGATGATTGGCTTGATGCGGAATTCCGTTTCTAGGGCTGCTCACATTCAGGATGGCAAGCGTGGCAACTTGGATCCTCAAACCATGGACATAGACGGCATGGGTGCAGAGGTTGCGTTCTGTAAGCACATGAATCTGTATCCGGATTTTTCTCTTTGCCCACAGAAGCTGACGTTTGATTGTTTAACAAAGGAAGGCAACAAGGTTGACGTTAAGCAGACGCACTACCCTGAAGGCAGGCTGTTGGTTGCTCCTGAGAAAATTCAATCTGAAACGACTCACTATGTTCTGGTTACTGGCCGGATTCCGAAATTCAAGGTTGTCGGATACTTGGAGAAGGATGATGTCTTTGAAAAGGACAACCTGACTGAACTTTATGGTCGCAAGGTTTATGCAATTGAGCAGAAGGATTTGAAGAAGTTTTGAACTGGCACAAACATGCATACGAGCCGCATCCTGTTTACAGATCAATAACTCAGGAAGACGCAAAGCTGATCCTCAAGGAGGAGGGCGGTGAGAAAAAATTGCGTGAAGCCTTGCAGGCTAGAGGCACCAAGATAGCACTTGAGAAATCGGATCCTTACAATCACGGCTACGAGCCTTTTCATTGGAAGGATGCAGAGGAGTTGGTTTCAAAGAATGATGCCATTTTAATTTCAGGCGGCAACCGTTCAGGTAAGACAGAATTTTGTGCAAAGTTTTGTATCAAGAAACTACTTGAGAAACCTGACACTAGAATAGTTGCCTTTCATACAACCCACCAAAGTTCCCTGCAAACGCAACAACCAATATTGTACAAATATTTACCTGAAGAATTTAAGGGCCGGAAGATCAGGTCAACTGTTGCTAACATATCTTACACTCAAAAGAATGGTTTCACTGAAAGCACTTTCATCATGCCAAACAGGAGCCAGCTTTGGTGTATGCATTACTCTCAGGATCCAAGGACGGTCGAGGGATTGGAGTTGGATTACTGTTGGGCTGATGAGCTTATTCCGAAGGCACTGCTCGATACGATCCGGTTCAGGCTTGTTACCCGTTCTGGTAAATTAATTTTATCATTCACTCCCGTTGAAGGCATGACTCCTGTTGTTAAGGATTTTGTTTCAGGCGGTGAAGTGACTGAGTGGATGGACAGTGAACTGTTGCCGGGTATCAACATACCGGCAGGACCAAAAGGCAAGATGCCTTACACAATGCGATGCCATAAGGAGAAGACGGCAGCTATTTGGTTCTTCACAAAGTTCAACCCTTACAACCCGTACAAGGAACTTGTCAAAAGGATTGATGGTTCACATTCCAGTGACATCAAGATCCGAGCCTATGGTTGGGCTGACAGTTCTGTTGGTAATGCGTTCCCAAGGTTTGGGGATGGTCACATAGTTGATCCAAAAGACATTCCTAAAGGTGGACAGAATTTCATGGTAACGGATCCGGCTTCAGCTCGTAACTGGTTCTTCCTATGGGCTAGAGCTGTTGACGGAAGGATCTACATTTATCGGGAATGGCCAGACATAAGCATGGGTGAATGGGCGTTGCCGGGAGTTAAGCCTGATGGACAACCCGGTCCGGCCCAGAGAGCTGGCGGAGGTGCAAACAGTATCGCTGAATACAAGCGTTTGATTTTGGAACTTGAACAGGGCGAACCAATCTTTCAACGCCTGATAGATCCAAGAGCTGGCAGGGCAAAGTCAATGGATGGTCGCGAAATTTTGGACGAGCTAAAGCTCGGTGAAGATGGCCTTTGGTTTGATCAGGCATCAGGTGCCAAAATTGAGGAGGGAGTAACCCTGATAAATGACTTGCTGTATTACGATTCTCACAAGCCCATGTTTGATGACAACATGCCAAAATTGTTGGTGAGCAGTGACTGTAAAAATTTAATCTATTCGCTACGCGAATGGACGGGGGCAGACAAGGAGCATGGCAGTTCAAAGGATCCAATTGACTGTTGCCGCTACATTATACAAGAAGAGAATTTACTTGTGACTACCGACATGGTTGGTGTTTCAGGAGGAGGATCATATTAATGGAAACTTATCCAAAATTATTATCGTTTAAGGATGCGTCAGAGTTTAGTGGCTTGACCATCAAGGAGCTTCAATACCTAGCGAATGCGGGGAAGCTAAGAACCGTTGTACCGGTTCACAGAAAAAGAAAATTTATAAAGCAGCAACTAGCTGAATACATGGAGAAATTATTATGTCAAAACTAGACGTTAAACAGATCGCGTCGGAATATAGCCGTGCCGGAGGATTCAACAACACCTATACGAGTTGGTTCAAGGCAGACAGTATTCGATTTAGCAGATGGAACGGCCAGACCGATGATGGCCGAAAGCACCAGTATCAACATTCAAAGAAAAAAGTATTTCCTTGGGACGGAGCAAGTGACGTTCGTGTTCGTTTAGCTGATACAATTATCAGTGAAAACTCAGACATATTAACCACTGCATTTCAACGTGGAATACTTCGAGCAAGCCCAACTGAATCAGGTGATGGTTCACAGTCTTCAATCGTTACTACTCTCCTGAAGTACTACAAGGAGAACAAGCTAATGAATGAGCTAAGACATGAAGCTCATTTGCTTGCCAACTATGGACAGCAATACGGCATGGGAATTCTTCAGGTAGGTTGGGAGAAGGAAGAAACAAAAGCCAACAAGCCGATAACAATGGAAGACGTAGTTGCGTTTTCTCAGGAAGCAGATCCGCAATCTGCTGAATCTAATTTGCCTCAGATGATTATGGATCCGGAACAGGAGGAAGCTGCAATTGAAGTGGTAGCGAGCCTGATGGAAGTAAGGCGTAACACTGCAAGGCGTGGAATCAAGGAGTTGCGGAATAATGGAGTAACTGAAATCCCGGTAGCAGAGGTTACAAAAAACACACCACTCATAACTGCACTCAGGTTGGACGATGATTTCTTTGTTCCGCCGGAGACAATTGACTTGCAGGATGCACGTTATTGTTTCCGTAGAGTGTGGATGACAGAGGTGCAATTACGTCAGGGTGACTTTGACGAGAAATGGGTTGAGCGTGTTATAGCTACTAAGTCTCAGCCGGGTATGGTGTATGAAGATACTTACACTCAATTTACAAACGACACAGGACAACAGGAGGGTTTATACGAAATTGTTTATGCTTATTATCGCGAACTTGATGATGATGGTATGCCGGGGATTCATTGTTGCGTTTTTACGCCGCACATTACAGATGCTTCAGGGAAGAAAGACATGCTTGACTACATGTCTGGAAAATATCCTTTTGTGGCTTACAGACGAGAATCGGTAGCTAGAAAGTTTGTGGACAGTCGAGGTGTTTCAGAAATCTGCATGACATGGCAGGACGAAATAAAAACTCAAAGAGACATGTTAAGTGATCGAGCGAGTTTAATTATTAACCCTCCAATTGTTCATGCCGCAAGATCCGGATCCAACTATGAGTTCAAACCGGGAACTGCAATTGCAGAAATGCGTCAGGGTGAAGTTCGTTATCTGGATCCACCTAAGTCAAACCCAACAGAGAGTCTTGGTATTATCGCTTATGTCGAAAGGCAGGCTAATGAATACTTTGGTCGAATGGGTGACGGCATAGATCCAAACACTTCCGCAATGCGTAGGCAATCGATGGTGGATACTTACATGTCGTGCTGGTCCGATGCGTTCACAATGATGTTTAAACTGATTCAGGAATTTGTAAGTGACGAAGAGCTTGCACGAATTGCTGGCAAGGAAATGCAACTGCCAAAGTCTTCAGCAGAGATTCAAGGCAACTACGATTTCCGAACCGTGTTTGATGTTCGCGAACTTGATCAGGATTACATGTCTGCCAAGTTGCAGGCCATGAGTCAGTTTGTTTTACCAGAAGATACAGCAGGCGTAATTGATCGTGCTGCTTACACCAAGTTCAAGGCAACACTGATTGATCCGGTGCTTGCTGACATGGTTGTTCAGGATAAGACCGGTGCAACTCAGAAGGCTTTTGAGAAAGTTAATTCTGATGTTGGCTTCATGGCTTTAGGCAATGAACCGCAATACACCGAGAACGATCCTGCTGCTGAAATGAAGTTGCAATTCATGCAACAGATCATTGGCAACAATCCAAAGTATCAGGAGTTACTTGGTGAGGGTGGAGATGAAAGGTTCGCGGCACTTGTCGAGAACTACTCTAAGAGCTTACAGCATTCAGTCATGCAAAGACAGAATGCGGAAGTAGGACGGGTCGGAGTTCAACCGGTAGGTGCCGGTGAAGGTTCCGGCTATTAATGTTATGGATGCAAAACTAGATACTAACCAAATCGTATATGCGTTGAAGAACTTGACGGATGATAACGTGACTTACATTGCGTTGAATCAACTGTTTGATGAGTTCATCAAAAACGGAATTGATTCTGCAATTGCTTCTCGCATAGGAGCCGAAGATCGGCATTGGAGTGCTGGGTATGTTTACTCATTGAAGCACCTCAAAGAGCGGATTGAAGAGCTTCGTAAATCAACAGTAAACGAAACCACTGGGGAAGTAGTTTAATAAAAAACCCCGGCACCTTAATCGGTGCTGGGGCTGTTGATTTAGTATCCCTTTGGTTTACAGATTAATCTTCGTAGATTTCTTCAACGTTTTCTACCCAACCGCTTTCAATGTCGATTGGAGATGCGTCGTTGTGAGCGAGTTCCTGTCTTCCGATTTCAGATCCGCTTTCATTGAAAAAAGCTCGATACTTAAATAACCGAATCATAGAGATCCTTTTGCCGTATTCATCTTTCCAATTTTTCATTAGCTTTTTTGCCTCTGAATAAATGGTCGATGTATAACCACAAGTAACCAACACAACTAGTTCGTCAGGATTACATCCTGCATCACTGTCATCACTATCGTGACCGTAAGCCTCAAGTGTATACTTGATCTTTGTGCTTTGGATTTCTTCTCTATTGATAGAGTCACCAACTTCAAGTTCGTATGCCATATTATTTCACCTCCTTTCTAACAATTTTCTGCATGAAAAATTCATGTCCTCTTTCAAGGTTTCTAACTCTACGCAAAAGCTCTTCAACAACACTAAGCTGTGAAAGCATTTGGTCGCTAACCTGACTGCCGTGAGATGCTTTACCAGTGTTAGGTTTGCGTAATGATTTGCGATTAATGTTTAACCGAGTTCCGCCTTTAGCGTAACGTGACACTAAGTTCACAAGTAATGCATCTTGCTGTATTTGAATTTCATCTAGTGCATCAGAACTGATCGATTTAAGTTTAGGGTTAGCAACTTTACCAACCTCCATGACTCTTTTGTGGAGCCGTTTTCTATTATGATAACTCATAGTATTTTTTATGATTTCAAATTCACCTACACCGTGTAAGCGAATCACCATTATAACATATCGGGTTTTTAAAAATCTCGAATTTGGACGATATCGAGACAAAAACGAATCTGGTTCTTAGGAAATAAAAATATAAAAAAAAAGCTTGTCGCCGTTTTTCGGTTTTTTTCAAACAGCATTATATCTTACTAAATTGTTCTTATTTTTCCTATTATGCCAATCGTCCCAATTACCTGGTTGTTTGTATAACCAAAGTCTTGAACTCACGTTATAACTGTCGCGGGTTCTTCGCACCTCAAGCGATGTCTACCTACTTGCGGGTAATAAAATTTTAGCATGGCAAACGACGAAAGTGACGCTACGGAAAGCGTCGATAAAGAAACCGGAACCGCATCAGGTCAAGATGCAGAGCTGCCTAGTTTGGATCAGTTATTGGTTCAAGCGGTTGGCGGAGAAGATGGATCAGAACTCCCTTCGAGTGAAGAGGAGGCAGAACCGGAAGTTGCTGACATAGAAGAACCGTTAGCAACTGAAGAGGAAGATCAGGTTCTTTCACAGGATGAAGAGAAAAGCGATGGTTCGCCTGATTGGTATCAGAAGCGGATTGATCGTTTTACTCGGAGATTACGCACGGCTGAAGAGGAGCGAGATAACTTGGCTGATCGTGTTGAGGAGTTGGAAGCGAAAGCTACAGCACCACAACCAATTCAACCGGGAGCAAATCCCCTCGGCAACATCAACTCCAATAAGGAGCTGGATGACTTGGTTACGCTTGAGGAAGCGAGACTTGATTTTGTCGAGGATCAAAAAGATCTGCTACTGGATGATGGTTTGTATCAGGTTATTGAAAACCTTAAAGCACAAGGATTGGAAATTGAGGATGACGTTTCTGAAAATGAAGTCCGAAAAGAAATTCGTAACATCGAAAGGAATAGCTCGAAGAACTTATCGAGAAACATTCCTAGAAGAAAAACCGAACTTCAACACAAGGAACAATTCGACGCTCATGCCGAGCAACTTTATCCATGGCTTGCGGACGATAAATCCGCTGAAATGGAAGTCTTCGGGGAAGTCGTTAAGGCATCACCAGCTTTGGCCAGTGTACCTACAAGTAGACTGGAAATTGCTCGGTACGTTACGGGAGTAATGATTGAACAACAACGGGGTAAACATAAGGCAACTGCCAAAGCAAAACCCAAAAAGCAGCCAATAAGTCCCGGCAAACCAAAAGCGGCACCAGCCGCAACTGATGATGCAGGCAACTACGAAACATCCAAAGAAAGACTGTTCTCGGATCCATCAAAAGATTCGCTTGATGACATGCTAGTGAACGCAGGGGTTCTTCAATAATAGAAGAATTAAAAGATGGCTTCACCATTATATACTTATACTCAAAATGACGAAAGCGGTTCGGCTGCAAATGTGTTCGGTCCAGCACCGGGCGGCAGTAACCGCGACTTACTTAATGCCATAACTCTAGTGGATGCAAAAGAGTGTCCGCTTATGGCAATGATACCGAAAGCTGGGGGAGTAACTAACCTCAACTTTGAATGGCCTGTCGATAAGGAATTAACGGCAGAGGACAACGCAACTATTGACGGACGCGATCTGCAACACGGGTTTGATTCTACAAACACTGATGGGGCATCCGAGTCTGACTTTGGTCATGTACTCGATGAATACGCAATCATGGACAACCGTGTTCAATGGTTCCGTCGTGCTGCATTGGTTTCAAAGCTGACTGAGTCTGCAACTAACTTGGCTGGCGTTGCCAACCAAAGAGCCTATGCGGTTCGTAAGCAGTTGCTTGCTCTAAAGCGTGACATGGAAATTCGCCTTTGTGCGGATCACATTCCTGCAACTGGCGGAACGAAAAAAGGTTTCTATGATGCTGGTGCAGTTACCGGTAGTTCAACAAAAGGAAACAAAACAGCATCTCTTGGTGCCTTTATTGATGACCATGATACTGCTGGGATTGTTCCTGCTGGTTATCACACACCAGCAGCAAGTGTGTTCGATGCGGATGCGACTGATAACGATGCTGCTACCGTAACAAACGGAAGCAGTGCTACTGCTATTACGACTGCTGCTGAACTTACGGAGGATCAGGTAAACGGAGTGCTGCAAAGCATCTACGAACAAACCGGCAAGATATCCACGAAGACATTGCTTTGTGGTCCTAACCTAAAGAAACGGTTCAAGGACTACACGGCGGTTTCTACTGGAAGCGGCACTGGTGCGGCTACTGTTGCTCGTACTTATGGAGCTAATCTCGCAGACAAGAAGGTCATCTCGACCGTCGATGTTTACGAGGGTGACTTCGGTACGATACAGTTGGTGCCAACCTTGTGGAATGCATTCAACTTCCCAACTGCTTCCGAATCCGGAAACCCGACAAAAGCTATTAGCTGGTCTGGTCTTGGTAATGGTGCCGGTGCTAACCCTAACTTGTCTTACGGTTACGTTCTGGACATGGATCTTTTGGAACTTCGTTTCCATCAGTTACCACAAGTTCAACCGCTACCTAACCAAGGTGCAGGCGAGCGATTTGCAGTGGACGCAATCGCCGGATTGTGCGTGAAAAATCCTCTTGGATTAGGTGCATTTAAGCTGATTAAATAATGTCAGACCTTGACGTAAATCTAGATTGTTTTTCGCCTTCTGAAAAGAATGCCATCATCAAGGAATTGGTGACCGGTCATCAGATGCGAATGGTTCAATCCGAAATCAATCAAAAGAAAATCGCCAAGGAAAATCAAAGCGACCACCGGTCAATCAATGGTTTTGGCCGGCTGGTTGCTAGATTCGATTATGATGGATACATGTCAAACTTCGTAAGGAAGGAAGAATCTATCCAAGATAATGATTACCTTAACTGGGTAGTGAAGCGTCATCCTGAAGTGGCTGTTAAGTCAGTTGGGACAAAGACGCAAGTAGGACATGGCAGCAAGCCGAGTAACCAAAAGTGAGAACGGTTTCTGCTAAGAATGTTTTGCAAGGGGCGGTCGAATCAACAGGCCGCCTCTATTCCAATTTAACAAATGACGAATTTACGCTTTTTCGTGGAGCTATGAATCGTCGTCTTAGGGAGGCTTACGAACTTGAGTTCTGGCCTGACCTAATGACAGTGGAGAAAAGGTACTGGAGGGATGATTACGTTTCAGTAACGGCATACCCGGCAGACGCTGAAGTCTACCATGCTACCACTGACAAGTACTGGACAAACTCAAGCGGATCATCAAGTAGCAACAACACTCCCGGCACTGGATCCGATTGGACTGAGCTAACAGGCTACATAACCTATGTTGGCTTTGAACAGAAAACCATGAAGACCGAGATTGGTGCCGTTTATCGTGGAACCTCAAAGGATCCCCGGCTCAATCTGGATTACGAAACATTTCCGTTTGAGATTAAAGATATCGGCGTTGTGTTTCCGTATGTAAATCAAGGTTATATATTTTTAGAATTTAGAAAGAGATCTCCTGAAATAAATGGAGACAAGTTTGATTCAAGTAAGACCTACTATTCGGGTCAGCAAGTTTATCACGAAGGAACTGACAGTCGTGACGTTGGAGAGTTTTACGAGGTTAAATACGCAAACGGATTGAGCCAAACTACAACTGACACTCCAAGCACAAACGGAACAGTTCATGCAAAATGGCAGAAGGTAGAAATACCTTACATCTTCGGAGCTTATCTTGAGAAAGCAATTGCGGCGGACATTCTTCTTTTAGATGAGAAGGCTGATCTTGCCAGTGTACAATTCAACGA
>Ga0115012_10002088_pt1 | contig 11626 bp, 11 predicted proteins | sample TroAtlMetagenome_FD_88706 | JGI IMG/M metagenome (GOLD analysis project Ga0115012, IMG submission 88706) | Marine eukaryotic phytoplankton communities from Atlantic Ocean - Tropical Atlantic ANT10 Metagenome | ecosystem: Environmental > Aquatic > Marine > Oceanic | place: Tropical Atlantic...
AAAAATGATTAAAACAGGTAATCAACATTTAGAACAATTAAGAGATGGAAGAATAGTCTATATTGGCGATGAAAAAATAGATGATGTAACTTGTCACCCTGCATTTGAAAAGGCTGCTAAAACAGTTGCAAAATTATATGATATTAAACACGAAAATAAATATAAGAATGATTTATCATATTAAGAAGATGGTGAAATATTTTCTACATGGTTTTTACAAGCCAAAAACAAAAGTGATCTTAGGAGAAGGTCAAAAGCACACAAAATTATAGCTGATCAAACATCAGGCATGATGGGTCGTTCTATGGATCATGTAGCAAGTTTTGTAACAGGAATGTCAACAAATCCAGATATTTTTGATAGTGGAAAATTTAAATTTAAAAAAAATTTAATTAGTTACTATAATCATATTAAAACTAATGATATTTTTGCGTCTTATGCTGTCGTTCCTCCACAAGCAGCTAGAAATCCAGAGTTTTATCAAAAGCAGAACCTACCAATACCAACTTTATCTGTAGTAGATGAGAATGAAGAAGGTGTCGTAATATCTGGCATGAAAATGCTTGCAACAAGTGCAGTTTTTGCAAATGAAATTTGGATTGGGAATCTTGTTCCACTAGCACCTGATCAAGTAAAACAAGCTATAACATGTGCCATTCCATGTAATATTAAAGGACTTTCTTTATGGATGCGTCAGCCACTTTCAACTCATTATGACAACCAATTTGATTCTCCTTTATCATGGAATATGGATGAGACTGATGTTCTAGTTATGTGTGAAAATGTCCTGGTGCCTTGGGAAAGAATATTTGTAATGGATGATGCAATTCTAGCTCGTGAAATATATATTAAAACTCCTGCTCATTGTTATGGCAATCACCAAGCAAATGTCAGATATTGGTCTAAAATGGAATTAATTACTGGACTATGCAACAAAGTTGCAAAAGCAACTGGAGCTGACCAAATACCTGCAGTAAGAGAAACTCTAGGTAAAATGTCATCTTTAGAAGCAAACTTATCAGGAATGATCCATGGTCAAATTGAAGCAGCAGAAAGTTGGCCAGAAAATCATATGACTTTTAATAGAAGGATGATGTATGCAGCTCTTAATTGGTGTACAGAAAACTATACTTCAATAATTGATGAATTGCGAACACTTTGTGGTGGTGGCGTTTTTCAAATGCCTGCCAGTATAAATGTAGTAAAAAATAAAAAACTTAAAAAAGAATTTGAAACATATTTTCAAACTCCTCAGATGGATGCTACATCTAGAATGAAACTTTTTAAGCTAGCATGGGATGTAGTTGGTTCAGAGTTTGCTGGTAGACAACAGCAATATGAAAAATTTTATGCTGGCGCTTCATTTATAATTAAAAACCACAGTTATAGAGAAACACCTTGGGATTATTTTGATGGTGTTGTTGATGGTCTAATGGAAAGTTATGACTTGCCAAATAATAAATAACACTAGGAGTAATAATTGTCTGAAAAATTAACAGCTATTGAATGGCAAACAAATAATTTAAAAGAAATTAAGAAAAGTTTAAACGATTTTACATCGGATTTAAACACTAAAACAGATCACTATACCTCTGCTAGATATAAACGAGATATTGTTCGAAATTTAGGACTTAAGACAAAAGAATTAGCCATTAAGAGAATGGATATGAATTAAGGGGACTTTCAATTATGGAAGAATATAAAATTGATAAAAAGAATAACGCCGCATATTACTTTGTAGATAGACATTTAGATACTAAAATTGAAAATAAAAAAGTTTTTATTGAAGCAACGTCAACTGGTCGATCAATATCCTATAAAGAGCTGTCAATACAAACAAATAAAATGATAGACCTTCTCTCTAAATTAAATGTCAGAAGAGAAGAAAGAGTCTTAATGTTAGTTCTCGATCAAATTGAATTTCCAATAATTTTTTGGGGATGTATAAAAGCTGGCGTTATCCCAGTGCCAATAAATACATTATTGTCTAAAGATATCATCAAAACTATCTTAGATGACTGTAGAGCAAAAACTATCTTTGTATCTCAAGAAATCAAAGACTTAATTTTTGATATCCCAAATTTGTATAACTATATAGATAATATATTTGTCATTGGAAAAAGTGATAACAACAACGATGTTAAAAATTTTACTACCGAATTAGATTTATGTGTTGAAAAAGAAATAATCGAAGTTTCTGGAGATGAACCTGCTTTTTGGCTTTATTCCTCTGGTTCGACTGGAGAACCCAAAGGGGTTATTCACGTTCATAGAAGCTTGTTAGAAACATTTGAAACATATGCTGTCAAAGTTTTAAAAATAAAAGAAAAAGATATAGTGTTTTCTGTGGCTAAACTTTTTTTTGCATACGGCTTAGGTAATGCCATGACATTCCCTATGGGTGTCGGCGCAACTACCGCCCTTTTCCCATTAAGACCTACACCTGATAGTGTTAACGAGATAATGAATAAAATAAAACCAACAATTTTATTTGCCGTCCCTACAATTTACGCAGCAATGTTAGTAAATTTAAGAAAAGAGAATAACATTGATTTTGTAAACCTTAGGATATGTGTGTCTGCTGGTGAAGCACTTCCTTCTCAAATTGGTCAAGATTGGAAAAGCATTACAGGAGTAGATATATTAGATGGTGTAGGATCAACCGAAATGTTACATATTTTTTTATCTAACAAGCCTGATGATATAGTTTATGGAACTTCTGGTAGTGCTGTTCCAGGATATAAATTACGATTAGTTAATGAAAACAATGAAGAGGTTAATGTAGGAGAAATAGGTGAGTTGCTTGTAAAAGGCAAATCCTCTGCAATCGCATATTGGAACAAACTTACAAAATCTAGAAAAACATTCGAAGGAGAATGGACAAGAACTGGGGATAAATATGAAAAACTAGAAGACGGCAAGTTTATCTACAGCGGAAGAACAGATGACATGTTCAAAGTTAGCGGAATATGGATTTCACCATTTGAAGTTGAACAAGCACTAGTATCACACGAAATAGTCCTAGAAGCTGCTGTTGTTGCAAAACAAGATTCTGAGGGATTAGATAAACCTTGTGCATTTGTTATTTTAAATGAGAATGTAACAAAAATTGATAAAGAAAATATTTTAAAAGAACATGTAAAAAATAAAATTGGTAAATGGAAATACCCAAGATGGATAAATTTCGTTGATGACCTTCCTAAAACGGCTACAGGTAAAGTTCAACGGTTCAAATTAAGATAGTTAATTAAGTAATGAAAATTAAATCATCATTTTTAAACATCAACAACAAACAGCTAGAATATTTAACCTACGGAAACTTTTCTGATAACTCTCCAGTTTTAATTTTGTTACATGAAGGTCTTGGCTCTGTAGCTATGTGGAGACAAATACCACAATTAATTTATGAAAAATCAAATTTAAATGTAATAGTTTACTCTAGATTTGGATATGGAAAATCATCTAATTCTGAGTTGCCAAGACCACTTAATTATATGACAATTGAAGCGGAGAAATATTTACCCATTCTTATTCAAAAACTTAAAATTAAAAATTACTTTTTAATTGGTCATAGTGATGGTGGAACAATTGCAGCATTAGGTAGTAGAGGTAAAACAATAAATAATTTAATAGGTACTGTTCTTTTAGCTCCTCATTTTTTTATAGAAGATGATAACCTTAAAGCAATTGAAAAAACACGTTATCAATATGAGCATGGATCACTTCGTTCAAAATTGGAAAAATATCATATTGACGTTGACAATGCGTTTTATGGCTGGAGCAATGTCTGGTTAGATGAAAACTTTAAAGATTGGGATATAACTAATCATATTTCAGAAATTAAAACTCCAGTTTTAGGAATTCAAGGTTTGAATGACCCTTATGGATCAATAGAGCAGCTCAATGTTATTCAAAAAAACATCAAGGTACCTTTTACAAAAAAAACAATAAAAGACTGTGGCCATAACCCATTAAATGAATATCCAGATATAACATTGAAATTTATACATGATTTTATTATTAATCTTTTATAGACTAGCGATGTTATTAAATATACTTATTAGAAGTCTAAACTGAGGAAAGAAATGAAACCTAAAATTAACTTTGAGACTAATCCAAATATCTATAAACATTGGGAGCTATTGATTGAGGATAGTTGTGCTTTTCTAATAATGAAGGTAAATGAAGATGCAGGTTTTTTTGAAGGGTATAAATTAAAATTAAATAGTTATGACATAGGTGTGGATATAGAACTTGCAGACGCTGTTCAAAGAATAAGGTTTGAACATCCAAATGTAAATTCTGTTATAATAAAATCTGGCAATGATAAAGCATTTTGCGCAGGGGCAAATATTAAAATGCTTGCATCATCAGATCATGCTCATAAAGTAAACTTTTGTAAGTTTACTAATGAAACCAGAAACTTTTTAGAAAATTCTTTTAAGGAATCATCTCAATTTTTTATATGTTTAGTTGAAGGTGTATGTGCAGGTGGTGGATACGAACTTGCTCTTGCATGCGATCACATTATTCTAGTAGACGATGGATCATCTAGTATATCATTACCTGAAGTCCCACTTCTAGCTGTCCTTCCTGGCACAGGTGGTTTAACCAGACTTACAGACAAGCGAAAAATAAGAAGAGATCTTGCCGATGTGTTTTGTACTATGGAGGAAGGTGTAAAAGCTAAAAAAGCAAAAGACTGGCGTTTGGTTGATACAATCACAAAAAAAACTTCATTAAATGATGAACTTAATTTACTGATTAAGCAAAAATCTTCCAATAAAAAACAATCTGATAATTTAGTTGGTATTAAACTAAAAAATATACAAAAAAATAACGTCAATAATGAAAATGTAATTTATTCAACATTATCAGTTGTAATAGATAGAGAAAAAAAGTCTGCAACTATTTCCATTAATGCACCTCTAGAAAGTGCCCCAAAAGATATCAATGATATTGTTTCTGAAGGTGATCAATTTTGGCTTTTAAGATGTGCACGTGAATTAGATGATGCAATTTTAAATTTAAGATTTAACGAGTTAGAAATCGGAATTATTATTTTCAAAACCTACGGCGAAATTTCAAATATTTTATCTTATGATAAAATTTTTGAACTTCACAAAAATCATTGGTTTATTAGAGAAATATCATTTTTTTGGACAAGAATTTTCAAAAGAATTGATCTTACGTCAAGGACGTTAATAAGTTTAATTGAACCAAATTCTTGTTATGCAGGATTTTTATCTGAATTAATTTTTGCCGCTGATAGAAGTTACATGGCTGAAGGAGAGTTTGAAGAATATGATGATAAGGAAGCATCAATTATTTTATCAAACTCTAATTTTGGAAATTTCTTAATGTCAAATGATATGTCTAGATTAGACACAAGATTTATTGGATCTCCAGAACAAATCCTCTTAGCAAAACAAAATCTTGAAAAACATATTTTAGCCCAAGAAGCTCATGATTTAGGTTTAATAACTTTTAAGTTTGATGACATTGATTGGGATGACGAAATAAGAGTGTTTTTAGAAGAAAGAAATAGTTTTTCACCTGACTCTATGGTTGGCTTAGAATCAAACTTAAGGTTTCCAGGAAAAGAAACTATGGAAACAAAAATTTTTGGCCGACTCTCTGCTTGGCAGAACTGGATATTTCAGCGGCCAAGTGCTGTAGGTGAGAATGGTGCTTTAAAAAAATATGGCACCGGCAACAAAGGTCAATATACTAAAGAAAGAACTTAATTGGAGAAAAAATGTTAAACAATAGTCAAGTAGAATACGATACAATAATACCAAATAATGTGAGTTTATCTTCTGATAAAAAGGTACTAAAAGCTCTTGAAAGATGGCATCCAGGTTACATTGATTGGTGGAAAGATTTAGGCCCTGTTGGATTTCAAGACATGCTGGTTTATTTAAGAACTGCCATAAATGTTGACAAAGATGGCTGGGCTACCTTTGACTATGTAAAAATGCCTGAATACCGTTGGGGTATTTTGTTAGCTCCTCAAAAAGAAGGCCGTACAATTCCTTTTGGTGATCATAAAGGAGAACCAGTTTGGCAAGAAGTTCCTGGTGAATACAGATCTATGTTAAGAAGATTAATTGTTATACAAGGTGATACAGAGCCCGCCTCTATAGAACAACAGAGATTTTTGGGAAGCACAGCTCCATCCCTCTATGATATGAGAAACTTATTCCAAGTAAATGTTGAGGAAGGAAGGCATTTATGGGCAATGGTTTACCTTCTTCAAAAATATTTTGGATCTGATGGTAGGGAAGAGGCTAATGAATTACTTAAACGTCAATCTGGATCAGAAGACGCTCCAAGAATGTTAGGAGCTTTTAATGAATCCACACCTGATTGGCTCTCATTTTTTATGTTTACAACATTTACCGACAGAGACGGTAAAATGCAATTAGAGGCCCTTGCTCAGTCAGGTTTTGATCCATTATCAAGAACTTGTAGATTTATGCTTACAGAAGAAGCTCATCATATGTTTGTTGGTGAAAATGGTGTTAGAAGAGTAATCAAAAAGACTTGTGAAATGATGAATAAAGCAGGTATTTCAGACCCTTACGACATTGATAAAATAAGAGAATTGGGTGTTATTGATTTACCAACCATACAAAAGAAAATAAACCTTCATTATTCATTATCTCTTGATTTATTTGGATCAGAAATTTCTACAAATGCAGCCAATACTTATACTGCTGGAGTAAAAGGAAGATTTTGGGAAACAAAAATAAAAGATGATCACATTCTAAAAAATGATACTTACCCAATATTAGAATTTACAGACGGCAAAATTGTAAACAAGCAAGCCCCTGCACTTTTATCACTTAATATGAGATTAAGAGATGACTACACAAAAGACACTGCGGTCAGTATTAAGAGATGGAATAGAACTTTAGAAGAAGCAAAAATAAATTTTGAAATGAAGCTACCTTTTGAAGGGTTTAACAGAAAAATAGGTACATTTATGGGTACTAATATATCACCATTAGGAGATATTTTAACTAAAGAAAAATGGGATAAAGAAAAGGGTAAATTTTTACCAACTACTAATGATAATTTATTTATAGAGTCATTAATGAAACCAGTTTCTGAACCAGGAAAATATGCAGATTGGATATCAGCACCTGATTTGGGTATTGATAACAAGCCAGGAGACTTTGAATACGTAAAGATCCATGATGCTTAAACATATAAGTTTAAAGCTATTAAATTTTAGATAATGTTATTGCTTTTTTTAATTTATCAATCTCTACAGGACTTAATTTCATTAATGGAGGCCTAACAATTGCCTCATCCATTTTCCCAGTAAGCACTAATACTTCTTTCATTCTATTATGCATGTCTAAAAATGGAGGTGAATAGAAAGCTTGTGCTAAAGGAAAAATTTGATCATTAATTTTTTGAGCAGTTTCTAAATCTTTATTTTTAACAGCTATAAACATAGCAACTTGTAAAGAAGCTATAACACTACCTGCACCTGATAAAAGTCCTTTTGCTCCCATTACTAATGATGACATTAACCAAGAACTATGTGTGGTAAGTACATTGACAGGTTTGGAAAGGCTTTGAAATGTCTTTATATGCTTTTCATGCAGCATAGGATCATTAGACCAGTCTTTTATAGCTTTGATAGTAGGTACAGTTTCAAATAATTTAAGTAATGTATCAAATGGATAAGTAAGATTTCCAGCAGACGGATAATTAAAACATATCAAAGGTAAATCGGTAGCATCTGCTATTCTTTTAAAATGCTCCAAAGCCATTTCTGGTCTTAAATGGCCACCCATCGCCATACTCTGTGGAGGAAAACATAATAGAGCTGAAGCACCATTTGAATCAGACATTTTAGCAATTTTTGCTGCCTCTATACTACCATCTGCGTATACACCATTTATAATAGGCACCCTATCACCTACTTCCTCAAGTGAAAAATTTAGTATTCTTTTTTGTTCTTCAAAATTACATGCATGAATTTCAGAAGAATGACCATTTACTGTAACAGCAGATATTCCATTAGTTGAAGCGCAATCCTTTATGTGTTTTCTACTAGCTTTTTCGTTTATTTGAAAATCTTTATCGAATGCTAATAATGTTGCTGGAATTACCCCTTCTAATTCAATTTTATTAGTTTGAGACATTAAAATCTCCATAAAAAATTATTTTTATTTAATATGAAATAAACTATCATTAATTCTAATATTTAAACACAAAATAAGAGAGTATAAAATGGTAATTATTGAAAGCCCATCTGAAATAGAAAATTTTATCGATAAACCGCTTACACCGAGTGAATGGTACCATGTAACTCAAGAAAGAATAAATGACTTTGCTGATGCTACATCTGATCATCAATGGATACATATAGATGAAGAACGAGCTAAAAAGGAAATGCCCGATGGAAAAACAATTGCACATGGTTATTTTATGGTATCTTTACTTCCAAAATTAGCTTCTCAAAATGCACAAATCCAAAATTCATCCAGAACATTAAATTATGGCTCTGATAAGGTGAGGTTTATCAACATGGTAAAAGCTGGATCACATGTAAGGTTAAATCGAACTATAATTTCATGCGACAAAATGAATAATGGAGGGTTTAGAGTTGTTAACAAATGCGAATTGGAAATCAAAGATGAAAGTAAGCCGGCATTTATTGCTGAGACAATATCTTTAGTATTTCCATAAATATAAAATCTTATAAGGAACTTTAAATGAAGGCAATTGTTTGTAATGATTTTGGGCCAATCCAAAATATAGAATATAAAGATGTGAATGAACCAATTATTCAGGATGAAAGTGTAATTATAAATGTTAAATCTGTAGGTGTAAACTTTCCAGATGGTTTATTAGTGCAAGGGAAATATCAATTAAAGCCAGATACTCCTTTTATACCGGGCATGGAAGTAGCTGGTGAAATTGTCAAAATTGGACCAAATGTATCTAGTTTCAAAATAGGCGACAGAGTCGCAGCACTTTCCCAGTTAAGCGGGTATGCTGAACAAGCTGTTGTTCAAGAAAAATCTGTTTTCAAGATACCTAGTAAAATGTCATTCGACGATTCTTGTGCACTGTTGTGTGCTTATGGAACGTCCCATTACGCTCTTAAACAAAGAGCTAACCTTAAAAAGAATGAATTACTAGTTGTTTTAGGAGCTTCTGGATCTACCGGAATAGCTGCTATTCAGATAGGCAAAATAATGGGTGCAAAAGTTATTGCAGTTTCATCAAACTCTGAAAAACAAAAGATAGCCAAAGATAATGGAGCAGATATTTCAATTGGATACGATAATTTAAAAGAAGAACTAAAGAGTATATCAAATGGCAAAGGTATAGATGTTATTTTTGATCCTGTCGGAGGAGATATATTTGATACAGTTGCTAGAACAATGGCTAGAAGTGGCAGATTACTAGTTATTGGATTTGCATCTGGAACCATACCAAAACTAGCCGTCAACTTAGCGTTAGTTAAAGAGTTTAGTGTAGTCGGTGTATTCTGGGGAGCTTTTACTAGAAGTGAACCGATAGAATATAAACAAAATATGATTGAATTATTTAATTGGTATAAGGAAGGTTTACTTAAGCCTTTAATTCAAGATAGTTATCCTCTTTCAGAAGCTGCTGTAGTTTTAGAGAAAATTCTTGCAAGGGGAGCTAAAGGCAAAATTATTTTAAAACCATAATTAAAAAAATGATTTAAATGACTTCTTTAAAAATTTTACTTTCGTTTTAATAGAGTTGCTAATATTGGTGATAGAAAAAATAAAACAGCACTAACAACTACAATTGAAGGCCCTGAAGGTGCATCAATCTCAACAGATAAAAAAATACCAAATATTACAGAAAAAATTCCTATTAATGTTGCTACCAATGCCATAACTTCTGGTGAATTGACTAACCTTCTAGAGGTTGCAGCTGGTATAATTAACATAGCTGTAATTAATAATAATCCAATAACTTGCAATGAAATTGCAACTACTATGGTTAAGATAGTGGTTAACAATAAATTTATATACAAAGGACTTATTCCTTCAGCTTTTGCTAGGTCCTCGTCAATAGTAACTAGAAGCAATGAAGACCAATTATAACACATTAATATAATAGCTATTAAAACTCCAAAATACATGCCCCATAAATCATTAGAACTTACAGTCAAAATATCACCAAATAAAAATGCATGAATATCAATTTTTATTTTATTTAGAGAAATTACGATAACCCCAATTGAAAGAGCTAAATGAGCTAAAACACCAAGTAGTGTGTCTGTAGATAATACTTTACTCTGTTGCAACCATAAAAAAAGCATCCCAAATATTAAACATGTAAAAACAATTCCTAGATTAATACCTACTCCTAACAAAATACCTAAGCCTACTCCAAGTAATGAGCTATGAGCAATAGATTCTCCATAATACGACATTCTTCTCCATACCACAAAGCAACCTACAAGACCTGATATCAAAGCAACAGCTATTCCTGCTAAAATACCTCTTATAATAAAAGGATCAGTTATTTTTTTCTCCGATTAGAAATTTATTATTATGATTTTGGTTAATATTATTAGTATGTTGATAAACTGCCATCATATTTGCCATATCTTTGCCAAACATTGAAATAAATTCAGGATCTTCAGCAATCTGCTGAGGTTTACCTGAGCAACATACATGATTTGATAAGCATAATACACTTTTAGTTGAAACCATTACTAGATGTAAATCATGCGATACCATTAAAATACTAAGGTCTCTTTTAGTGTAAATAGATTGTAATAATTTGTAGAAACTCATTTGACCTGATATATCCAAATTTTGAGCTGGTTCATCTAAAATCAGTAAATCAGGATTATTTAATAAACTTCTTGCAAGTAAAACTCTTTGCATTTCACCGCCAGATAACACAGACAATTGTTTATTAATTAATTCGCTAATTTCTGTTTCTAAAATAACTTGTTTAAAAGAAATTATATCAAATTTTTTTCTAAGTGTTATAAAGCTCTTAACGTTTATAGGCATCGTATTGATTATATTGATATTTTGAGGCATATATCCAATTTTAAGAGATGGTTTTTTTTTAATTTGACCTACATCTGGTTTATAAAAGCCCATAAGACATTTTAGAAGCATTGTTTTACCAGCACCATTTGGGCCAATAATTGAAATGAAATCCTTTTTATTAACTTGAATATCAATATTCTTTAATATTGCTCTTTCATTTTTAAAAACGCTAATATTATGAGCTGTAATTAATGCATTTATCGGTTTCATTTATCTAAGCAATCTTGACAGTGACCTTCAATTTCTAATGTAGTATTACTTACAATAAAATCATTTTGTTTAGCTGTTTTAAAAATGTTTTCTGCTAAGTCATTATCACAGCATTCTTGATAAATATTACATTTCTTACATATGAGGAAATAACATTCTTTATGAATTTTTGGATGGAAACATCCAACAAAAGAATTAATTGAGTTTAGTTTGTGAACAAAACCATTTTCAATTAAAAAATCTATTGCCCTATAGACTGTTGGCGGGTGTGATGTTTTCCCTGTAACATTTCTAAGTTCGTCTAAAACCTCATAAGCTTTGATAGGCTTATTATATTTAAT
>Ga0115012_10002089_pt1 | contig 11624 bp, 13 predicted proteins | sample TroAtlMetagenome_FD_88706 | JGI IMG/M metagenome (GOLD analysis project Ga0115012, IMG submission 88706) | Marine eukaryotic phytoplankton communities from Atlantic Ocean - Tropical Atlantic ANT10 Metagenome | ecosystem: Environmental > Aquatic > Marine > Oceanic | place: Tropical Atlantic...
AAGGCCCTGATTTTTGATTCTTATTCTGATCCATACAGGGGAGTGATTGTTTATTTCAGCGTAATATCTGGTTCACTTAATAAAAGAGACAGAATATTACTAATGGCTAGTAAAAAGAACTATGAACTTGATGAAATTGGAATAATGGCTCCTGATCAGCAGCAAGTTAATGAATTGCATTCAGGAGAAGTGGGATATTTAGCTGCATCAATTAAATCAGTTGCTGATGCGAGAGTGGGAGATACAATTACTCTTTTTAATTCACCTGCCAATGATCCCTTGCCTGGTTATAAAACAGCAAACCCCATGGTTTTTTGTGGTTTGTTCCCAACTGATGCAGATCAGTTCCCAGATTTAAGAGTATCACTCGAGAAATTACAATTATCTGATGCTGCTCTTAAATATGAGCCTGAAACTAGCAGTGCAATGGGCTTTGGATTTAGATGTGGATTCTTAGGACTTCTTCATATGGAGATTGTTCAAGAACGATTGGAGAGAGAATATGATTTGGATCTAATCGTAACCGCACCATCAGTTATCTATAAGGTTAATTTAAATCAACAGGAACATATCTTTATTGATAATCCTTCTACTATCCCAGATCCTCAACTAAGAGAATCAATAGAAGAACCATATGTAAAAATGGAAATTTATGCTCCAAATGAATTTAATGGAACTTTAATGGGTTTATGCCAAGAAAGAAGAGGTGTTTTTATTGATATGAAATACATAACAACTGATAGGGTGACTCTGATTTATGAAATTCCCTTGGCTGAAGTCGTTACAGACTTTTTTGATCAGATGAAAAGTAGAACTCAAGGTTATGCATCAATGGAATATCATTTAATTGGCTATAGAAAAAATGAACTTGTTAGATTAGATGTCCTTATAAATTCTGAAAGAGCAGATCCTTTAACTACTATTGTTCATAAAGATAAGGCTTATGGAATTGGTAGAAGTTTAGTAGAGAAATTAAAAGAACTTATTCCAAAACAACAATTTAAAATACCTATTCAGGCATCTATTGGTAGTCGAATAATCGCTAGTGAAAGTATAAGCGCCTTGAGAAAAGATGTTTTATCTAAATGTTACGGGGGAGATATTTCAAGGAAAAAGAAACTGTTAAAGAAACAAGCAAAAGGTAAAAAAAGGATGAAGGCAATGGGTAAGGTAGAGGTACCTCAAGAAGCTTTTATGGCAGTTCTGAAATTAAATCAGTAATCTCTTAAATTAACAATTAAAAGCTATTATTTTTTTTAAGAATTAGGTATATTTTATTTGAATCTATTCTTAGAAAGATTGTGGATATAAATTCATCCAATCGCGTAGGTCAAAATATTAGAAAAACAGGATTTTTAATAGTACTTTTTTATCTTCTTATAGTTTTAATTATGAAATTTTTAGAAGTAAATAATTGGTTTGGTTATTCATTCTCAGGGTTGAGTAGTGATATTTTTGCTCCCCCCTCTATAGAGCATTTATGCGGCACTGATAGATTAGGAAGAGACGTCTGTTTTAGGACTTTGCAAGGCTCTTCCTTGGCAATAGAGGTTGTATTCCTTGCTATTTTTTTTGCATTAATTTTGGGTTTACCATTGGGATTATTGAGTGGATATTTTGGAGGTGTATTTGATAAATTATTGTCATTAATTATGGATACTATTTTTTCAATCCCTGTAATTTTGCTTTCAGTTGTTGTTGCGTTTGTATTAGGTAAGGGTATTCTCAACGCCGCTTTAGCTTTATGCATAGTGTACTCTCCCCAATATTTTAGATTAATTAGGAATCAGACAATATTGGTTAAATCTGAAACTTATGTAGAGGCAGCTAGAGTTTCAGGAGCTGATCTTAAAACAATTATTTTTAAATATATTCTCCCTAATGTAATAACTCCTTTGCCTATAGTACTCACTTTAAATGCTGCTGATGCTGTTTTGGTTTTAGGTAGTTTAGGTTTCTTGGGCCTTGGTGTTCCAGCAGATATTCCAGAATGGGGTAGTGATTTAAATCTTGCTCTTGCAGCTCTGCCTACTGGTATATGGTGGACGGCTTTTTTCCCAGGACTAGCAATGTTCTTTTTAGTATTAGGGCTTTCTTTTATTGGAGAGGAACTAGAAAGCATCTTTGAAAAGTAAAATAATTTAAAGATTAATTACTTTTAAATGCTTCAAACTCGCCTCCTTCATTTAACTTTGGATATGTTTTGCCAGATTTTTTGTATATAGAAGCTAATTCTGGATAACTCCATTCAAATAAAGTTTTTTGATATTCATTTTCATTTAAACCTTCTCCATTTTTAGGAAGTTTCCCCTTGCTTTTTCTCTGGCGAATAGCTTCAAATAATAATATAGAAGCTGCTACTGAAACATTTAAAGATTGAACCATCCCTCTCATAGGGATAAAAATCGATTGGTCAACCATTGATATGAGTTCATCACTTAATCCCCATTTTTCTGCTCCTAAAACAAAACATGTATTTTCAGAATAATCAAAATTTCTATAATCAATAGATTCATGATTAAGAGTAGTGCCATATAATTTAAAACCCTTTTGCTTTAATTCAGATATAGCGCTGATTGGACTTTCATGAGTATTTAAGTTGACCCATTTTTGACTGCCTTGGGCAGTGCTATTGAAAGTTTTAACTATATTTTTTTTGCTAATAAAATTTGCTTCAAAAACTCCTGCTGCATCGCATGTCCTCAATATTGCGGATAAATTATGAGGTTTATTTACATCCTCTACTAAAACAGTTAAGTTTTTCATTCGGCAATTTAAAACATTTTTGATTCGCTCAAATCTTCTGGGCAAAATTGACATTAAAATGTTTTAATAATTTCTTTAATTATATTCAATTCATAAAATATTATTCAATAATAAAGATAATAGTCTTAATTAATTTATTTTTAATAACTATAAGTAGAATTCTTGGATTAATTATTTAACACTCTAGTTTATACTTATTATGTAATTTAATATTGACCAAATGGCTTACATAGAATGGGATTACACAGTTATAACAAGTATGGTTGAAAATCAAGGTTGGAATTTACCGGAGCGCGACTCGAAAGAATGGAATAGATTTAACGATGAACTAGGAGAAAAAATGAGAGGGGTTGGCCTTGTGTTTGAAAAATATTGTAAATTTACTCCGGATGTAGGTGAAGGTGTTCATCTTTTAGATGAATAACTCTTCTAAAAACTTAAACCATTGATGTATCCCTTAATCAATGGTTTATTAGTATCTAAGATAAGGTACTTTTAACAAATTAGAACCGGCAATTATTAAGGCTTTATAAAGCTTCTATGGAAAAATTCTTATTACAAAGAAATTACTTTGTATTTTTCCTAATCGGCCACACATAACTTATTTAAATTTTATATTTAAATAAAAAATATGAAAAATAAATTAACTTTTTTATTCGACGGAGGATGCCCATTTTGTTTAAGAGAGACTAAGTTTTTAAAAAGCAAAGATATTTCGAATCAAATTAGATTTATAGATATTAATAGTGAAGATTATAATCCAAATTTATTTAATGAAATTTCATATGCAGAAGCGATGTCAAACCTACATGGGATATTGGAAAATGGTGAAATAATTAGAGGCTTAGATGTCCTTGCATTTTCATATGAATTAATTGGTTTAGGATGGGTTTATTATCCTTTAAAATTAAAAATTTTATCACCAGTTTTGAGGTTAGTTTATCGATATTGGGCAAAATATAGGCTTCAAATTACAGGAAGATCAAATATAAAGAAACTTTGCACCTCTGAATGTGAGAAATAAGATATGTCAAATTTTGATTTAGATAGAATCATCGAGATGTGTTGGGAAGATAGAACTCCTTTTGAAGCTATTACCTATCAATTTGGTTTAAAGGAGGAAGATACTATAAAAATTATGCGCAGAAATCTAAAACCTAAATCATTCAGAGTTTGGAGACAAAGAGTTTCAGGAAGGAATACTAAACATATGACGCTTAAGAATTCAACTAGATTTAAATCCACTCACAAAAGAAAATTATAAATTTTTGAAAAATTAAGAGAATATTATATTATTACGAAATATTACGAGCAGATGTTAAGTTATCTTTGTTGAAGTTTAAAAATGAAAATTGGTGCTCTATTCCTGAAAATAATTTAACAGGAATAATCACTTTCTACGAATTGGATTGGGTAACTAAAAATCAGTCTGATTTACAAGATTGGAGAAATCAATTGCAATTAAATTAGGAAGAATGATTGACTCAGGTTCTATAAACATTGGTTGCCGTTTAAAAGCTTAATTTAGGATTACATTGCTAATGAAAAATCAAGAAGAAAAAAAATTATTCTTTCGAGAAAGAGTTCATTCTTTGAATATCTTTATATTTTTAGGATTTAATTTATCTCTTATATCTATACTTGGTTTGTTTTGGTTCAAATCTTCAATGGATAATCTATTTTAAAAATTTCAATTATTAGTATATTTAAAATATCTTCAAAAAATAAATTATATTTTGGCCATTGGATTTCTTCAAAGAAAAGCATCTTGGGAAACTCTATTAAAGGTAAGTTCTGGAATTTTTGCAGACCAAGCCCTTGAGAAGGTTTTAAAAAGCTACCAATTCAATTCTTTAGATATAGCATTTATTACTGAATTATCATTCGGATGCATAAGATATAGGAAGTTTCTTGATCGTTGGATTGATCACCTATCAAAAATTCCTCATCAAAAGCAACCTCCAAAATTAAGATGGCTTTTACATATCGGTTTATATCAATTATTAAAAATGGATAAAATTCCAGTGTCTGCGGCTATTTCGACAACTGTGGAGGTAGCCAAAAAAACTGATTTGAGGGGGTTGACGGGTACTGTAAATGCAATTTTAAGAAATGCAGTTAGAAAAATAGAAAAAGAAAATTTACCCAAAATATCTTCTGATGCTATAGAGAGAATTGCATATCTTGAATCATTACCTTTATGGCTTGTTAATGAACTTATTAATTGGTTTGGAATTGAAGATGCCGAAAATATTGCTAAGGCATTTAATAAAAAACCTTCTATTGATTTAAGGATCAACCCAATAAAAACTAATTTAGATATTTTTCTTAAAGTACTTCATGAAAATAACATTAATGCTGAACCAATCAAGAACTTAAAAAATGGAATCACCTTAATTTCTAATCCAAGGTCAATTAAGAATTTGCCTGGTTATGGTGATGGGTTTTGGACAATCCAAGATAGATCTTCTCAGTGGGTAGCCCCTCTTTTAAATCCCAAAAAAGGTGAAAAGATATTAGATGCTTGTGCAGCTCCAGGAAGTAAATCTACCCATTTAGCAGAATTAACAAATGATAATGCTGAGATACTTGCTGTAGATAGATCAGAAAAAAGATTGAAGATAATACAATCAAATTTAGATAGGTTGAATTTAACTTCTGTAAAGACTCTTAAAGCTGATGCTACAAGTTTGCTTGATTTAAATCCTAATTTTAGATCGCATTTTGATAAGATCTTGATTGATGCACCCTGCTCTGGGATTGGAACTCTTTCAAGGAACCCAGATGCGAGATGGTCCTTAAATAAAGAAAAAATAAAACAATTAATTTTTTTACAGGAAATGCTATTAAAGAGTCTTGTCCCACTTTTAAAAAGGGATGGCATTCTAGTTTATTCAACTTGCACAATATGTCCTGAAGAAAATAACTTATTAATTAAAAGATTTATTGAAAAAAATGATGAAATAAAATTAGTTAGCCAAAAGCAAATTTTGCCAAAGATTGATTATCCTGGAGATGGATTTTATGCTGCCGTAATTTCTCATAAATCAAAATAATAAAAATTCATAGTTTAATAGTTATGTTAAAAATTTTAGTAATAAATTTTTTCCATAGATAGGCAGCATTGCCACTGGATAATTCTGATTTTTTATTTTCATCAAAGCCTAGCCATACTCCTGTAGTAAGGTTTTTTATTGAACCAATAAACCAAAGGTCTCTGTTTCCATCGGAAGTCCCTGTTTTCCCATATATTTTCTCACCCTTTATGGAAGCTGCTATTCCAGTCCCATCAGTCACAGATTTTTCAAGTAGTTTTTTTAGATTGTTATTTACTTTTATATCTAATATTTTTTTTGCAATAAATTTGTTTTCCCAAATTGATTTGCCATTAAATGTTTCAATTTTTTCTAGAGTACTTGGCACATAGATTTCTCCATTGCTGTTTATCACTGAATAAGCATTTGTAATATTTAAGAGATTATCTCCATAAGAGCCAATTGCTAATGATGGGACTTCTTCGAACTTTTGTTTATATCCTAGACCAAATGCATTTGCTAGATTAATAACTTTTTTAATTCCTATTTGTTTAGATATTTTTATAGGAACTATATTAGATGAACTTTTAAATGATTCAATTAAAGATATTTCACCTCTATATTCTTCGGAAAAATTTTTTGGGCAATAATCTTCCCAGCAATTAGGTAAGTCTTCAAACTTGTCACTTAATTTAATACCATCTATTAATCCGGCAGCATAAGTAATAATTTTGAAAGTAGAACCTAAAGGTCTTATAGATGAATTAACTCTATTAAATTCGTTTAATGATGGATTCTTACTTGTTATCATTGTTCTTATTAAACCTGTATTAGATTCTATTGATAACAAAGCCAATTCAATGTCATTTGGTTTTATAGAAGCCGAAATTTTTTGACCACTTTCCTGCCAATTTTTATTGATACTAGATTTAATTCTTAAAAACTTATATTTATTAATCTCTTTGATTTTGTTATTAGTTTCCTCGATAATAAAATTTATTAATAACTTATCATTTAATATATTATTATTTGTTTGATAATTTAAGGTAATTTTCTCATTAATAGCTTTATTTCTATCATTAATAGATATGTATCCATCTAGATACATAGATTCAAGTATTTGATTTCTATTTTTAATAGCTAATTCTAAGTTTGCATAAGGCGAATATATTGAAGGCGCTGGAGCTAGTCCTGTAATTAATGCAATTTCTGATAGTGTTAATTCGTTTATAAGTTTCCCAAAATAAACTTGTGAAGCCTCATTTATACCATAGGCTCCTGAGCCTAGATAAATTTTATTTAGATATAGCTTCAAAATTTGATCTTTACTATATCTAAGATCTAGGATCAAAGATATCAATATTTCTTTAATCTTTCTTTGAAAACTTATATCATTATTTAAAAAAATTAATCTTGCAACTTGTTGAGTAATCGTACTTCCGCCCTCTTTAAGATAGCCGCTTTTAAGATTGCTTATAAAAGCTCTTGAAAGTCCCATTAGATCTATTCCATTATGTTGTAAAAACCTTTTGTCCTCAGCAGATATAAAAGAATATTTTAGTAAAAATGGAATTTTGTGTTTATTATTATTTATTTCAAATTTGCGGCTTAATTTACTCAACACTTTTTCGTCATAAGACAAAATTACATAGGAATATTTTGGTTCTTTTGAAAGATCATTTTTAGATGGATCAAATTTTAAAGTAGTTATAATTATATTAATTATGGGAAATAATATTCCAGAAAAAATTAATATGGGAATAATAAAAATTAAATATTTATTTTTTATTTTTTGCACTTCAAGCTACTAAATAACTATGTCCTATAGCTATAGCTGTAACTAACATTCCAGAGATCAAAAATGGTTGAGCACTTGCCTGATATTTGACATCATATTTCAAAGGGTCTCTAAGTAACCACATATCTTGAAAAGTAATTTGAGGAATTATAAGTAAAACCAAAATTACAGATGCTAGATGCTGTCCAATAATAATTAATACCCCTACCATTGCTAATTGAAAAATGTCAATTAGTCCTGCACTTATACGACTGGCATTTTTAATTCCAAATACTACTGGTAAGGAAGTCAAGCCCAACTTGGAATCCCCTTCAACACTTTTGAAATCATTTATAACGGCTATACCAAGTCCAGAGATACTATAAGCAAGTGTTAGTAATGCAGTAACAAGAGTTAATTTCCCAAACAAAGCTTGTCCTGCCCACCAAGGTAGAGCTATATAAGATGCTCCCAATGCATAATTTCCTAACCAACCATTTTGTTTTAATTTGAGAGGTGGGGCAGAATATATATAACTAACAAAAGAACCACCTAATGCTAAAAGTAAGACAGAGGGGAAAGTATGTTTAGCATATAAATCTAATAGAAAAGCGACTATTAATCCAGAAATAAGTAATACCCATATTTGTATTTTTACTTCTTTAATTGAAATTTTTCCAGAGGGGATTGGTCTGTTAGGCTCATTAATTGCATCAATTTCTTTATCAAAAAAGTCGTTTATGGTTTGGGTATAACCCGTTAGCAATGGTCCACTCATAAGCATGCACGCTAATGATGCTAAAACATTGCTAAATGTCCACTTAAAGTTTCCACTCGCAGCTGCACCACAAATAACTCCCCAAATCAATGGGATCCATGTAATAGGCTTCATTAATTGTATACGGAGTTTCCAGATACTTGAAGTTTCAGAAGCACCTTTAATGCCTAATAGTTGTTTTGGATCATTCACTTTAGTTATTTAACCTTTTTCAATTTCTTCAGGGAAAAACCAGCTTTCCTCACCATTTTGTAATTTTGCAGTAATTCCAATACTCCTGCCGTCAGTCATTTTATAACCAGATATCATTGCTCTTGGATTAGAGGATATTTGATCAATTAATTTTGCAGGTAGTCTATCTTTAACCTTGTTAATGTTAATTTTAATTTTACTACCAATCTTAGGTAATACTTTTGTTTCAGCCATAAGGGGTAAAATGGAAGCTATTATGCAAGATTAACAGTATTTGGACATTTTTTTTTAAAATGGTAGCTCTTCGTTTAATTCCTTGTTTAGATGTAGCCAATGGCAGGGTGGTAAAAGGGGTTAATTTTGTTAACCTTAGAGACTCTGGTGATCCTGTTGAATTGGCTTGTAAGTACTCAGATGAAGGGGCAGATGAATTAGTCTTCTTAGATATTAGGGCAAGTGTTGAAAATAGAAGAACTTTAATTGATCTTGTTTCTAGGACAGCAAAGTCAGTAAAGATTCCATTTACAGTTGGTGGTGGGATAGATTCCATTTCTTCGATTAATGATCTTTTAAGAGCAGGCGCAGATAAAGTTAGTTTGAATTCTTCTGCTGTTAAAAATCCAGATTTGATTTATAAAAGTTCTGAACAATTTGGCTCTCAATGCATTGTGATTGCGATTGACGCTAGACGAAAACTTAATAAATGTAATGAATGGGATGTATATATAAAGGGAGGGAGAGAAAATACTGGTTTAGATGTATTAAATTGGGCAAAAAAGGTTGAGGAATTGGGAGCAGGAGAAATTTTATTAACTTCAATGGATGGTGATGGCACACAGAATGGATATGATTTGCTTTTGACACAATCAGTCGCAAATGCTGTTAATATTCCTGTAATTGCATCTGGTGGAGCTGGCTGTCTGGATGATATTTATGATGTTTTTAAAGAAGGTAAGGCATCTGCAGCACTATTGGCATCATTACTTCACGATAAAAAACTTACTATAAATGAAATAAAAACTTTCTTACTAGAGAAGGAACTCCTAATTAGACCAAATGAATAAAAATTTTGATTAATCTTATATAAGGAGTTTATCTTCAGATTTAAAAATGAAATTTAAAAAAAATATCGAAGTCAAAACTATTTTTAATAAAATTTCTTATAGATATGACTTTTTAAATAGTTTATTAAGTTTTGGACTGCACAAATTATGGAAAAAGAAATTAGTTGACTTATTAAAACCCCAACAAGGTGAAGATTGGGCTGATTTATGTTGCGGAACAGGTGATTTGGCATTCCTAATTTGTAAGAGAGTTGGTCCTAATGGTTCAATAACAGGGATTGATAGTGCAAAGGAAATTCTAAATATTGCAAAGAAAAAGGCAGAACGTGTTAAAAATAAATTTATCAATTGGGAAAGTAAAGATATTTTAGAAATAGATGAATATGCGAGAAATTTTGATGGGATTTGTATGTCATATGGCCTAAGAAACTTAGAAAGCGTTGAAAAAGGAATAAAAAAAGTTTTTAGTCTTTTAAATGATCAAGGAAGAGCTGGATTCTTGGATTTTCATCATTCAAGAAAAAATTCTTTATCAAATATTTTTCAAAAAATATATTTAAGGCTAGTAGTAGTTCCTATCTCAAGAGTTTTTAATTTAAGTCGAGAATATGCTTATATTGAAGAAAGTATTAGTAATTTCCCAAAGGGCAATGAGCTGATCTTAATAGCAAAAGAAGTTGGATTTGAAAGAATTGAATATAGAACTATTTTTTTCGGTCAAATGGGGATATTGATTCTAGGGAAATAGATAAATTCTCTATATATTCTTTCTCCAACAAAAAGTACATTTCCCCCATCGGGATATCTCTCCCTTAGGAGTTGGACAATTACAGATATTGCAGATGCTCATATTATTTCTATTTACTCTACTTGGATGATTTTCCCAAAGTAATTTTGGATTGGTGTTATTAATATTTGCAGGCTTTAGCTCATAATTTTGTATTATCCTGATTTCATTTAAATCAATTCCAATTTTCTCTATTCTTTCTTTTAATCTATGTTTGTTGTAAATTAACGCTTGGCGCCACTGTGGATGATTAACTGTAATAGTTAGTATTTTTTTTTCAAATTTTAATGGTTTGCATTCCTTAAACAATTCTAAACCTATTAATTGTCTCCAATTTTCATTAATTTCTGAGAGTTTATTTAAGTCTTCCCAAGATTTCTTAAAATCATCAAGACAATTTTTTAATGATTTTGGATTTCTTTTTTTTAGTATTGGTAAATATTTTTTGTTCAATTTGTATAATTATCTTATATAAGATTAAAGTTAATATAATATTAAAAAAGTTGCAGCTTTATTTTAATAAAAGATTTGTGAAAGGTATAGGATCAGCGGCGAAAACTATTTATTATTTAAAAAAAATACAGATTATCCATCCATCTTGGAGACTGCGATACAAAATAAAATGTAGAAGTACTGAAAATGAACTTTCAAATTGGCTTGGTTATTCAGAAATGAAAATAAATCAGCCAATAGCCATAATTGCAAGAGAACAATTTTCAGCTTTTGGTCAGAATTCAAGGGCCTGGTTTTCCCCTAAAGGTGGAATTTGGTTAAGTGCGGCTTATCCAATCTTTTCTAAAAATTTCTCAAGCGAAACCTTTAGCTTATCTTTAGCAATTAAGTTATGCCAAATGTTGAGGCAGGAAAATATAACAGTTAATTTGAAATGGCCAAATGATATTTTTTTTGATTCAAAAAAGTTGATAGGGTTTCTGCCTAGGGTAATCACTAGAGGCAAGGAAGTTATATATGTAAGGATAGGTCTTGGTATGAATGTTTTAAATAAAACTCCTTCAGAGGGGATCTCATTAGCGAAAGTACTAAGAACCAAAAATATTAGTGAATATTATTGGACTGCAAAAATCCTTAAGGCTTTTCATGATTCCATTGATTGTAATGATAAAAAATATGTTATCCAAGAAGCAAATAATTTTCTGACGAAAAGTGTTTTACCTAAAGGTTATTGTCCTCACAAATGGAAAATTAAAGATGTTGATTCTAATGG
>Ga0115012_10002090_pt1 | contig 11623 bp, 13 predicted proteins | sample TroAtlMetagenome_FD_88706 | JGI IMG/M metagenome (GOLD analysis project Ga0115012, IMG submission 88706) | Marine eukaryotic phytoplankton communities from Atlantic Ocean - Tropical Atlantic ANT10 Metagenome | ecosystem: Environmental > Aquatic > Marine > Oceanic | place: Tropical Atlantic...
TAGCAAAGCAATTCCTTGAGTTAAGTTAAATCCTTTTTCTTCCATAAATAAAAGAAGGGGTTCATTTATACATTGTAAATAGATTGTCAATTAATAAATTGGTCAAACGGTCTTGAATCAACAACTTAGTAACTTAGTTAAAGTATTAAAAACTAGTATTTATTTAGTAGCTTATCTGATATGAAAATAATTTTAAAAAGTGAAACTTCACTAGGTCTAGAATCCTACGAAGAACTAGGTTTTAATTCCGAAGAGGAACTTGAATTAGAAATTTCAAAACTTATTAAAATTAGACCTGAATTTGAAAATAATCGAAATTAATCTAAATTAAATTTGTATAGGTGCAAATAGTAAGCTTTTCAGTTTTTTATCTTCTAGCGAGGTAAATTATTACTGCCATCGTCCCTATTGCGATAATACCAAAGTTCCAAAGAGTGGAACTATATCTATTTAATTTTTGAACCCAAATTGGAATACCATCTGAAATGAAAAGCAGGGACAATCCAACTAATAAGACTATGGGTAATCCTAATGCGAAAAATAATTCCATGCTTAAAGCATTATTGGTTAATTAAGCCATTAATTTAATTATCTAGTCCATTCACATTGATCTGCATATCTTTTGTGAAGATTTCAATATCCTTTATTAGCTTCTTTTAAATATAGATTCTTAGTATTTGCACTATCTGAAGAAAGAAATAAAAATAATATGATTCCAATTAAACCAGAGAAGGTAAGTTTCAGTTGAAAAACTTCCATAATTAACATCCTTAATTCTGTTCCTACTACAAACTTAGCTGTATTCTTATTTTTCAAAAAGATTAAATCTCCTTAATTATTTATGGAATATTTACTTTAAAAAATAATAAGTATAGGGAACTCCTCCTTCTGTTTTTATCGGGTCGCCATAGTAACTTTCAGCTGTCTTAATTAATAACCAGTAGAATTAATTAGCAAGTGTTTGATGCATAAGAATTTCTATAGCTATTATTATTTAAATTACAATCTCTAACTAAAACAACATAGAAAATAATTATTTACACTTCCCAATCTATATCGTAGTCCTCATCAATCTCTTCTTCACCTTCTTGTATCTCTTCGTCTTCTAACTCTTTCTTTTCTTTCCCAGTCATTTACTTGTATTTATTTTAATGATAGAAGCTATGTTTTTATCTTTGGATTTCAAGCAGCTTCGGGTCCGAATATTCTTCTATTCTCTCTCCAGTATCTACATCCCTTAATGAGATGGTCTCCTTGTGGAATATGCTTTTGATGAAACGGACAAGTAAGGATGGTGACACAAGAACTTGTCGTGCTGTACCTGAAGTGATTGCAAGTAATACAAATCTTCCGTCGTTTTCTTACTAATATTTCGTCCTCTAGATAATCCCATTCCTGCCAGTCCTCCATAACTATATAGTACAAGTGTACTAATATTTATAGCAACTGAAAAGGGTAATAGTCAACAAGTTTATTTACTCTTCAAAAGAATTGCTTTGCTTTATTCCGTTTAATCTAGAGGGACTCTTCTCTTGCTAGGTTCTTCAATCTGATCATCATACTTATCTACACAGTTGAAGTATCTGTTTAGAAAGTACTCTTCCAAGATTTCAAGTGCTTACTTATTTTTTAACTCCCAAATTCCTTTCTAAATTTAAGCAGCTCTTCTAAAAGGGTTAATTTTCTTAAATGCATGCTTACTCTTTTTGTCTGTCATTACCCTATATCTTTGATTTATATCCAAGATATATTTCCTGAATTTTTTATCATTTTCAATTCTTTGTTTACGTATACTTAAAGCCTTTAACTCATCTATTGATTTGAGTTCTTTGTCTTCAATCGAATTAAAATGATCTAAATAAATCATTTTAAGAAATTTAAAAATTTTCTTCATGTGCCAAATTAACAATCAAATTGTTGTTTGCAATAGAAAATTAATTAATTTCTATAAATTAAAAGTTGTAGAGGCTTAAAAAAACTCCTCTTCCAACATTAATTAATGATAAATATAAATTCAAAATTCTTTTTGACGAATGCGTAATTATCTAGGGTAATTAGATAGTAATCAAATTAAGTCGATATAAAAAAAACTTATGTATGCCTTATTTTAGTCTTATGCAAATCGCCATCAACAAAGTCAATAAGTTACTTGTGACTCTTGAAATATTTCTAATAGAATTGCATAACAAAGATAGGGATCAAAACCACAAAGCACTTCTACTCGGGTAATAATACTCTAGTAATTTAAGGTAATTGCAGGATAATAGAGGTATAGATCTAGGAGGTCTTATGAAACTATTTAATCAATTCAATATCCTTCCAAGATACTTAACTGCATTTAACTATGCAGGGTTAAATCTTAATGAAACTCCAAAAGAACTCGAGAAATGTACTCCTGAGTTTCAAAATTTCTGGGATAAAGAATGTAGACAAAATCCAACTACTCAAAATTGTTTAATCTATTGCGACTAATCAATTAGTTAATTAATTTAGTCACTTTAAGATGAAATGCCATCTTTATTAATACTCAAATACATCCAATAAACTATTAAACCAAAAACAATTAAACTTATAGCAATCATCACAACAAGGCTATTATTTTTTTCTATTGTATATCGACTGTAATGACAAAAAGTTTGACTAAAATATCACGAATCTTTGAGATTCTTTATAAAATTTATCCTGATCATTCTTCATTATTTAAAACCCTTATTTATTATCATCAATGAACGTGGGTGAGATTATATGTTTTTAATAACGTGTGAATAATTTTTTCATATATAAATTTATTATTCATCAAATTCCTTTAAGGAAAAAGATGTTTAGTTTGTGTTTTATCGCCCTTAAATATTACGATTATAAAGGTGAACTAAGAACTTTTACAGAAAATTAATTACTATCTAAAATAAACTCATTTGATCAGTTTGTTTTTTATTAACTTCTTCTGATAACCATCCATTAGGTGACCAACCCATCATTATTGGCTCTAAAGCTCTTAATTCATTAGCATCTTTAACCTGTTCAGTCCATTGCTCCTCATATCCATCAGGTACAACAACTGGCATACGGTGATGTAAAGGTTTAACGAGACTATTAGGATCGGTTGTTAAAACACAGCAACTCTCTAATTCTGCTCCATCAGGTGATGTCCATTTGCTCCAAATCCCTCCTAACCAAAAAGTTTCATAATTCTCTTTTCGGATACGATATTTTTTTTCAAAAAAACCACTTGCGGGTATTAAGCACCTTTTGTGTTTCCAGCTTCCACTAAATAATTTTTTTTCCTCAACAGTTTCTGACCTTGCATTAAATGGTCTTGCTCTCCCTTTATCAAATGGATCTTTAGTCCAAGGTGAAATAAACCCCCATGACATAAAGGTTGTTTTCATCTTCCCTTCATTTTTAATTACCAGAACTGGATTAGTAGGTCTAATCAAACTCTGAGTCTCGTATTTAGTATCAAGTCCAATTGGGTAATCTTGTTTTAAAACCTTTGGCAAATCATTAAAATTAGTTTTTAATTCGAATCTGCCACACATTTTTTTCTAATAATTTTGTACAAATTCAGTTCCTTAAAAAAGAAGCTTATATGCTTCTATTTTAGATTGACTGTCAATCAATAAAAAGTTTGAAAAGAGTTTAAATAAATTTTTAGAAATACTTTATATACATTCTTAAATAATGAAGACTAAATTTTCATTAGATAAAAAAATTATTAACTCAAGCTCTAGCTTATTTAGCTGGAAAGAATCAGTTAATCTCTTTTCATGTTTTTCTTTTTCTTTTTCTTTTTCTTCTTAACTTTTTTATTAACCTCTTCGGTTTTATTTTCAATTTCTTCTAGATTATTTGTTCTTTCTTCTACACCTTTTACTTCTTCTTTTCTAACTTCACTTTCTTTTAATTCTATAACTTTTATTGGCTCTTTTTTAACTTTAATTTCTTTGGCATCATCCGTTTTAGTTTCGAAATTACCTTTAATTAAATTAAGGATAAAAATAAGAATAGGAACGTGGGCTAAACCACCTATTATCACTTTAGTTTCTGAATAAGCCATTTACTTAGTTAAGAGGACCTGGAATATTTAAGCATGAAAAAAATTTGATATGGCTTGTATTAAGCTGAAAAATATTTTTTTCTACAAAAAGTTTTTTAGTTAGCTTATATTTTTTGAGCTTTTCGATTGGATGAATTCCTTTTTAGATTAATAAATCTAAGCTGATCTCTAAAATCCTTATCCCCCCAATAGTAATCTTCGTAAAATGTAAAAGCTGACATGGCGACACCAGCTGTAAGTAGAGCACCAATGATCAAAACAATATAGATCAGTGAATAAGGAGGAATCCAATTAGCAGTTCCAGAAATAATCACAAAAGGCATAGTGATGAGAAAGATTAGATTTGCATATAACTATTCTTGCTAAGAAAATCACTTTTACTACCTGAAATAAATACCCAATTTAGAAGAACTAAAAAATATCAAAATTGATTTTAAGTATAGATTGCCAGTATCAATTTTTTAAAATTATATTATTCAAGAGAGTTTAATTCTACTTATAGAATAAAATAACCGATTAATGAAAAGGTGAAGTGTTATTTGTAGGAGCTATAAATAAGATCTCAAATACTATTCCTGTTACTGCAAAAGGTAATACCCAAATACCAATAAATCTATGATCAAAAAATCTTAAATTATCATTACCTTTAAAAACATGTTTCAGAGTGGTATATAACGTTTCGGGCTGTTTATAAGAAGGTGATATTTTTGAACTGGAATAAGGTTTAACAAAAGAAGATGATTTTAAAAACTTTGAAATTTGCCTAATAAAAAAAATAGGCAAAACCCAAATAGCCAAATATCTGCCGCCGAGCCACTGTCTTGGATGAGGGAGTGCATATTTTTTAATAGATTTATTCTCTGGCATGCCAGATTCTAAATCTTTATAGATATCTTCTAAAGTCTTTTCTTTTACTAATTTATCAATCATTTAGTTTTCAATTAGTGAAAATAAAAATTTCAATATTTAAAAAATATTCCTAACTACCAAAATAACTAAAAAGTAATTAGGAATATTTTCTTGGCTAGGTTCTCAAAGACGGTTTTTATACCGATGTAGAATTTGCCAAAAGCTACATTAACTTTATAAACAAAAATCTATTTTTTTTAAAGTAAATAATATACAAATAGGTGATTAATTTTTAATTATAAAAGTTGTTTTTAATACAGTATTAAAATTCTTTCAGAAAATAATTTGAAACCTCATTTTCTAAGATTGCAAAAAAGAAAATGAGGTCAAAGAGAGGTTCTCATTTAAACCGCTTATCAAAGCTAACGGCTAGTAGATTACTCTAATTTCTACTTTTATATTTATACATTGATTTTATAATTTAGTGAAGATTTAATTTATACAACTAGGTGTTTAAAATTTTATTAAATTAGTTTTATTGAAAACTAATTAAAATATTTACAAGATTCATTGAAAGTTTAAAGAAAGCGTATAGAGAAACTGCAAAAAACAAAAATTGTTCTAATGGGATCATAGTAATTTATAAACTATTGGTTAAATTAATTCTTTGTAAGGAAGATATTTTCTATAACAAAGTTTTTGTTATAGGAATCATCTTTTATAATCATTTTTTTTGAGTGATTATAAATAGATGATTTAAAAGCTCCCCATTTATTAAGCCAAAATAAGGTGTAAATAAAAGCAAGAATAAAAGGAGCACCGACAATAAAGAATCTTATATCCATATTAAAAAAATTAATTAAAAACTCTTAAATTGCATTGCCATAATAGCTCCTAGGAAGAAAACAGTTGGAATTCCTAAAGCATTAAAGGCTATTGTCCTTACGGTAAAAACAGGGTATCCCTCTTTAGGTCTTCCAGTATTAGGAACAATAGCCGAGTCTTCCCATACTTGATAATTCTTAAAAGGATTAACTCCTTGTTTAGGTAACCCTAAAGGTGTCAATCTAAATACATCCCATTTCCCTAACCAAAATATTGTAAATATCCAGGCAAAAATAATTGGAGTAATTACTAATACGACTCTAAAATCCATTTTTAAATAATTAATTTTGATATCTATTTTGACCTTAATTAAATAACTTAAGATTCAATAGTTAACTTATATTTAAGAAAAAACAACTAAAAACATTGATTATGATCATTAATCACAAAGGAAAATGATTTATTGCTTTAGTCAAAGTATATTTTTAATAATTCCATAAATATATCTGGTGTAGATTTGAATTAATTTCAATAAATCTATGGATACATTTAGATTTCTACTTTTTGGTATTGCTGGAGTTAGTGTGATCTTTTGGGTTTCAGTAATAGCTTTATGGCATACATATATGTTCCCAACTTTTTTTAAAGAAGATAAAGGTCTAGATTCTTTTATTGTTGATGATAGAACTAATAGTTTGGATCCTATCCTTGGTGATTTAGTTAAAAATAATACTTTGAAAAGTAGAGAAAAGTATTCAATGAAAAATTTTGTTATAGCTGATTTTTCCTCTTTTAAAAAGGATTTTAAATTAAATAAATTATATACAACTGTAATGATTGGAGTTTCTTTTGCAACTTTTATGTTTATTACTTACGGATTAAGTAGCTCTATTACAACGGTAAATTAAATGGAATCAATATATACTTTAATCTTTTTAACTTGCATCATTCTTTTTATCTTTGATTCGTTGAAAGATTTAAATATTAAATAATAAATAAAGGTTTCTACTTTTTTTTGCCAGCGAATAAAATTCTTCTTCTTATATAAAAGAATAATATTGTAGTGATTATCATTACAGGCGGATGAAATGATATTGAATTTAAGTATTCATAGAAATTAAAGTTTTCCAATAATTATGTAAATAATTGCATAGAACTATATCTTATTCATCAAGTGTTTATTGCTTTAAATCAATCAACTCTAAGTATAAAATGCACTTTAAACTTGTCTTAAATAATATTTCTGAGGAAAATTGCCATACCTAAATGCCCACTTTTTATTGGCCGATATTTAGATTTACTATGTGCATAAGAGAAAGTGTAAATATCAATAAGAATGAGGGAGTATGTTTACTCTTAAATTGTTTTGCTTAAAATAAATTTATTAGTTTATTTAAACAGTAAGAAAATGAAATTGAAAAGAAGTTCTGTTTTTAGAAAGTTTAAAATATCAATTATTTTCTTTTATTTTTTTCTTAATTTCAATTCTTTTTCTTATGCACATATGAAAGGTACATTCTCTTCTGAACAAAAAGCTGCAAAAAAATCATTAGAACTTGGTTGCATAGGGACACATAAAAATCAAGATAAATGGCTTCCATGTGAGAACGAAAAGGAATTACATAAGTACTTAAGAAAATAAATGCAAAGCTAGGAAATGGATAAAACTAAAATACATAGAAAAGTTGCAGGACTTTCGGCAATCCCTTTATTAGTTACTATTATCTCTGGTACTATCTATAGTTTTCTTCAGCTATTTGGAGTAGATGCTTTTTGGTTGATCAAATGGCATACCGGTAATTTTGGGATTTTTAATTTGCAGCCATTTTATTCTATATTTATTGGTATTTCATCGATAATCTCTGTGGTATCTGGAATTAATTTATTGAAGAATAAGCCTTAGAAATAATAAAAAAACTGGAAAAAATTATCGATTTTCTGCCCATTTATTCTTCCACTAATCCTAAGTATTCTTCTAATAATTTTTGTATATCTTATGAAGTCTAATTAATACTTCATTTTCTCAAATTCTATTTATTATTAAGAAGATAATTTTTTTACTAATTCATCCAACTGATCCAGTTCTGCAATAGGATCCCTATTCCAATCGGTTGACCAAATCCTAAAGAAGTTCCATCCTTTACCCTCTAATACTTCTTGTCTTAAGCGATCATTAGCTCTCGCAGAATAGGAAGAGTGATAGGCCTTACCATCACATTCAACAGCAAGAATATATCTACTCTTGTCATTAGGATCTCTAATAGCTAAATCAATCGAATAACCACCACTTCCAACTTGAGCATCTACTAAATACCCCCTATTAGTTAAAGCCTGCCTAATACTTTCCTCAAAAGCATTTTCAGTGGTACCTGAAGTTCTTCTGCTCAAATCTGTAATCTCTCCTTTCTCGGCATATTCAAGATATTTCTTTAGTATTTGAGGTCCCTCTCTTTTGGATTCTTTAATGTTAGATGACTTTAAAGAGGTTACTAAAATTACTTTATGCTTTGCTCTAGTAAAAAGTACATTTAATCTTCTATGCCCATTAGCTTTATTAATATCTCCAAACATCTGAGTTATTTTGCCATCTGCATCTGGTCCATAAACTGTTGAAATGATAACAACATCTCTTTCATCCCCTTGTATATCTTCTAACTTTTTAACTACAAGTTCATCAAGATTCCCTTGATGTTTACTATCAAAATCTCTCAACATTTTATTATTTTGAAGTTCAGCCTCTAAGGCAAGAGTTACTTCTGATTCTTGTTGCTGATTCATAGTGGCAATAATTATTGATTTTTCTTTGTCACTTTTAACTTGCTCTAATAAAGCATCCATAACAGCTTTCACTTCTGGGAGATTTATTCCACCTCTATACTGAGAATTATCAACTGGTTTATGTACAACTTTAGAGCCGACATTATTAGAAGCAAAAACAGTTAATTTATTTTCGTAAAAATAATAATTTGAGAAATCTATTAATGATGTGTGTCTAGATCTATAATGCCAGCCTAAGCTCAATGCATTTTTAGATCCTATTACTTTATCTGCTAATTCTAAAATAGACTCACTATATTCAACATCCACATCATCCTCAAGTATTTCATCCGTTGAGTAATCCTTTTCAAACCGACTTGAAGGTGGTAATTGTTTTTGGTCGCCAACAATAATCATTTGTTTACATCTAGCAATTAATGAAAACGCTTGTTCAGGTTTCATTTGTGAAGCCTCATCAATTATTAAAACATCAAAGATATCAGTCTTTTTGGGTAAATACTGCGCTGCAGTAGATGGAGACATCATTACACAAGGATGTAAGTTGATAATCGATTTATAAGCCTGCTTGAAAAGCAACCGTAATGGTAAATGTCTTTTGGATTTTTTTTCTTCATGCCTAATTAATTTCCCTTCAGTAAAAAGCTTTGGCGATCTGCCTTGACTTGGCTCTTCAATAAGACATGCATCATTAGGTTTATAAAGATTATTATTTAGGTAAATAGAAGTATTTTTTATAAATTCCTTATCCAATTCACAGAATTGTTTTTTAAGTTGATTTAGTGTTTCACCCTTATATCTACTAAGTTTTATTTCCAAAGAGGCTTTTTCAGATATTTTGTTCAATAATGCCGAATCAAAGAGAAGAGAAGATGCGATTCCTGATTCTAAGGAGATAGCAATTATCTCTTCAATACCCTTATTAATGCCAAGATCATGAAGACTATATTTATCTCTAAAGTAATCTAATAAGAGTCCTAAGTTATTACCTGTAATTCTTAGTAAATCTAAAATATTTAAAATCACTTCAATATTTAAATTAGAAATTTTATCTAATTTTCTATCATCATAATTAGCCTTTATAAAGCCAGATAAATTTTCATCTTCTAAATTCTCAAAAAACATTTTCTGATCATTTTTTATATTGAGATATTTATTTAATAAAAGAAAAGCTTTATTAATAGATTCTTCAGCAAGATGTCTTGAAAGATTTTCAGGGAATTCCTCAGTTTTTAAATTTCCAAATAACTTTAAAATATTATTAATAGCATTTTTAGAAAGAGTAAATTCTAGATTCTCACCATTAAATAAAAAACTTTTTTCCAATTCTTCCTGAAGATCATTTACTGAGTCTTTGAAATCTTTTAGATCATCTATTATTTGTTCTAAATTTTGACAATTCAAAATATATATTTTGTCTTTTGGTTCTTCGCCCAGAGAAATAATTTTGTTATTCAATAATGATGAAATTGAGCTAGATTTTTCTAATGATTCTGATAAACTAAGTTCTTTAATAATTTGAATTTCTTCGAGTTCAGGGAAATCTAGTTCATTATTTTCAAAGTTAATTTCTTTAAAGATAAGGAAAGATTCCAAAATATTATCTATTTCAAAATAATTATTCTCAATATCTTCTAAGGATTCAAAGAACCTTTTAATATCTTTAATCTCAACTGCAATTTCCTTTAAATTATCTAAACCTATAATTGAAGTATTTAAATCTTTCTCTTCTCCTAATCTCAAGCAGTATTTTTTGCATAATGAATATATTTTAGAAAGTTCTAAATTTTTAGGCCTTTTATCTGATGAGATAGATTTCCAAAGAACTTTCGCTTTTCTAAATTCTTTATCAAATAAACATCCCAGAAATCCTGCAGAATCTATATCTAAGATGGCCTTTGCAAATCTTTCAGAACCTATATCTAATACATTTTCTAAATTAATATTTTTAGATTTTAATTTTTCTGAGATTTGATAATTCCTTTGAAGAATTCTCAAACTTTCTTCAATGAATATAGTTTCATTATTATTAAATGTGCTTTCCAATAATTTCTTAAAAGAAGACTCTGTTAGTGAATCATTTTTAAAAAATTTAACTAACTTTATAGAACTTCTAAACTTCCCGTAAGTAATACTTTTAGCGTATTCTTTTGAATTTCTACCTAAATTACGAATAACAACTTGGATAGAATTCTGGACCTTTATTAAAGCCTGAATAAATTCACCAATATTATTAAATTTTTCACTTTCTTGAAAATTCTCTTCTAAATCATTTAGCAGTGATTCAAGCGCTTCAAACTTTGCATTACTTTTAACAAAAGGTGTAATCCATGAATCTAAGAAAAGTTCTTTTTCCTCCCTTTTTTTTACTAAAACATCAATTTTTGAGATACCCTCTAGTGTAGTGTCGTTTAATGCTACATCTGATGAAATAGGTGTTTCTAAAATATCTTTATAAATTACTAATTCAGCATTTAAATTATTATCTTTGATTTGGGAGATATCATTCCAACCAATTTCAACAGTTTCAAGATCTTTCTCTATATTTTTATATTGAAGTAAAGCTTTATTTGAAGCCTTTGTAAGAGAGTCAAGTTCACTCTGAGTTTCTGGAATATCTTTTTTATTTGTAATTTCAAAAAAATTAGCATCTATTATTTGTCTACAAGTCTTAGCATATTGATCAAGTTTTGGTTTTAATAATTCCCTTCGGGCTCTATCAATAATTTCTATATCTACACTTTTGGCCTCTTTTAAGAATTCTTGCTCAACAGGATCATTAAAAATTATTTTATTTTTCACATCCTGCCAAATTAGTTCATGCAAAGTAATACTTTCATCATTTACTTCTAGAGGTTCATTTAAACAATTAACATACTCATTTAATTGGTTTCTTACTTCTTTTAGTTGTTTAAAGTTATCAACATACTTTGATCTATCAAACCTATCAATTCTTGTATTCATTCTTGATTTTATACTTTCAATTACATTTCCTTTTGACTTTCCATGAGCATCTAAAGTGAAATGAGCCAAAGACTTTTCGGCAAGTCTATTTCTGACAACTTCCAAAGCCGCGCGTTTATCAGCTGCAAAAAGTATCTTTTTTTCTTTTTCCAA
>Ga0115012_10002091_pt1 | contig 11618 bp, 12 predicted proteins | sample TroAtlMetagenome_FD_88706 | JGI IMG/M metagenome (GOLD analysis project Ga0115012, IMG submission 88706) | Marine eukaryotic phytoplankton communities from Atlantic Ocean - Tropical Atlantic ANT10 Metagenome | ecosystem: Environmental > Aquatic > Marine > Oceanic | place: Tropical Atlantic...
ATGCAACCACAGTTTGAAGATGAAACTCCAATAAATCCTTTCGATCTATGGAAGGGTGCTAACTTTAAGATCAAGATCCAGACTATAGGCGGTTACTGGAATTATGATAAGAGTGAGTTTGATGCACCATCAGTCCTAGGTGGACTAGAAGATGATGCACTTGAAGCAGTTTGGAAGTCACAACACTCTCTCAAAGAGTTTACTGACCTTAAGAACTTCAAGAGTTATGAAGAGTTATCATCACGTTTAAATATTGTGCTTAACAAGTCAGCAAGACCTGTAGTACAAAGCAATGAGGAAGAAGAGGATTTAGTGCCTCTTACTAGTCCAGTTGTTAAAGCGGACCCACCTGCACCCACTAAGTCAGGGTTTGGTGCTAAGATAGAAGAAAGAAGCGAGTCAGGTGACTCACCAGATCTCTCTTACTTTGCTGCCCTAGCTAACGAAGACTAATGAAAAGACTACTACTTGGACTCCCACTTCTACTATTCGCTGCACCAGTGAAAGCAGAAGCACTAACATGGAAGGAATTCTGGGAGCCCTTTGTAGAGTCTTACCATCATGGTCACGATCATGGTGGTGGACATTGGCAAGATTGGAGGTATGACCACCATCATCCACATCCACATTACGGTCCACCTAGACGTAGAAAGTGTGAAGTAATCATCACAAAGAAACAATGGGTGCCAGGTTATTACCTCGGTCATAGTAACACATGGATACCAGGTTACTGGGAGAAACGTGACGTGATCGAGTGGGAAAGGTGTAACAGACGAGTTAGACCACTTTGATATATTATTCGACTTTTTGAACAAGAGAAACCCCCGAAAAAATCGGGGGTATTTTTTTGTCTGTAGGGTTTTTAAGTATTTTTACCTATGAAGATCCATATTGATTAGTCGTTTGTGAAGCATTTCCACTTACACCTGCGGAACTCGTAGTTACCACTGTGCTGCCATCTGATAATACGTCACCTTCGCTAATACTAGCAGCAGAGGTGTCAAACTCTCTAGATGAGTAATCTGCTTCTGAAGCAAATTCGATAGAACTGCTCTGACCGATATTTGTGCTATAAGTCGGTTTAACGGTAATAAACTGCTCTTGGACAGTATTCTTGGATCTCTTAATTCCTTCTTCTATGTCAACTTCGCTATTTGGAAGATATTCGCATAAAGTGCTAAATTCTTCAATAAACGCTGTTACATACTCTTTGCGTAAAAGGTAAATATTGCGTTTTTGGTCATTTTTGCCAGATTCGTAATCATAGACAGAAATAGGTCTAACGGTCTCTTCTTTGGCAATTACAGTTCCGTCAGGTCTTGTATATGTGTAATTTTCAGGCACAATACGGTCTGCCTTCACTAAAGTGCGTCCTTGCAAATCAGTGATTTTTTGAGTAACCCAATGATGCACTGAATCTGCATCTTCTTCATATGTGCTATCAATATACCTTTCTAGCTCATCTTCAGACATGGGCCATTCATCATATACATTAACTATATTGTTGCAAAGTAGTACCACCCAGTCATACTCCATATTCCCATATATGTCTAAAGCGACTTGATCGGGTCTTTGGTTGTTTTTAATTGTATACTGATCAAATCCTAAGATGATGTCATCTAGGTCTTCACGTATTTTAATTCTTCTGAAGATATTCTTCGCAAGACTAAATGGATCTACGTTATTTTGACGATAACTAGATGTCCTTACTTCTACATTAGGAAGATATGTAAAATATGCCATTATGCTGTATTAGATGATTGGTAAGTAGGTCCAAAGTCACCCAACAAGTCAGTGATCATATCCATCCACTGTTGTTGATCTTCTGTATAATTATTTTGACCAGTGCTAGATCTTGGATTAGCTGCTGGTATTGGTTGATAAGTTTCCTTCGTAAGGTATGCAGTTTCCATGAAGGATAGTTTCAACTGATAATTCATAGCACCAAAGTCATTAAACTGTTGACCAGGCATTGTTGACTTCAATGATGTAAAGTCAGACATATTTACTGTTATATTCTTAAGTACCATTTTAGTAGGAAACTGCATAATAGCACTTAGTAATCCAGGAGATCCACCAGTAGAAGGGTTACTGATAGTTTCATTACCACCACCCTTATCAACATATCTAACATGGGTGCAACGGAAATATTCTGGAATTGTTAACCAATTGTTATCACCTTTACCAGGAAGTGAGTAATGTCTTAATTTTTTTATTATATTGTATATAACCATAACGTCATCAGCACTCTTAGGTACTAATTGCCAATCCCACTCATGTGATCTAAATCCTTCTTGTCCACCATATACTGCTTCTGCATATGGGTTGAATATCTTTTTACCAGTTATAGATGTTAATTGATCTCTACTTAAACCACCACTTCCACCAGTTGCACTAATAGCAGTATTAATAACATCAGCAGCTGCCTTATATCCTAATTGTGGCATTGCAGCTTCTGCTGCTTTTTTAATTGATTCACCTACTGCATCACCAGTTACATCACCACCACTATTGATAACACTACTTGCTGCATCTACTAATGCTTTACCTGCTGGACCTAATTCAACACCATCCCATTTAGCTCTATGACCTTCAACTAAGTTCTTGGGTAAATATAAGTATATACTATCTTTCATTGTATCTGTTTTTTGATCGAAAACGTCAAATTTCAGATAATCAATGACTTGAGTGGGAAAAGCGGATTCACTAGTAATCGCTTCTCTACTACTTGCAGAGTTAACTCCTATAGGCTTTGCTTTAGGAAATACTAGTGGTGCACTTGATGTTGCAAATGACATGAGCTACAAAGGATATTACAAACCATCAAACAAGCATAAGTATAAGGGTGATCATACCAATATTATTTATAGGAGTTTGTGGGAAAAGAAATTTATGCATTGGTGTGACAAGAATGTAAATGTATTAGAGTGGGGAAGTGAAGAGATTATTATTCCTTATAGGAGCCCTTTGGACAATAGGACTCACCGTTATTATCCTGATTTCTATGTCAGAGCAAGGACCAAAGACGGAAGAATCGCCAAGTCGATCATCGAAATTAAACCAGCTGCACAAACTAAACCCCCGAAACGTGGTAAGAAGAAGCCAAGGACTTTTTTAACAGAAGTAAAGACTTGGGGTGTAAATTCTGCTAAATGGAGAGCAGCGAGGCAATTCTGTGCACATAAAGGATTTCAATTTATTATACTCACAGAGAAACACTTAAACGTATGAGTATTTTCACAGATATAAAAGACCTTGCAGAAGGAGTAAAGCAGTCTAAACAGTGGTATAGAGAGCAACTTCAGTATGGACTGGAGGAATATACTGGTGCTTTTACTGTCGGAGATATTATATTTTACAATTATTCAGCTCAGACACCAGATTTACAATTTTGGGATACCTTCCCTATGGTACTAATCACAGATGTTGATTACCAGAAGAAGCAATTCTCTGGCGGGAATATGCACTACCTGAGACCTAATACTAGGAAAAGTATGGCATCTACATGGGCTTCTGGTAGTATTTCATATCCTATGCGTTGCCATCATAAATACTTTATGTCTAGTGTAACTAGAGCATATAATGTACCTCAGGATGAACTTCGTGATATGACACCACTTCCAGTAGAACAGTTTGTTATTAGACCAAAAGGTTTAGGTCGGACAATGGAAGTACCAAGTAGCATAATCTGGAGTAGACTCAAATGAGTGCCAATAATTTTGGAATATTTAAGGATCTTGTCCTTTCTGGTAAGAAGGAACCGTCAAGGTCGAATCTCTATGGTGTTAAAATCTATTTTCCTAACTGCCTCTTAGCAAATTCAAATTTTGTTAATAAAGATAGGAGAGATGGATTTATGTCCATGAACTATCTTGCTGATCAGGTTACTATACCTGGTAAGAGGATACAGGACACACAGGTAGCTGCTGGATGGCAAGGTGCTGCATATTCAATGGCAAGAGGTCAGCAGATGGGTGAGTTAGATATTACTTTCCTATCAGATAAACAGATGTGGCATCGTCAATTCTTTGAGCAGTGGATGAACTGGGCAGCACCAGATATGGAGAATAGATCCACATTATATGACGAATATACCACTAACGTTATGATAACTAAGTGGGAAATAGCATCACCTGTCAGTTGGGAAGGATTGACTGATGCGAGACAAGTATATAAGCAGAGAATGAATGGTGTTACTGGAGTATGGCAATTCTTCGGAGCATGGCCCTTTGATATGGCAGGAATGACATTCAATAATGGTCCTACCAATCTAGTTAAGTTTAGTACTAAGTTTAAGTTTGAGAGATACAGATTTGACCAAGTGGGAGCAGATACTATGGGAACTAATGCACCAGACAGATATATAAACAGTGCAACAGGCACTTTAGGAAATCTTGGAATTTCAACTAAGCAGCAAGATGCAGCTCAGTTTGGTGTCTAAATAGAAATATAATAATGCAATCGTTATGCCATTACCTAAGTTATCCATACCTGAGTATGAAGCGACCCTGCCTGTTACAGGCACAAAAATATCATATAGACCCTTCCTAGTTAAGGAAGAGAAATTGCTTTATCTAGCTATGGAGTCGCAAGACAACAAGCAGATGGTTAAAGCAGTTAAGACTATTATTAAAAATTGCACTAATCTAAAGACTAAGGTTGAGGATCTCGCTACTTTCGAGATTGAGTATATATTCCTTAAGATTAGATCTGTTGCTGTTGGTGAAGTCAGTGAGTTTAAAGTAATCTGTCCTGATGATGAGAAGACAGAGGTTACTGTATCAGTACCTCTTAGTGAAGTAGGTGTTGAGATTCCTAAAGATCATAAGTCTAAAATTCAATTAGATGAGAATGTGGGTGTAGTTATGAAGTATCCTTCATTGGATGTTTTCATTAAACAAAACCTTGCTGAGAATCCAGACATCGATGATATCTTTGAGTTAGCTGCTAGTTGTATTGGTCAGGTCTTTGATAAAGAAGAAGTATATGATTCCTTTACTAAGGCAGAAGCACTAGAATTCCTTGAGAATTTGAATGCAGAGCAATTCCAAAAGGTTCAGGTATTCTTCGAGACAATGCCTAAGTTGTCTTATACATTAAAGGTAACAAATCCAAATACTAAAAAGACTAGTGACATGGTACTGGAGGGACTAGCAAGTTTTTTCGAGTAGCGTTAATGCATGATAGTCTTGAGAATTACTATAAGACTAACTTCGCATTAATGCAGCACCACAAGTATAGTCTTACTGAATTGGAGAACATGATACCGTGGGAACGTGATGTTTATGTGAATCTTCTCATTGCTCATATACAAGAGGAAGAGAGAAGACAGAAACAAGAAGAGCAAAAGATGTCTCTCTAATGGCAATTAAGAGCTACGTTAAAATTAAACCCATCAAGGATGATGATGCATACTCTGGATCTTTTAATAGTATTCGGAAAGGTATCAATCGTACTGGTGTAGTCTCTGTAAGTATTGCTAATAATAATGTAGAGACGCATAAACTTATACAATTTGAGAGAGATTATTTAAGAAAGACATATAGAGTAGAATCAAAGGAAGTAAAGGATGATGATAAGGAGAAGTTAAACATATTCCAGAAGTGGTCTAAGGGCTTCAAGGATATGTTTAAGTTGCAGCAGAGGGATGAGAAAGAGGAAGAATTAGAAGAAACAGAAGAACCAGAGAAAAAGAAAAAGAAAGAGGGTAAGGAGCTTAAGAAGACAGCTACCAGCTTTATGAAGATGCTGAGTGGTTTCCTGACACCTATTTTTACCTTTATGGTGAAGATGGGTCTTTTTAAATGGTTGACAGATAAGGAGAATATAAAGAAAGCCCAGAAAGTATTTCAGTTATTTGTATCCATAGGTAAGTTTGTGTTCTGGTTAGCTGGCGGTGTCGTTGGCATGATAGCTGGTGGACTTACTAAGTTATTTGGTACCAATGAGCAAGGTACTAAGAAAGGATTCAGTAGAGTATTTGGATTCTTCCAGCTGATGGCAGGATTAGCAGGGTTGAGATACCTGTTAAATCCATTAAAACTATTCACTGACGGTAAGAAGTTAATGGGTCTTTTCAATAAGACCACAGATGCTGAGGTGACATGGAAGAAGCAAGAGCAATGGCGTAAGTTTGGATATAAGGATAAAGAAACTGGTAAGATATACACAGAGAAGGAGTATAAAGCTCAGAAGAAGTCAGTAGAGAGACAACAGAAGAAGTTAAGAGCTAGGGGTCAGAATGCACAGGCAGATAAGATTGGTGCTAAGTTTAATAACAGGGTAAAGAATCCAACAAGACTACAACAGGGTAAGAATGTTGGTAAGAAGATGATGAAACCTGGTGCCCAGAAGGGTCTTGCTGTTGTGGGAGGTATCACCAGAATTGCATCAGGTATTGCTAGTGGTGAAGATGCTACTGAAGCAGTAGGTGCAGGTGTAGGACAGGCAGCAGGAGGAATGATAGGTGCTGCATTATTAACACCATTCTTAGGACCATTTGGACCTATAGTTGGTAATGCTTTAGGTGGATTTTTAGGAGAGTGGATAGGTAAGACATTCCTACCAGTTATTAAACCTCTCTTTGAACCTATCAAGAAGATGTTCCAGATGTTATGGACAGTGGTTAAGGGTATTGCTGATGAAACAGGTATAACAGATTTCTTTGGTACATTCTTCCAGTTCGTAGGTCAGATTGGTAAGGTATTAATGGATGTAATGGGTTGGTTGATGCCAATCGTCAAGTGGTTATTAGGTGGAATAATAAAGATATTAGGACAGACTATTGGTTTCATCATCAATGCAGCTAAGAAGATATTTGCATTCATGAGGAATCCTATAGGATTTGCATGGGATGTTATAAGAGGTAGGGATCCAGGTAGGGATGTCCAGATGGATGACCTTGCCAAGATGGAGGGTGGAAAGGTTGTAACTAAGACTAAGACTATAGTCCAGAAGAGTAGAGGTGGAATAGTACCCTTCAAGGAACCTGATGTCATTCAGAGAATGAAGGGAGGTGCTGTCCACAATATAACCACTAACCTTACGAACATAGAGTATGCGAAGGGTGGTAAGGTCATCAATAAGTACTTCTGGAAGGCATCTGAGGGTGGTAAGGAACCATCCGAGAAGATGGAGGTACCAAAGTCTATCATTGGATCCTCATTATCAGACGAAGTGCCAATGGCACAGAGGAATGTTGCTCAACCAGAGCAACTCCAAGCCATGACTGCTAATAGAGATAAGGCGATGGCACAGTTCACAAAGAAAGCACAGAAAGATGCTGATCTTAAAGATATAGTCTTACCACCTAGGACAGTAGTTGTTAACAATAAGGTACCAGTCATAAATACTGTTGCAGTTGGTACTAATAGTAGGGCGATTTATACGGCACCTAGTCCAATGTTTACCTGTTAATAGATGGCAAAAGTAGCAGCAAAAGTAACTAAACCAACCCTTTATAAGGTAATTGCCTATAAGGGTGTTAAAGGTGTACAGTCTAATTACACACCACTTACTGCTGCACAGAGATTACCAAAGGTTGAGAAGAGTATTAATACAGGTCTGACCAGTATAATGTCAGGTATTAATTCATTAGGTCATACTCTTAATAGTATTGCATCTAATACACAGAATACATTAGAGACATGGCAGAATAATATTAGAGAGCAGATATCAAATAATGCTGCATTGATTAAGCAGGAGAAGAAAGCAGAGAAGGAAGAGAAGAAGAGAGCAAAGGCAAAGGAGAAGCAACAGAAGGATCAAAGGAAACTTAAGGCAAGAGGTGATAAGGAGAAGAAGTTAGAGAAGAAGAAAAAGAAGAAAGGACTAGGTGAGAGTATTATTGAGAAGACTAAAGAAACTGGGGGAGGACTCCTCGGTGCTTTACAAGGTCTCTTAAAGACTCTTATCACATATAAGATATTTGAATGGATAGCTAAGAATCCCAAGGCAGTCCAGAGTTTTGCTGTTACATTAGCAAACATAGGTAAGTTTGTATTCAATGTAGTAGGTATCCTTGCAGGTCTAACCTTAGATGGACTCACTGAATTCCTAGAGAATCCCATAAGTCTGAAAGGTTTCTTTGGTATCTTTAAGTTCCTTCTTGGTGCAGTACCATTATTTGGTACCTTCTTATTCTTAAAGAATCCTAAGTTAATGATTAAGACTATCACTGCGGTAGTCAAAGGATTACTGGGTGGTCTTAAGAGATTATTTGGACTGTCGAGTAAGGCAGATAAATTAAAGGCATTTAAACTTAAGAAGTTAGGTAATCAGAAAGGTAACTTCTTTAGTAGTAGAGCTGGTAAGATAGCTACTGGATTAGGTGTTGGAGCTGGTGCTGCTATGGCAGTTAAGGCTTCTGGTGGAAGTAATGCTGAAGCAGGTGGTGCAGGTGTAGGTGCTGCTGGTGGTCAGATGCTTGGTGCTAAACTAGGCGAAATGTCTGGTATTCCAGGTATGGGTGCTGTTGGTGGTGCACTTGGTGGATTAGCAGGTGGTAAGATAGGTCAGGCAGTGGGAGGTTTGATAGAACCTATTGTAGAACCTATCAGTAAATTCTTTAAACAGATACAGACAGTATTTGGTGGTGTTGTAGCAGAGATCAAGAAACCATTAGAGGAGTTCTTTACTACTCTTGGTGCATTTATGAGTAAGATCCTTGAGGTTGTAGAGCCACACCTACCACTGATAACCAAGATTATAAGCACAGGTATTCAAGTAATATTCGCACCTTTATTCTTAGGTATTAAAGCATTAACTGCTGTCCTTAAACTATTCACAGGTGGTAATAAGAAGGAGGGTGATAAGAAGAAGACTGAAGGTAAGATGGATGGTGGTAAGGTACCACCTCTTGCTAAGGGTGGTTGGATAAGTGGACCTCAGTCTGGGTACCCTGTATCAGTTGATGGTGGAAATTCTATATCGTTTATCGGTCATGGGACTGAGTGGGTAGGTATGAAGAAGGCATCGGGTGGTGCATTTGTAGTACCATTTGATACTCCTGCAACTAAGACTAATAAGAATCTCACTACCAGAAGGTATAAGGAGGCAGATAGGGGAGGTTATGCTCTACCTACTGCATTTGATCAGAGATTACAACCATATGCATGGGGTGGTAAGTGGTTAAAGGATAGATTTAATGAGCATCCAGCAGTAAGACTTGCTAAGTTTGCTGGTAAGCATCTCAGTGCTAAAGATGAGGAGGGTAAACCAAAGGGTGTAGCAAGGTGGTTAGCTGGTGCTGCTGATACTGTTACTGGTGGTGTATTTGACTTTGATAAGCGTGGTAGTATGCTTGATGGTGCATCAAGATTGAAAGATAATGTTGGTGCTAAGATAGAAGAAGCAAAACAGAAGGAAGCAGAGAGAAGGCATAAGAAACTTCAGGAGCAACTTCAAAATAGTAGTAGCGTGGTAAATATCAATCAGGACATGGGTGGTACTGGTGTAGCTACTGGTGGTGCTGATGATAATCCTATTGTTGTACCAGGTGATCATCACCTAGATGCTGACAAGTATATACAACCTAAGTATGGTCTTGTTGCTGAGTTTTTAACAGATCCTGTGGAGTTTATGTAAATGGCAATAGCACAGTTCATTAATGATGTAGAAGGAGCTTGGAAGACCATTAAGTATGGTATCGGACAGGATATGAACCAGTCTGGTGATAATGCCAGAGAGTTTACTATAAAGAAACTATTATTAACCACAGCAAATGGTAAGAAGAAGTTTAATATAGAAGAGATGATATTGGATTTCCAGTATCATGAATCGATTGAATCCTCATTTCTAAGATGTGATATCAGTATCCTTGATGCTGTCAACTTTAACTTAAATCTATTTGGTGGTGAAGAAGTAGAGATACAACTTATAACTGCTACAGCATTTGGTGGAGAGGAATTACATACTAAGTTAAAAGTATATAAGATTGGTAGTATATCTAAGACTGAGAGAGGGCAGTTGTATATCTTACATTGTGTATCTCCAGAGATGTACCATGATGAGAGTAATAAAGTATTCAAGTCCTTTGGTCCAGGAGAGAAGTCAAAGGATGTAGATAATATACCCAAGTATATCTGTCAGGAGTACCTTAAGTGTAAGGGTGGACAGAAACTTACTGATAAGAATTTTGAGGGTCATTCTCCATATACATTCATAGCATGTAGTTGGAAACCAAGTGATGCTATAGCTTTCTTATCTGACAAGGTTACTAGACTGACTGGTAGTAAGGGTGATGCTAAACAGTCAGGATTCTTATTCTGGGAGAATAGGAATGGATTTAATTTTAGATCTATTGATAGTATTGCAGGAGGGGAAGCAACTCAGAATGGTATGTATGAGTATGTCTATGCACAGGGTGCACAAGAAGGAGTTAATAAGTTCTATGCTATTGAGGCAATGTCATACCCTGATAAGGCAAACCATCTTGCTAACATGAGGATGGGTACCTATAAGACTTCTGCTATTGGTATCTCAATGGCATCACAGAAGGATAGTTTTGCTCCTGTATCTGGTCAGAAGGATGAAGCTGGTGAAGACGACAACACGTTCACTGCTACTAGTGGCACTGGGTTAGCAGATAAACCAGGTGGTACCGTTAGTAATCTTAAAGTACTTGATATCAATCAGGTATTCTCTAAAGCAACTACACTAGAGGCTAATAAACCATTCCCTATACCTGAATTCTTTGACCTTAAGAAGGCAAAACCTACTCGTATGAAGATCAGGGCATTACCTGGTATGAAGAATCAGAGTAGTAAAGGAAATGTGAATAACGGAACAAACCCTAATGTAGATACGATGGCTGTTGCACAATACGCAGCAGCGAGGTATAATTTATTCAAGGCAATCAAACTGAATATAATAATACCAGGTAATTCTGCTCTAACAGCAGGTGATATGATTAAGATCAAGATACCATCTTCAACAGAAGAGGGTAGTAATGTGCAGTTGGACTTCAGGTTCAGTGGTAAGTATATTATTGCGGGATTAACACATATCTATAAGAAGACTGGTATGACTACTAAATTATTCCTAATAAGGGACTCAGTGCCTAAATAGTTACACACTCTACAGAGATAAACATGACAACTATAGAGCAACACATACAGCATGATAAGGATATCTTAGATGATCCAATGACAAATCCTGCTGCTCGTCGTCACTTTAAAGAAGAGTTGCACGACCTTATTGAGTATGCTGACCATCATAAGGCAGAGATAGAAGCAGGTGATCACCACGATCCAAATTGCTTAGAGTTATTCTGTGATCAGAATCCAGATGAGCCTGAGTGCTTAGTATACGACGACTAAATGAAATTTGATGATGTAGTGGGTCACTACAGGAATAGAGATCAAGCATTTGCTAATCCTTCCTCGTGGCCCCAGATTGACATTCGCATAGAAAAATGTAAGACGTATTTAACTACTAAGTCTTGGTACAAGTATAAAGGCGAAGATAATCCATATAACTATATTCAATATGATTGGGAGCAGATGGATGAAAACATCATCTATGCTAAAACTACTAATCTGCTCACTAATACTCCTTCCTGTCCTTTCATTTGGCACTGGGATGGAGTTTGGTGGAATGGAAATCCTGATGGAGAATGC
>Ga0115012_10002093_pt1 | contig 11617 bp, 7 predicted proteins | sample TroAtlMetagenome_FD_88706 | JGI IMG/M metagenome (GOLD analysis project Ga0115012, IMG submission 88706) | Marine eukaryotic phytoplankton communities from Atlantic Ocean - Tropical Atlantic ANT10 Metagenome | ecosystem: Environmental > Aquatic > Marine > Oceanic | place: Tropical Atlantic Ocean...
CTGATTCATCAATTAATTCACCATTTTTCCCAATCGGAATCAAATCTACTCGATCAATAAAACCTCTAACCTTTACATCATTTCCAGATTGATCTTGTCCAATAATGGTACCTTCCTGATCTTCTACCTTGTTTCCAATCTTGTATTCCATACAAATCGGAACCGAATCAGAAATCTCAAATTCTGCTGAAATTATTTCAGCGAACCTACCTGAAGGAGATAAGTCTGGGCGTTTGGCCAACCATGACCTCCACGATTCATCATCCATCCCAACAAGATCTCGTAATCTTTCGTCAGTTACCACATCTGATCTAGAAAGCCAAGGGGCATGTTGATCAAGTAATGTTGCCATATTTGTCATTAATTTCGTTGGATTACTACCACTATTAGCTACTGATCGAGGAGTAAAGGATGTTCTTTCTTTAGAACGGGTCATTCCAAGTGCTTTCTCAATCATACCTTCTGTTACTTCATGAATTAGAACACCCCTAGTTCGTGAATCAAGTTCTTCATCTGGAATATCGTCAGATTGAGCAAACAAAGCTTGACGTAGCCAACCTTTTCTACCACATTCAATCCAAGATTGAATCCTTGAGGGAGACCAAACATCTGGAACCTTCCATTCATTTGTAGAAGAATGCCCATGACGATTGTCAACTGCTGCAATATTGATTTCTTCCGGGAAAATAGGTCGTGGATCTATTGACAATGTTTCTTTTTCATTCCAAATACCTCCGATAACTGGCCAAGTGGGATTTTCTGTTGGCCTAGGGATGCCTTCTTTGAGATGTTTTGGCTGAGGAATAAATGTCAATGGTTTGGTACTCACAATAAATGGTCTTACCTTTGCATCAGAAAGATAAGCATCTGAACCAGAAATCAATGTGGGTTGTCTTTGAATCCTATCGACAAAATGTTGGGACTCAAAAGTCACAAGTGCAGAAGTATAAGAAAGAGGTTCAGTTGTTGTTTGTTGTCTCTTTAGTAGTAAATTTCCCTCCGATGAACGTTTACTTCTCCATGAAACACCATGTGTTTTCTCTACTATAACTGTAGAAGATCCATCCGAATATGGCTCTACTGTCCGATCTTCTGCAATAATTATTGAGGTGTCTTTATGTTGAACCCTACACCAACCTAACCCTTCAGAAAAATCTTCAGATGTAAGAAACGAGGGAAGTGATTCAGATTCTGAAAATTCTCTCCAAAATTCAACATAAGGTGCTACTGGGGGAGAAGACTCGTCAAGAACCGTGGGGTCAATAACTATCACTTCTTCTGCAGAATGGTAAATTGATTGCAACAAATGTCGTGTGTGTCGTATAGGGCCATCGGGGCGCAAAATCCCCAACCTTTGCCTGTCTTCCTCTTGCAAAAGTGGAGGTAGCGTAACTCTTAGATCCCAATATTCTGCAGTTGGCTCAACAAGAATTACTCTCTCTGCATGACATCCAAGTACTTCGTCTGGAGTTCTAACTAAAACTTGAGAAAATGGGGAAGGGACTTCGGGTAAATTTCCAGAATCAATTACAGATTGAACTTGATTGCACCATAAATTAGTTCGATCCGGAGGAGATATACCAATTGATTTCTCATACGAACGTAACTTTGACAATTCAGACATTAATACTTGTAATCCTAACAAACCTTCTTCTCTTTCTCCATCAAAATTAGAAAAATCATCAATATTCATCATTGAAATTAAATGATTTAACCATAAATCAGGGGTGCATTCATTTATTTCAAATGGAAGTTCTACTCCTGAAACACATCCCTTCCAATATGAGCGGTCATTTAAGAAATTGAAATCATGAGTATCTAAAATTGGAGATAATGCACCTACTGTACAAAGAAACCACCATTGTGTCTGTTCAAAAGCAATCGGATTTCTAGATTCTGAGGCATCAGATGAAAGTGCTCGGAGCCAATCAAGAAGTACTCCCTTTCCTCCAATTAAACGTCTATCTCTAGCTAATGATTCCAAAACTTCACGATCTGGAATTGGTCGAATATTGTTGTCTTCTGGGTGAGGAGATACTTTGGCTAATTCAAACAATTGAATTGTTCTTTGAACTGCAAATGAAAGTAATGACTCAAGGGAAAAACACTCCTCGGAATGAGCGATTTGAATTGCGGAAGAAATCCAATGAACATATGGACTACTACGTAGTTGGGATTTACCTGAAGAAGTTGGAATACCAAGAGAAGACAATTCATTTTTCCATTCTGCTGGAAGATTATTGCCAGATGGGTGGATAAGTAGAATATCTTCAATTCCAGAATCTAGATATTTTTTGATTATTTTAGCTGTTACTCTTGCTGAGGATTTGGATTCTCTAATATGAATACGGTGTATATTTGCAGATTTTTCTTTCTTAACAGGCTCATGGTCAGGAATCCAAGATGGAAGATCAGAAGAAGACTTGACGGGGTGAATATCATCAATTAACAATCCATGATAACCCAATCTATGAGACCCATGATAGCAAAGTTGGTGTATTGGAATTCTGGATGAAATCGTTTCTAGAATTCTAAGTAAAATAGGTTCGATAAAAGGGGAATGATTCATCAAAATAATCCCATCAACTGAATCAAAAGTAAAAATAGATCTTTTCGTATTTTCTAATCCATCAATTAATCGAGAATGAAACCTAGAAGGATATGCTCCTGCAAGATTCTTTTCAATTTCATCAATACTGGAATGAACTCCTTTCAGATGTTCTTCTAATGTATCAGGGGGGGCATTATTTCTCCGAAGAGTTGAATTTAGCTTTAACAAAGTTCGAGTTTTAGATATAGGCCATTCTCTATCTTCTAGCGGATGCAATAATGGAAATTCAAGTTGTGCTGCTTTGGATTCCATGACTGAATGCATTGCAAGTTCAAGAGAGGGGCCATCGGGAAGCATTCGTGGTTCCCGCAAATCTGCATAAATCTTAGTACATAGTCCATTCAATGTAAGATGTGAACTTCTATCAACGATTCCAGTTGAAGATGAAATTTGATTGAGAAACCTATCTCGAGATAATCTAGAGGAATGGATGAAAAGAATTCGAGATGGACCTCCTTCTGAACTTGGTCTAGGATCGATAGATTGTTGGATAGCGTGTTGTAAAATCCATCCTGGCAAAGGCCCCCTTGGAATTTGTTCCAAGGTTATCTGCATCTCAACCACCATCATTCCCCTTATCTCTGGGGGTTGTTAAACCCAAATTACTTCCTTCTAAACACGATTGATGCTAAAGCGAGAATGAAAAGGGACGATATGGCACCAGATGATGGTAGGAAACCTGAAACTGGGGTTTCTTCAAAACATCCACTTGACATAAATTGCATTTCCCAATCGAATACTAGAACTAATCGAAAATCCTCTCCATCCCAAATCTCTGGAAGTGTGATATTCGCTGGACTATCCCAAGGAAGTTCATGGATATCTCGAATAACATGAGGATAGAACTCAAGCCCATTTGACCCGTTCTCGTCTTGAGCGATTTCCTCAACAACATAGAGAATCGGAGTAATGGATGCGGAATCTGGATCTGAGCATGCGTCATCCCAGATGTCGTACTTCATTTTCATTGAGTGAATTTCTTCGCTGACACTCCAATCAACAGTTCCATTCAATTCATCACCATTTGGTGTCCAAGTCAATGAAGCAGAAAGATCATCGAGAGAAAGCATCGACCCAAGATCGGCACTCATAACATAATCATCACTCAAGTTTCCAGAGCCTTTTGCGACCGACCCAGAATGAAGCCACTCACCATTAAACACAACTGCAGGAGGCAATCTCTCCAATCCCCCTGTGGCACGAACATTTGTAGGACCAAAACGAGCAATCCATCGGTCATCACCAACCTCTGTTCCGAAAGGATCTCGGATCTCAGAATATTCTCTGTGGTAATGAAGTACCTCAACTTCTCTAGTTGTTGAAATCTCAGAAACTGCATCTTCAGAATCAAGACAATTTCCACACCATGTAGCTGTGTAAACCTCTGCAATAACCGGCCAATCTTCAGAAGATATATCTCCAGTTGAATTAGATTGGTTTCCAATTCCTATGTTGATTGCCAAACCACCGACACTTCCGGTTTTTTCAATAGCACCAGGCTCAGAAATTACCGATAATCCATCAGTAGCAAATTGGATAGGCGATGCTTGAACCAATCCAGAAAAACACACAAGAAAGGCCAGTAAGATAGCGCGCTTCATACATCCGAGATAACTTGGTTATAGGTCAATGTTACCTCTCTTCGTTCTGAAAATTCCAAAAGGCACGGTGTCGCGCTTGACGGAAATGTCTCACTCTATCTTCTATCCTTGCCCACCAAGGCCTTCCATTAGAATCAATTTCTTCTTGGAGTGGAGATAATAACTCAAACATTTCAACTCGAATACGTTCTCGATTAAATTGTTCATGTTGTTCCTTCGACCATATTTCTTGATTTTCTTCTACATCCCCATCATAATTCTCAAGTAATGTCCAACCATTAATTCGTGCTGCTGATTTCAAAACATCTACTTCTTGTTCAGTAAGTAATTCATTTTCTATTGTCAATAATCTGAAACTACCTCCTGGGCGACTAGGCAAACGAGCTAATGCACCTACAGGTGCAGCATGGAATCCCACTAATGCATTAATCAATAAATTCGGAATCCGATTTGGATTTTCTGCATCACCCAAAATATCATCATTGATTGGAAAAGGATGTTCGGTTTCAATTCGCAATTCACCTTGTTGATAATCCCATTCTCGTTGAACTAATCGACGATAGTCAATTCTCTGACGGCGAAGTCTTCTCCGTATTTCATCATCATTGAAATCTCTAGCTTCAAAGAATTCTCTTACTCTTTCCCGAAGTGGAACAGGGGGGTCAGGATTATCATCAAATATTTGTGGATCAAGACTAATCTTCCTATGTTTCACTAAAAAATTGTGGATTGTGCTAATGGCAGAATTATTTTCCAAATCCTTTGAGCAAATTAATGCAAGAGTTACAATCTGATCTCCGATTGGTAAATCTTTCAATTCATCGCTAGCATGTGTACAAATTGGTTCCCACCTTGCAACGGGTGGAGAACGTGCATTAAGTTGAAATTTATCAGAATGGCGACTTGTTCCACGATTGACTTTAATTTGATATTCAATTCCTGAATTTCCTTCAATTAACAAACTTCGGTGTTTGGCAGAAAAATTGATGTTTTCTGTATCTTTTTCTATATCTGCCAATAATCTAGCAGCTCTGCGATCTGCGTCATTCGGAAGTAAGGGGCTTACCTGTTCCATATCCCAATTTGTCAATAACAATTTGAGGCTATCATGAATTGAAGACCCAGGAGGAGATAATTGTGCTGAAATCAATGCTGAAATTATACGAAAATCAGAAGGGATGCGCCGTAATACTATTTTCCCATGTATGTTCTTAGCACGAACAAATAATCGCCCTGATCGAATGATGATCATATTGACATAATTATGTTCAAACAGTTCTGGATTTGACCAATTATTTGTCGCTTCTTTCCAGCGTATAAGCCAAGGAATAGATGAGATTTCATCTTCTAGCATTTGATCAATAAAGAATGGAAGTGTATCCATTTCATCATTATTTCCTCCCCCCATATGTGGGAGGGTGAAAGAGACAGAATTCCATCGGGAAATTACTTTTGCAATTACTGACCCAAATGATCGGTTAAGATCAATCTCTCCATTGGCCATTAAGTGTCGAAAATGCCTTGCGTGAACGATGTGGCGATTTCTCATTCTCTCTCTTCGATGATCTTGCGCATTTTCACCTAATTGAGCAAGTAATTGGCTAAAACGTTGCCAATTGATAGCACTTAATTCCCATTCTTCCATTTTTGAAATCAATTCAATTAATTGAGTATGTGGAAAACGAGGGCCTTTATTCACAATACCATCAATAGAAATCGAAGGGGGCAATACTGACATAGAACTAATCTGCATCCAACAACCTCCAGGTAGAGGAAATCCTCGATTCATTAGCCATTCCTTATGATGTTCATTTTCAGTGGCTTGAATTTGTTGAACAATTCGAGTTCTGATTTCTGTTCCTCTTGCATCATCAATTATTGGCTCGAAAGGAGAATCCTGAAAACGAAAAAGCCATTCAGAATCACTTCGATCTAATCGTTTCTGCCAATCTCTAAGTCGACTCATTGTGGCCCGTTTAGAATTATTTTCCAAGATTTCATTCACCATTTTGATATCAATGTTTGAAGGTTCACGTAATGAAGTCATTCCAGAACAATGTGGATGAATCATACATGTACATCGAGGACACCAACTATTCGGATTATTTTGATCGATGACCTCGATTTCACAGGCAATACAAAGGCGTTCTTTTTTGTCATCGGTTGCAAAGTGAGCATCGGACATATATCGTATAAGAAAATGACCCCTTATGAACTAACAAATCACAAAGAAGAGAAGGCATCTAATGTTCTAACTACATCATCATCAGTAATATGTAAGTGAGTAACTAAACGTATCATATTTGGTCCTAAATCCAAGGCATCGATACCTTTGGTAGAAAGTGATTCAATAATTTCAGATGCCAGTTTTTCTGTTGAAATGTATACCATATTTGATTCAACGGTTGAAATATCAACTTCAAATCCTGACATTTCTCTAATCGATTCTGCAAGTTTACGAGCATGTGCATGATCCTCAGCCATTCTTTCAATGTGATTATCCAATGCAAATAATCCGCCGGCGGCAATAATTCCAGCTTGACGCATTCCACCTCCAAACATCTTTCTCCAACGATGAGCCATGGCAATGAAATCAGAGGACCCTACTAACACACTACCTACTGGAGCTCCCAGCCCTTTCGATAAGCAAATGGAAATTGAATCATAATCTCGAACTATTCGACTTGGAGAAGTTCCAGAAGCAATAGATGCGTTGAATAAACGTGCACCATCCATATGAGCATTGCAATCATTGTCATGGGCAATCTTTGCAATTGCATCTAGGGTTTCTTGAGGGTAACAAGTTCCACCTCCTCTATTCGAGGTGTTTTCAACACAGACCAACGATCCATTAGGAAAATGGCCAAGGCTACCATCTTCCTTACGGATTGCCTTTGCCACATCTTCGGGTGTCATTATCCCACGTTTTCCAGGGACTAATGCTACAGAACATCCTGAAAGTGCAGCATAACCCCCTCCTTCATAGATGTAAATATGACTAGTGGATTCAGTAACTATCTCATCACCTGGATTCGTATGTGTTCGAATAGCAATTGCATTAGACATTGTTCCACTTGGTACAAAGAGAGCAGATTCCTTTCCAAGCATAGATGAAAGACGGTTTTCTAATTCTATGACTGTAAGGTCATCGCCTAATACATCGTCACCAACTGGAGCGGAAGCCATCGATTTACGCATCCCATCTGTTGGTTGAGTAATCGTGTCACTTCTCAAATCAACACGGTCGGATGGATGCTCCCGCATGCCCTCCGCTAGTATTTCTATATCTTAGGCTTGTCCAGAAGTTATTCTTTTTTCCATTTCCCAAGAGAGTCGCGTAATGCATCTTCTAAACTTTGATGTTCAAATTCAAATCCAGATTCTAATAAACGCCGAGGATGTACTTTTTGCCCTTCAAGTAACAGGGGACGGGCTAATTCACCAAAGAGAATTCTTACAACAAAACCGGGAAGGGGGGCGAAAGCAGGTCTTCTGAGGACTCGCCCTAAGGTCTTAGCAAAGGATTTTTGCCGTACAGGATTAGGGGCAGTTAGATTGTATGGCCCTTCACATTTTGTAGTCATCATTAGATGTTGTACAGCAGCGATATGATCATCAATTGAAATCCAAGACATCCATTGTTTTCCAGAACCAATAGGACCTCCTGCTCCCATCTTGAAAGGAAATAACATTCGCCCTAGAGCACCCCCTTTTGGAGTCAATACGATTCCTGAACGAAGATGAATGGTCCGAATCCCAGCAGTTCTTGCTGCATCAGCTGATGATTCCCAAATTAATGCGGTATCTGTAAGGAAGCCTTTCCCATGGGAGCTGTTTTCATCAATATCTTCGTCACCCCTATCTCCATAAATTCCTATTGCACTAGCAACAATAAACACCTCCGGCTTTTCCTTGAGTGATGCCATAGTTTCGGACAGTAAAGTAACTGATTCTTTACGAGATGAAACAATTGCTTCTTTACGTTTCTTTGACCACCTTTTATCTCCAATTCCTACACCGCCTAAATGAATTACAGCATCAATCCCTTCAAACAATAAAGGATCTAATTCACCTTTTTCCGGGTTCCAATATCTTTGATTCTGATTGGTTGGTTTCCTTCTAACCAACTGAATTACTTCGTGCCCACCTGTATCTAAAAATGGAATTAATTGAGAACCAATTAATCCACTCGCTCCACTAACTAATATTCTCTTCCGAGGAAGGTCAGAAAATGATTGATGTCTCCTGATATCGCGTTTCAAACTAATCGCCCTCGAAGTAAACATGCGAAGAACCATTTTACGAACATATCGGCTCCCAAATAATCTACCAAGAAAACCAAATGGAAGGTCATAACTAACTTCATCTTGAACGATAGTTACATCCTTTTTTTCTTCAACCAAACGGTGTGTATGCCACCATCTTTTGAATGGTCCTCGGACCATTCGATCAGCGAATAATTCTCCTTCAATTAAATCAGTATGTTCAGCAACCCATTTCATTTTGAAGGGCCCTAATTTCATTCTAATTACTCTACGTCCACCAGGTGATAAATCAGGAGGTGAAGATATGCTTTCCATATGCTCCCAAGGTGGAGTCAATCTGTCAAACGCACCCTCTCTAGAATGCCAATCCCAAACAACATCTCTGGGAGCATTGATTCGAGTATCGTGTTGAAAATTAACCAAATTATTACCCCTCTATACTATCCAAATCACCATTTCCAAATTGACTTAAATAGCCTTGAAGATCAAGTTTCCTAGCGGTGTTTGCACTTGACATAAAGCGTACTTTTCCGAAAATTGGTCTTTCTGGCCCCCAAGCACGATCATGTCGTCCTAAAACCCAAAAAATTCCTGTGTAAGAATTAGGGTCACGTCCATCCAGCGCCCATCGATCATTCAAACTGACCATCCAGTCGGAAGCGGTAACTGGATCTGGTGCCCATTCAAGTATTCGCTTCCCCCAAAGCATTCTAAGATAATTATGAATGATTCCTGTTTCTCTTAATTCTCTTTGTGCAGCATTCCAGATTTCATCATGAGTATTCGCATTTTCAAGTTCCTGAAAGGTGTAAGTAGAACGAGGATCATTAGCATGATCAGATAATGTCATCTGGGCCCATTCCGGAATCGATTCAAATGAGGCATAATCCGGACGATGATAAGCAAAATGAAAACCTAAATCTCTCCAAGTAATTATCTGATCTAAGAATGATTCAGGAGCTTCTCCCAAGCCCCACCAACCAAAACGAGACCCTGTCACTTTCTCAGAAGTCATAGATGGATCCCATTGACATTCTTTCAAAACCCTATGAACGACCTCTAAAGAAGAAATATGGCCAAAATGAAGCCAAGGAGATAAACGACTAGTGGATGAATCTGAAGGATTGTTTCTACCATCTGAATAGGAATCTAATCTACTATTGATGAAAACCTCCAACAATCGATTAGCTTCTATCGACCCTCCTCTTCGATCAACTACAGGTTGTACTTGGTGATCTATTGGTAATGGTTCCAAGGCTTCTTTACCGGTGTTACCTCCTTCTGCTACCCTCCATAACCATTCCAATGGTGTCATTTCAAATCTTAAATCTTGAATTAGAGAATTATATTGTTCATCTTGCATCCAAAGGACACTGCTGCGAGAATCTAACGGGTTTGGCTTTGGACCATTTGTTATTGCTTCCAGGACTGTTCGCTGCACAACTCGTCTGAAAGTATGAGCCAAAGGAGGTGCTTTGTCAGTCCAAGACATCGGAATAACTCCACAGCCATCTATTGCAAGGAGGCGAGTAGACAATATCTTCTCAGCCCGTTCCATTACATATCTTGGATGGCCTGTAGGAAAATCATCAATCACAACGACACATGCACGTTCGGAAAATCGTCTCAATAAACCAGCACCTCTCTCCCGATGCGTTTCAATCCATGGAATGTAACGTACACCCGTTCCATCGAATGATTGCCTATTGTCTAGCATACCTTGAGCAACAAAGGTTACCAAACGATCACTTGCATATGAATAACCGGAACTAAACGGTTCGACGACAAGCAAGGGTCGTCCTAATTCCTCTGCCAAATCTGCAGCATGTTCTAGTGCAGGATTCCAAGTAACTCTTCTTTGCGCAGTCATCCAGTATAGAACAAATTCACCCTCGTGATTTAATGGAGAATCAATAAGAATTCTAATTCTAGAATCTAAATTAATATTCATCTCAATGCCTCCATCAAAATTCGGTTCTGATTAGAGCCTAAATAGACAACATACGGGGCACCTCTCTGGGAAGAAATATCATGAATTTTCATTTGTTTAGAGGATGTGAAGGAAGTAGAGGCAATGGAATGCATTGTCGGACTAAGCCAATCTATTGATTTAAGATCTTCAAATGAAAACCAACCAATATCCATTATCTCATCATTGTCGAATGAAATATCTGTTGAAATTGATTTAACCAAATAAGCTATGAAAACAGCAGTTTGGCCATTTCGAACACATTCTCTTAATCCAATAACGCTATCAATTCGTCCATCAATACCACATTCTTCTTTGAGTTCTCGGATTGTAGCGGAAGACGGAGTTTCTCCATTTTCAACAAAACCTTTGGGAACCCCCCAAAGACCCTTGTGCGGCCCTTTCGCCTCTTGGACTAACAAAATACGACCTTCGTGAATTACACATGCGGCAACACCGAGGTCACATTGGTTGGAGCGCATCAGGTTCAATTTGAATTAATGAATATATCAAGCAGTGTTCAGAGGTTAAGATATTTGAATAGTTAATTTTGAAAAAATATGATAATTTTATGGTATGGAGCAATAGATTAAGTGGAACATAGTTAGGGAGGCAGATATGGTGAAAACTACTAGGTCATTAATCGGAGAAATCGCTCCTGATTTTACCCTAGAGGCTACAACTGGGGAGAACATTAGTCTCAGTGATTTTGATGGATCTTGGAAAGTGGTATTCTTTTATTCTGTTAATGGTGCACCTACCTGCAAACGAGGTTGTCTGAATTTCAAAGAACAATATGAGTTATTCAAATCGGTTGGATGTGAAATAATTGGAATAAGCCAAGATCCAAAGAATGACCATGTTGAATTCAAAGAATCATTAGATTTACCATATCCTGTTCTAGGTGACCCGGCTCGTAAGGTTGCAAAACAATTTGGCGTAGCTATGCATTTGGGTCAGTTTCCAGCAAAGTCATCATTTGTTATTGGTCCAGATCGTACTATTCACCATGTATATGATTGGCTTTTCAGGCCACGTAATCATGTTGCAAAAATACTGAGTGCTTTGAGCGAAGTTACTGACGGAGGACAATTCAAATGAGTTGGGAACAAGTTTTGGCCGATGCTGGACTAAATGAAAGAGAAGTTCAATCAGTCATTATCCTATCATC
>Ga0115012_10002095_pt1 | contig 11614 bp, 4 predicted proteins | sample TroAtlMetagenome_FD_88706 | JGI IMG/M metagenome (GOLD analysis project Ga0115012, IMG submission 88706) | Marine eukaryotic phytoplankton communities from Atlantic Ocean - Tropical Atlantic ANT10 Metagenome | ecosystem: Environmental > Aquatic > Marine > Oceanic | place: Tropical Atlantic Ocean...
CTGGCGCGCGTCGGGCCGCGGCCGGCGCCGCTTAAAGGTCTGGGCGTCCTGGACCCAGGGCGGCGGCGGCGCCTCGTAGGGCTGGGGCGCCTCCCACCATTTTGTTGGGCTGCCCGCGCGCCTGGGCGCGGGCTGGGGCTGCTCGTCCTCGTCGCTTGTCCAGCCCATGTGAGATAGCGGGGATCGGGCGCGTACAGGGGGCTGACCCGGGCGACAAAGCCTGCGCCTGTCCACAGGCTGTCGCGGTCCGCTTGAGCAGGGTCCTGGGCTGATTGGCTGTCGACGCGAGTCCTACACATAACATTAGGACACACAAACTAGGCCTCCGTGGGAAAAACGACGGGCGCGACGGGATACGACGCCCCGCGCCACTCGAGGCGCACGTCGTCGCCCGCGCGCACGTCGAGGCGCTCGGACAGGCCGTGCGCCACGTGCGAGCCCACGAGCCCGAGCTTGCCGAAGTGTGACGCAGTGGTGAGCTCGTGGTACAAGCGGCCGCTCGCGCACCAGCGGAGCCTAGACGGGTCGAACGCCTCGCGCAGCGTGCCCGCGTAGCCGAGACCGTCGTCGTCGAGCTTGTCGAAAACCACTATGATTTCACGATCGGCATTCGAATCGCCCGTGTCCGCGCGCAGCAGCGAGAACTCGCCCAGACATTGCGACGCCCACTTACCGCCACGCCGTCGCCGCAGCCCGCGGTACAGCTCGTCGAGGAATTTTTTATCGCGGTAAGCTGTTGCCAGCGTTTTTTCGCGCGCGCTGTCCAAGTGCACGGCACCCGCGTGATCGATTACGTATAAAAATTTGCGAGGGCTGCTGCTGGTCGAGCAGCTCCTCCGTGCAGCTACGCGCAGCATCGATCACAAGACGTGCTTGGCTCGTACTGGCATGAATTCTGCGGGTCTGTAGACCACTTCTGTGCCTCGTGCGCATCGATGCGGCTGCCTTTTTTTCTGACCAGGGGTTAGCGTAATCAGACATACTAGGCTTCAGCCGCAATTGAGTTTTTGAACGCATTCGAGCTCATCGCACGTCGGTGAAGCGCACGACTGCTCGATTGTCGCACCACTTCGCGCTCGTACCACCAGCACACACGCGGGCGCACCGCTGGGGCAGCCCATCAATGCACACCTAGCCTGTGAGCACCACACTCACGCCATCGACGCGTCACAAGGGAGCTGAGACATGGAGGACTACGACGAGACGCGCGCCGCCACCGACACCGGAGACGCGCAGCATAGGAGGGACGATATTGATGGTCTGCGCTGCCTGGCCGTCGCCGCCGTCGTCGCGTTCCACGCGGTCGATGGCTACGACGCGGGCTTCTGCGGCGTCGACGTGTTCTTTGCGATAAGCGGCTTTGTTGTGGCGGCCTCCCTCAAAAGGAGAGAACGCACTTCCACAAAAACGTTCTTGGTCGAGTTCTATGCGAGGCGAGCGAAGCGCCTGGCGCCCGCGCTGTTTCTCACGATCCTGGCGACGGCGGTCGGCCTCAGGCTCGTGCCCCTGCACGAACGCGACGCCCGCATCTCGTACGATGCCGCACTATGCGCTTTAGGTGGCGCCTCAAATATTTTTTTTGCTGTGCTCTTCACGAGCGAGAAACAACGAGAAGCGAGGAGCTCGACCACGGAGCCGGCGGGCTACTTCGCGTCGTGGACCCGGACGGAAGAAGACGTCTTCCTCCATGATGCCGAGGCGGACCCGTTCCTGCACACGTGGTCGCTAGGCGTCGAGGAGCAATTTTACTTAATTCTGCCGTGCTTGTTCTTGCTGGCGCATTCGGAGCGCATCCTGAACGACAACGTGGCCGTATCAATTGCCCTGGTATCGTGTTTACTCTCGCTCGTCTGTGGGATCGTTTTACATGTGATAGGCGAGGCCGACTACGCGTTTTATTTGCTACCCTCGCGATTGTGGGAGCTCGCATCGGGCTGGCTCGTCTGTGAATTAAATAGAGACGTGCCGGAGCGGCATGCTTTGAAAATTGATGTACTAGGCGCCGCTCTATTAGCGTGCGCGCTGGCCGTGTCACAACCACACCAGTACCCGCTGCCCGGCGCGCTGCCCGCCATTTTGGGGACGTGCTGTATATTGATGAATCCCAGCGGCAAGCTGAACGCACTACTCGCAAAGAAACCATTTCCGGAGATAGGCCGAGCGTCGTACGGCCTCTACCTCTTCCACTGGCCCCTCTTAGTGTTATTGCGGCTCGGACTCGCCCACCAGATCCTCGCGACATGTATTGCTCTGGTCATTAGTCTCCCTTTGACCTATGCTTCCTTCCAATACGTAGAAACGCCAGCCCGCAAGTGGGCGCCGAAAAGGCGCGCCGCGCCGCTATTTGCCACTCTATTTAGCTTCGGGGCCTGCGCCATCGCCGTGAGTCAGCTGCGGCCGGGCGACCGATCGTCGGGTACATCTTCAGGCTACTCTACAGAAGAATCGGTACCGGGCCCGCCCTTCTTCGGCGCCGAGTTCGACGCGAACGCCTGGGAGCGTATCAATACAAACGTCACGTGCGGCGCGGAGGCGTACTACGCGTCTTGTAACGTCATGGACAGAGGCGTGCCCTGCGCGTGTGCGACGAATTGTACGGCCACGACGCACCTCCCCCAGAAAGCGGGGCAGGGCACCATACCTTGCATGCGGACCGCCGTGCCCCAGTGCCAGGGCTGGTACAGTACAAATTTCGACGCGGGGAGCTGGCCCTTCGGGGTCTGGCGGTCGGAGTGCTTCTTTCTCTCGTCGGCGGTCCGTGGCTCCAGAGCAGTGAACTTGATGCGGCCTTCATGGGTCGCGGCGATGGCGTAGGGCTCATACGCAATCGACGCGACTCGTCAGAGGCCCGGGACTACGAAGATGTCGACGCGATACCGCATGAGAGGCTACGCGTCTCGCGAGCGAGCCGTCGTCCCGCGCAGGCCGGCCAGAGCAGCTTCTCCTCCGACAATGTTCGTAATTGCCTGGCGCCCTGCGGCGCGGCGCGGACCGCGTATTTGATAGGCGACTCGCATGCGGGGTCCCACGCGGCGGGCCTCGCCGCATCTTTACAAGCTTATGGGATCGAACTAAGGCACGCCTTCGCGGGCTACGGCTGCTCCTTCGCGTCGGATGCGTTCAACGAGAAGCTCTTGGACCCGGTCGGGAGCGGCTGGGCCTACGGGAAATGCACGGACTGGGTCGCGGCCGTCAAAAGTGCGCTGATGGAGTTCGCGGCGCCCGACGATCTGATCTTCACAACCACAGCAGCCTGGAAGTACGACGTCGTTGGTAATGTTGATGTGGCATTCGTGGAAGAAATAGCAACAATAGCGCCCCTGGTCGTTCTGGGCGACGCGCCGCTGCTGAGAGGTATCTTTGGCGTGAACTGCGCCTCGCCGGAGACGCGGCCGTCGTGTCTTACAAATGAGAAGGATACGATTCCCGACGGCGCTGTACTGGCGGCGGAGACGTGGGCCGCGCGGGGCGTCCCACACATCTCGGTGCGGGAGCTGTTCTGTTCGAATTCGGTCTGTGATGCCTACATCCCGGGCACGGACATCCTAGGATTGGTGGACTACGGCCATCTGACGACGTCGGGGTCTTTGTACCTGGCGCCGTTCCTGTCGTGCGCGCTCGAGGGACTGGGGCTCGTCGACGCCGCCGTGGCCTCTGATGACGGAGAGTGTCTGGGGTCGGTGACGGACTTTTAATATCTGTGTAAGTGTTACGGATCTACGCCGCGAAACCCGGGCCTCTGTTGCTCGCCAGAATTAACCGCAGAGCCAAGAAGGAGTACGATAAAAGGGAGAATGCAGAGAAGGATACCAAGGCTCTGAATCATCTCGTCACGTCAAAGCAAGATGACCTATTAACGAACAAGGACATCGAAGGCTACATCGATGAAAAGACGAAGTACGAGATCCTACGAAGGTGCTACGGTTTGGTGACCCGCGAGGTCATGAGACCCCGCTCGTGTTTCCGCCTTCCTTTCTCGTTCAAGCTACCGTCTCCGCATGTAGTGGTGAAGAAGATCATACGTAACGGCAAGTTCGGCAAAATTCTCGAAGAGTACTCGCGCGACATCCCAGATGGGTCGATTGATGATATGGAGAAAGAAGATTGCTGCAAACGGTGCTGCTTCCCGCGCCGCGAGTACAAGTCGCAGGCCGAGGCGAAGCTCGAAAAGGACCTCGCCAAAGCGAAGAAAGACCTGGCGGCGATGAAGCTGCGCGCCGAGGCGGCCGAGCAGAAGTCGAGTAAAAAAACGCGTCATGAGGCGGCGCCCCCCGCGCCGGCGGCGTCGTCGTCGTCGGAGGGCGCACCGCCCGCCGCGGAGGACCTCGTCTAAAGCACCTCGACGCCAAGACGACGCTCGACCCGGGCGCGGCGGTCACCCCCAACAAGCAACATCCCCTGCGTGCAACATGCACAGCTCCCCAACGAGTTCCCCACGAGTAAAAGAAAACACCAAATCTACATACACGTGCACCCCTCAGGCGGCGCCTCCACCGCGGGCACGGGCGGCGCGGCCTCGGAGCCGCTGCTCAGCGACCGCCGGCGGCGCCGCGGCGACCGGCGGTCGCGCGGCGAGCGCCGCGCGGGAGAGCTCCGGTCCGACACGGCCGGCGACGAGTAGAGCGCGTCGCGCTCGCGCCGCAGTTCGGGGGACGTCTTGAAGATGTCCGCGAGATGGGGCCGTTCGTTGTCCCAGGACCGCGGCCGCGGGCGGTCGACGCGCTCCGGCGACTGGGCGCGGTCCGCCGCGCAGACGCGGTCCACCCGTAGCAGTAACGCCGCGAGCACGTCGCGCGCTGCGCGCCGGATGGAGGCCAAATCCGCGGCGTCGAGCGGCGGCCCGTTCCTTGCCGCGACCACGTCCGCGCGCGCCGCCGTCTCCGCCGTCGCCGCCACGACGACCAGCGCCGCGACGCAGGCCTCGTTGCGTGTTATTAAAGGGACCGTGTAGGACGGGCGTCTCCCTTCCGTGCTCGCCAGCTTGACGTTCCTCGCCTTGGCCACGACGGTCAGCACGTCGTGCCACGGGACACTGCGTCGTCGCAAGACCTCGGTCAGGGCCGGCGCCCACCTTGATAAGGGCCGTCTCAAAAAGTGCGACGCGTGGCGCTTCAGCGTCGCTCGATCCAATGCGCCGGCGCCGGCCCTGGCTAATTTTGAAGCCGCGTTCGCCGCGGCGCCGCGCGCGTCGGCCCGCGCGGCGACCTCGCGGCAGGCGGCCCAGAAGTCGTTCGAGACCTGGGCCCCGCACGCGTACGCCGAGACCACGTCGCGCGACCCGTGCACGTGCACGAGCGCCGCGCCCCGGTTCGCGAGCCGCACGCCGAAGGGCGCGCGCGGCGCCGGCGGCCGCTCGACGACCGGAGCCGCATCATCGCCCGAGCTCTCCGACTCATCGTCCGCCGTGTCGGTTTGGTCGTCTTCGTCCGACCAAGGCATCCTAGCTGCCGCGCCAACCGCCCACGCCGCACCGGCTTCGTCGGCATCTGAACGCATCCCGAACACGCGCGACAGCGCCATCGAGAGCTTTGGTGACGAGTCGCGCTGGCGCGGCGCCGCGCGCCACGTCGACGCGAAGGCGCCGTCTTCGAGTTTGTGGGCCGTCACTTGTGTGGTAGAGCGCCTCGCCAAGACATCTGCAACCAATAAAACAGCAGCATCCCGCCTCTGTAGCAGGCCTCCTCTTCTACAAGCCGCCTGAGCTAACCGCGCCGCGAAGGCTGTGGCTTGTTGATCAACCTTCGCTCGAGCTAACAACGCTTTGGCAGCAGCACCAGCACCCCCTCGCGTCGAACCGTCCACAGAAGCTAACACGTCCGCGACCAAGGCCCACGACGCTCTGGAAGCGTTGTCGTCCTCCTCGATCACGCTCCCGACGGATCGAGCTCTTCTAAGAGGCTTCACCTGACTTCCCGACCTTTGGAGTCGCACTTTCAGGAGTAATGAACCACCGGTCTTGTCGCACCGCAACAGGTCGGATTGAGCTGTCGTCCGCTCCAATTCAAAACCACAAGAACGCCACTCGAGGACCACATTCGCGCGGAACGCGAGAGCACACGCGCACGCTTCCGCGACCTCGGTCGCCTCCGGCCCGCAGTCGTGCTCGTCGTCTTTTATTCTTCTCTCACCGTCGCTGCTGTCCGACTCTTCATCATAAGCATGCACGTGGTCCGCCCGGCGCTTTCTTGCGGGGCGTCTTACTGCCACCCTTAAAATGGTCGCCGTCGTCGCCGCCTCCTCGTCATCAACGAATACGTCATCAAACCTCTTTAATACAGGTAACTGGTCCCGCCCACAGCCGTCCTCTGAGGAAGAATCATCTTCACCTAATTTATACCCAGAAGTCTTGGGTCTCTCACGAGGTAACGGCGCCGCGATCCCACTCCCGGGCTCGCCCCACCAGGGCGACGCCTTCGCTAAGTAGGACTCGGCGTCCGCATCGGACTTCCGCTCTCTCTGGTTCGACCGGCGCCGCCTCCTATTTCTCCGTCGTTGCCGCGGCGCGTCCTCTTCATTTACACGGGCGCTCGTCGCCTTGGCTACTCTTCTATCGCGATCTCGTTGCCTATCGCGAGCTCTACGTGCCGCGACTCCTAACGACGTCGCCAACCGATCATGGGCCGCATCTCCAACCCCGAACGTATATAATGACCTTTTGGCGCCATGTATGGAAGCAATAGCTATAGCTGGGGCGTCGGCCGGCGTTCTACGACCACAAGCCACCACGCGCCAAGGACCATCGGTCACACGAGGCCGCAGGATGTCCGCTCGGCCTCGATTGCCCGAGAACGCACCACCAGCATCTCGCGTGAACGACGCCTGCGCCTTCACGGCCAAAGTCTGCAGCGCCCAGGGCGGACTTATTGAGGAATCGCGACTGGCCCTTGCGTCGCCGCAGCCCGCCCGATGCGCGGCCTTGAGTGCCGATTGCAGGCGACGGGCGCCCAACCTGGAGTGCGCCGCCTGGGCGAGCCAGCGGGAAGCCGCCGCTCTCGTTCGCGCAGCTAAAGCACCTCTAGCTGCCACGCGTTCGAGCCAGTTCCCGAGGTTATGTTCTGTACTGTCACCACCAAATAACGCCCACGACGCCCGCGCGACTCCGTCCTCTAACCGTAGATCACATAAAGCTGCCCGGAAACCGGGCTCCTTGTCCGGCAACGCAGCTAGACATAACCGCACGCCTTCTCCAGACCTGTCTGGGAATAGAGCGTCCCACCTTTCCGAAGAGCCTTTGAGCTCGACCGGCCGCGAGGCAAATTGGTCCCGGGAGAAATAGCCGGACGCCGTGCGTCGTAAACCCGCCGCCGCGGCGCCCAGACTCCGACCCTTCTCCAGGGCCACATCCGACGTCCTGAAAACGCTTGATGGTTCACCAAGTGCGTGTAAGTCGTCCTCGTCGAGATTCAGCGACGCGCATCGCTCCACTCCCTGATCGGCGAAGAAGTCGCTCTGGAGGGCTCGTCGAGCGACCACAGCGACATCCTCATTAAAAGCCGCGGCACAAGCCGCCGCACAGGCGTCCGAGAACGGCCTACACCCAAAAATGCGCAATTCGCACCGTTTCTGGTCCGGAGACCACAGTCTCGCATAACAGGACGAGCCATCCGACGCGTCGGCCGGCGTCGCGGGTACTACCTTCTCTCGTCTCGGTAGGACATAGACCCTAGGTCGGTTGACGACCGGAGCTGCTGCTTTGCCCATCAGCGACGGCGTCTCCTCTAAATATTTAGCTAGTCGTTCGATGACGTCTTGCGGTGACCGGAACCAGCTCCTTTGTGAGTATAGGGGCACCTGTATGGTCGAAAGCAGTTCACAAGAAAAGGGCGACACATCCACATCAGCGTGGCCCCCTCCACCCGCTGGTACTAACAATTCATGAGCATGCCTCGTCGACGCCAACGCCGACAACAATCGGAGTTGGGAAGCCACTCGAGACGCTCTCGATAGAGCGCATCGCAACGTGCGAGCTACGGCCTCATCTTCCCCATCCTCTTCCACGATGCCTCGCTTCTCTCTCGCCAATGCTATTGTCGTCGATAGGCCAGCGGCAACGGCATCGCCGGACGGCGGCGCCTTGTCCTTTGGTGACGACGCGCTCATCTGTCTTCCTCTGTCTCTTCTGGAGGGTGGTGGCGCTCGTCGGCCATATCTACCACCAGTAGGTACGGGACCGCCATATCTCCGTTTGGGCAACGCGACAACATCAGCTTGTCTAGCATGATAGTGGATCTGGCACGTCGAGACGCGCACGGAAGCGAGGTATGTGGAAGGTGCATTTGACAAGTCCTTCGCGTCGACGACCACATAAGCGCCGGCGACCGCTCGAAACGCGACCCTTGTGAGTCGTCGTTCAACAGCTAAGGCCGCGTTCTCCGACGGGTCCCCATCAGCTAAGGCTTCGTCGGGCTTCGCCCAACTACTTCTTTCGGTCAGCGCCCTCCTTAAAAAACCTTCGAGGCCCGCGGGCATGGCCCCATCACCCACTCCAGCGTCGTCGCCCGCGAAGGCCACGACGTCGATGCGACAAGAGAGTCGCCTCGCATCCAGTCCCGGTCGGAACCTCGTGGCCTTGGCCTCCTCGGCGCATTTCAGGGCCACCGCATTTAACGCTGCCGCTAGACCGCCGCCGCCGTCGGGGATGGGGGTTGGATTAGCTAATCGAGCGTGCAGAGCCGCGGCGGCCAAACATGCATCTACCGCCCTAGCTAGGTCCTCGCACTTGGCTATTGCTGCTGAACTCAGAGTTTCGTCTCCCACCAATCCGACATCGACCTCCAGAGGCCGTCCCGACTCCTGCCTCGCGCGCGCGAAGAAGCCTGCTTGGACCTCCGGTAAACGAGCCGGGGAATTGCTTCGTCGTTCATCTTCATCTTCCTTTGATGCAATAGGTGCAGAATACGCGAAGACGTCTTCCCGCAACGTCTGAAAGCCGCAGGCCTCCCAGGCCTCGCTGACGGCCTCGTCCGTGTCCTCCCAGTCCTCTTCTTGTAGGGCTCTAGCGGCGAGAGCTGCGACCGCCGCATCTGCGCTTACCGCTTTCGTCCATCGTACGGAGTCTAGCGCGGCGGACACTTCTGAGGAGGAGGCTTTCGATTGACCTAGTAGCTGCAACGCACCCCTAGCGTAGGCCGCGGCGTGGGCGCGCTTCACGGCACCTGCTACTCTTTTTGTTGTACTACCGACCTCGTCTTCGTTGCGGACGCCGTAACCCCTTGCTACATCCCTAGCCGAAACTTCGTGCAGGTGCACGCCTTGGGACGAACCATCGCCCTCGCAGACCTCCGCAACTAAGGCGCAGGCCTCTCCTAGAGATTTGTTCGTCGTTAAGCCAGTGACCCACGTAGAGTCGTCGACCCTTGTCGCCACTTGATCTAAGGAAGCGGATATCGCAGCATGAACACCTTTCGCCGCTACGGATCGTTCCGCGTCGTCGTCCCCGAACGTCGCTAAGTCTAGGGCTAGCGTTCGTGTGGCGTAGGTGGCTAGTGCTACGGCAGAAGCGCCATCAACAGCCGAAGCGCCCCTACCCCCAGCACCTAACGCTCTCAGAGCTCGTAAGGCGTTGTGGGCCCGCCCGTCTTTCCGTCTCAGTTGCGCACGGATCTGCGTAACCACGGCCATGTCTACAGATAAGCCTCGTCCGGGCTCGACCCACAACTCACTCAATAATTCATTACCATCAAATTCCACGACACTCTGCACGAGAGGGACTGATGAAGAGTCGTCTTCGATGCGCGCTTCGTCCTCCTTTGGTCTCAATTCGTTGGAGTCGGCGACGAGCAGACACGCGACGACATTCCCCTTCGTGCGGCGTTCATCAGCCAGGGAGAAGCCCAGAGCTTCCCGCGACGCTCGGAACGCGGCCAACGCCGCGTTTCCGTCGACAACGGTCGCATCGTACTTGTCCCTATAACCAGCTAGACTTGTACGTAGCCATCTCTGTGCGACGGCGTGGGGCGTGCCGTAGACATCGTCGTCGCCTTCTTTGGCCACTTGACGTATTAAAAACGGGGCCGCCTGCGCTAGAGCGTGCGGCTCGCCGCCCGGCGCCGCCGCGGCCGACAGGCGAGCTCGTAAATCCCGCGCCGCGTTCTCATTGCGGGAACCAACCGTAGCCAGAGCTACTTCTAAGACACGACTTGCGCGCCATCGCGCGCGCGCCACCGTGAGCTCCTCCTCTGACGACTTACGGGCGTAGGCGCCGCTTACCCCTTGCACGGGCCGGCCCCATCGGGACAGGGCGTCTGCGACGCGACGAGCGGCGCCGGCCTCCGGGCCCGACGTGGCCACGTGGAAGCGCTCGACGTCGGCCAGAGCAGCTAGGTCCCGAGCTGGTAGGGCGGCAACCAGCCTTTCTAGGGCGTCCGCCGTCGGCTTCTTTCTCCTAGACCGCCGTCCTCGTTGAGAAGAATCCTCCTGGATATCCCCGAGCTCATCATCTCGTAGATGATCTAAGACAGATTCGACGAGCGTCGAGTGCTTCTTCTCCTCCTCTTGTCGTTCTGTTGTTGTGGTAGTTTGGCTTAACGACGAGAGGGCGCCGTCCCTCCTCAATAACCAGGCCGCGAGGTCTCTCAATCGACGCGCTCGCGCCTGGGACGCCTCGTCGCGCGCTTGTTGCGGCGAGGGGCTCCGCGAGGTCGACGGCGTCCGCGACGCGTTTTCATCATGTTCGATGGGTCGCGAGCGCCTCTGTATACTTCGTGTTTCGGCAGGCGGTCCTAACGCAGCAACACCGAGGTTCTCCAGGGGTGGCAACGTACGTAAAGCTTCCACGACGGACAAGGGCCCGATGACCTCGATGCGCGCGGACACCGCCCCCGATTTTGTCGACAGAGCCGCAGCTGCTAGATCCGAGGGCGTCGCCGTCCGACCCGAAGTTCTGCGTCGAGCTTCATTGACCAACTCGTGCTGGGGCGGCGGCCGCAGTTCCACGACATATCGTAGAGTGGTCGCGTCATCGACGAGCCGAGGGAGCTCCCACGTGATCGACAGCGGCTCGCGCGGTCGTCGCTTCTGGGACGCGGTCTGGATCTTGAAGGACGTGAGATCTAGAGGCCCGGAAGCTCTCAAACGAGCCACGTCGGACAAAGACGCGCGCGGCAGCGGATAGGCCGCAAGCTGTTCCACATTTTGATCTGAGGATGAGGCGTGCGGCCGCAGCGAGAGGGGACTCCGCCGCCAGACTAGAGATGAACCCACATCTTCATCCCTTCTCCGGACGACGCGCTTACTGGCGACACTACCTTTGATCAATTTGTTGCGAGAAGGGTGATAGGACATGAACCCACCACCGGTCCGCTCGCAGGCGACCGTCGCGCCGGCCCAGTCCGCCACCAAACCCCAGGTCGCGTCGGACTCATCATCAAAAGCCGCTCCCGCATAATCTAACACATGTAACGCGACGCCCTCGCGTCGCGCGTGCGCGCCCGCACCGCCCTCGGCCCTTCCCCCTAACAGCCCGCAATCTCTCGGTGCGGCCACACCGTCGCCGTCCGTCGCCACTACTATCGTGCGAGCCCCTCCACTCTCGCAGAACCGCAACGCGAACAGCCCCGCTCGCGCGCAGCGCTCGACCGAGGGTGCACCACCACATTCCTCCGTCTTGTGCGTC
>Ga0115012_10002097_pt1 | contig 11612 bp, 11 predicted proteins | sample TroAtlMetagenome_FD_88706 | JGI IMG/M metagenome (GOLD analysis project Ga0115012, IMG submission 88706) | Marine eukaryotic phytoplankton communities from Atlantic Ocean - Tropical Atlantic ANT10 Metagenome | ecosystem: Environmental > Aquatic > Marine > Oceanic | place: Tropical Atlantic...
GCCCCATGCGTTTTCTTGGATATACGCGTCGACGGAGACGTGGCCGAGTGGTCGAAGGCGCTCCCCTGCTAAGGGAGTAGGCCCGGAAGGGTCTCGAGGGTTCGAATCCCTTCGTCTCCGCCATTTCCCCAGTCGTTCAGATGGGAAATCGCCATAAAAATAGGGCGTAATAGAGCACTTGCGCTTTGATGGGCCGTGTTTTTGCTACACATCTTGCTACACATTTGTGACCGTCGCTGAGTTTTTCAGAGCTTTGAGGATGAGCGCGCCGACATCTGTAGCAGCAGAAGTATCGTCGGCGCGCCCTAACGCGGGTGTTCCGGCCCGCGTGTTCCGTCAGGCTGCGCTGCGCAGCCCTTCCAGGGCCTTCTCAGCCTGTAGGATGTCGTGCACAGCCGCGAGGGTGGCATAGAGCTCGAGAAGAACCGCCACTGCGTTAGCAAGTCGGTCGGCTTCCGGCGTCAGCCGCTCTTTGCTCCAGCTGCTCTCACTGGAGGCATTCTCGGGGCTATGGTCGTAGTAGGTCTCCACATAGGTCCCTTCGAGGATCTGGGCATCCAGAACACCCACCAGTTCGTGCAGCATCGCAAGAACGCCCTTCTTGAAAATTGCGCCACGGCGTAGGATGGCGAGAAGTTTTTGTGCGTCTCGCTTTGCTTCTGGGATAACGAACTCGAGGACGTCCTGTTCGATTCCGGTTGCTGCGACTCGTGCAAGTGGGAAGCACGACGCGGCCATAGCGGTGATCTCGTTGGCGGATTTAAAAGGCATTTCCATAGTTTTTCCTTGTGTTGATTTGAGTTGGTGTGTGGGACGCGAAAGTGCGGTTCCTTACCGGAAACCGCGCGCTTCGTGTCTCCATCGCACCTGTTCCGCGCGCTGTTCTTCGCGGTGGTGCGCTACGATGTCCGCTTCTGCTTGAATGCGGGCCCGGACAGCGTTCAGTCGCTCTAAAAGAGGGGCGTCCAGCTTGCCGATGATTTCCGGGCCCCCGGTCTCGCCATCAAAGCCGCTGTGATTAACGTGCACGATGATGCGACGTGCGCCGACAAACCGCGTGGGCTTCGAGAGCCCGGCCTCCTCACGCGAGGTAGGGTGATTGACGATGACTTCGTAGCCTCGGTTGGCGCGCGTGTCCGCCGATGTGCCATAGGCGATCTCGACAAAGCGGTCGTCGCCGTTGTTCAGGGTGTTGAGCACCAGACACGGCCGCCGTTTGGGGGCGCGGGGTTCGGCATTCTTGTCGTTGAGGGGAAAGCGAAATAGCACGACATCGCCGCGCTGAAGTGAGGTGTGATCTTCAGTTGCGGAAAAGGGGTGGGGATGGTGATACAAAGTGGCCTCCTGTGGCGTGGGAAAACGACGCCAGCGGGGAAAGCCAAAGCAAAAGGCTTCAACTTAGCTGCGCGTCACAACAAACGCGCAGCTGAGCTGAAGCCGTAAAATCGGGAGAGCGCCGAGAGGATGCCCTGTCAACGAAAGAGGTCTAATCGCCCCAGATAACTTAAGGTAAATTAAATTTGGAGGCCGATGCGGAGAATAAGTATTCGACGACCGGAAGCTTTTCGCTCCCTTTAGATGCACCCATTGTCGAGTGTCGATGCCCGAACTCCCGGACGTTCTCAACCTTGGCGTAGTTATCTGATAAGTGCTCAAGAATAAATTCTTTGGGGTTTAACAAAAGACCTTTTTGTGGATAGCTCAAAACAATGTCTGCGCCACATTGGGCCGATTTCTTCACCATATCACTGATAGAATCAGCCACTTTGCTTTTGATCGAAAACTGAGATGTATGGCGGTCGGGGCGGTAAAGTCCAGTTCCAGTCACAACAGGGTAATCCGCCAAAATTAACGTCTCTAGAACGTGATAGTATCTCGAGTAATGGTCGGCCGTGTAGGGTGGATCGCAGTAAATCACACTCGGGCGCGATGCACAAAATTCAAGCTCATTTAGGAGCTCCATTGCCTCTGTGTTGAATGCAGAATTCTTGTCGCGCCATTCTTCATTTCCAGCCGGTAGAACCGACATGCACGCAGAAAGGAAGGCGTCGCCAACGTCACGCAACATAGTCGACTTGTATCTTGAAGCGTTACGCTCCTTCGGCTTTAAGAACTGCGCGAAGTGTCCGGTTGTATTGCTTACGGACAGACTTGCGCGCCCTAAGCAGATCAACATTCGCCGCCAAGCGGCCAGAGTTATTTCACCGGTTTCCAGGGCTTTGTCCAAGGCCCACCGAATAGAGTCAATCTGGGCTGCTTGCTCGAGGCTGAAATACGCACCTCCATAGCGAGACGTAAATGAAGCACAAAAATCTGAATTGTTAGAGTGCTCTCCTTCAGTAGCAAGATGGAACAACTCTCCAGACACGCGGCTTTCGGCACAGTGTTGCGCAATCTCTTTCAGGTCCTGCAGAGACCCGCTAGAAATATGGGCTCGCTCACGCGAAAATGCTTCTGGTGCAAGAGCGTAGACTCTCTGTTTTGCAACTTCTGATATTATGAGGCAGCGCTCAGCGTTTTCGTGAAGGTAAGGTGTATCGGGATCCAAGAACATCGATCGCATAACTTCATAAGCGTAGAGCTGTATATCATTTCCCCAAACGATCCGAGCTGATCCGACAGCTTCACCAACAGCCGACATTCCGGAAAATAGATCAAGTATGGGCCCTGGCTTCTTCTGTGAGATCTCGTTGGAGATTGCGTGCGCAAGCAGACGTTTGGTTCCCATATAGCGGCTAAAGAATGTCATGCCTCTAACTTCAGTAAATTGCGCGGAAATAATCCCGTCCAATTCGCGTGGTTAGCATGAAGAATTGGCAGGCTATTATTCGGCGTCTTATGGCTAAGTACAAATAGAAGGCCGCAATTCTTATAGCCGCAGGGATTGCGCGGCCATGCGATCGCACCGTAATCACGTAGTTTCGCTTTCTCTGCGTCAGTGTAGTGCGTATTATCGTTTGAAATCACGTTGTCCTCTCTTGGGAGGACAGTGTTTGCAAGTACTTCTATTTCGGTCTTTTCTGTTACATCGTTCAGTGCATCTTGGGTGATGGCAGTCAACAGTAGGAAGAGCTTCGCCTCAGAGGCAACGAGTTCCTCAATTAGCGGCCAACCTTTGACAATCTGGCTCCCAGAACCGGAGAAGTCATCGATAAAGACCACATGGTCGTATGCGGTCAATCTCTGTTGGGGGAGTTCACGAAGGTCTATGAAGAATTCATGCCAACTTTGCTGGGTCATATTATTCGCCTCGCGGAAGGTTCGAACCATAGCTGGCCCGCTTTCTCCCGCAGTTCCGAATCCGACAAAAAACCAGCGTCCTTGACGCTGCTCTCTTTCCCTGCTCCACCCTTCCATGTCACTTAAACTGGCGCGATATCCATTCTGAATCTCTTCCTCAGAAATGATCCTCACATTGTCCAAGATTTTGGATGCTAATTCTACATGGTCTGGTTCAAACCTTGCTATCCAAGCTCGAATATCCTTTGGTGACGGCGGCCGTCTATAGAAGCGGAATCGCTCCACCCACTCTTGGATTTTTTGATCTTCAATATCCATTGTGATGACTGTCAATTGGTTCGCCAGTCGGCTCGCTCGAGGACACGAGAAATTGCCTTTGACAGCTCGTTCAAGTCACGCCAGAGATCGCCCTCTGCGATAAACAGATCTGTGTCAAGATCCTCAATCGCCTCGTGCAACCTCTTTACCGAACGTGACACGGCCTCCGCTTCTCCGTGTATGCGAGCTTCGTCTACTTCGAGGTCCTCAATCTTCATGTCAGCAGTTTCGTAAAAAAGCTTGAGCTTGCTAACAGTTTCGTCAACTTGGCTCGCCTTTCTGGCGGCCGTGAGGTAGCCTTTTATTTTCCGAAAGTCGGTAACGGACCTAAATGGACCTTCCTTTCCCCTCTCGTACTTCTCAATCATTGCATCCGTGAAGCTGTTAGAAACAAACCAATCGCACGTTCTTACGTCACGATCTGTGATAACTGGGTATAGCTCGATGAAAAAATCAGCTTTCATTCGGAGATCAGGGTCGAGATGCAACATCATGTCCTGGTATTTTTTATCGTAAGATAAGAGTTTCTTGCACCGCGTAACTACAGCAACATCGAGACCTGTAAGCTCGCTCAAAGGTTTGTCGCCTTTTTCGTCAAGTTCATCCATAAGTACGCCGAGCTTTAGGGCTGTTGGCATTAGCTCCCAGTCATCACGAAGCTTATGGATCTGGAACATTGTGACAATATTCTGAGCTAGCGATGGCTCAGAAACTTGATTAATCGGAACTTCTTTCAGCCCGAGTTTAGTCGCGCATGTCCATCTTCTCTGCCCATCAAGTATTGTGAACTTCTTTGAACCCGCAGCTTGGTACACAGTAATAGGAACTAAGATTCCAACTCGCTGTATTGACCGCTGCAAAGTTTCCATTGGTTCTTTGTCGAACAGCATCCTCGGATTGTGAGGATTAGGCCTTAACGAGGCTGTTGGGACGGTTTGAGGTTTAGAAGCAGCGGGAGCTGGCGGTTGTTGGCTATTGTTGTTCATTAGCATTGCCCAATATTCTTACCGCATTGACGACTGCACTATTCCGCATAGTCAATTTGTTGTTGGTTTAGCTTATCGATAGCGGGTTGAAACAAGTTCTGCATCAAGAAATTAAGTTGGAGGTCTGTTTTTGCTGGTCATGGGGTGTTGTTGCGACACCGGTTTGGTGGGTTCGCGGTCCTGACGGTTATAGTTTTGTTGGCTAGCCAAGTTCTAACCGGGAGCGGTTACTGCACGCAATCAGCGCGCTGAGTGCTTCCCGAGCGCCCGCGTGATTTTTTGCGTAGGAAGCAAAGGAGAGAGCGTTCCAAGAAGCGCTCTCTCTCTTTTGCTTCGGGGTATGCGGCGGCGTTTGCGGCAAAGGCCAATGGGTGCAGGGGCGTGGCGAACGGTCCCTGCGAGCAGGCGGGGGTTTGGGGGAGGAGTGCGGAACGACGCTCCCCCGGGAGCAGGGGATGCAAGGGGAGTGCGGAACGATGACCTTGCCGCCCTCCGCGTAGGAGTGCCCGCTGCATAAGCGCCCCCGGCGGGCGGGGTTCTGGGGCAGCGCCCCGGGCGAGCGGTAGACCGAACATAGGCACCAACGGTGCCGGAGTGCGGTCTACTTAGTGAGTACTTTCCCCTGCACCTCCATTCACGCCAACTTCAACTGATTTCTCCGGTCCGCTGAAACATCGACCCATTTTCTGATCTCAATGTCTGGAGATCAAAAATGACGACCAACAACCATCCCATCGTCCTGCGCTTCGAGGGCCTGCGCCCCGAGCAGTTGTCCCGTTTCGAACTGCATCGCCTTCGAAAGCAAATGGACGGCAATGAGTTCGAGCCTCGCCGAAGCCGTTTCAATAAGCTCCTGATAGGTAGCGAAACTTGGGCCAAAGAGGCCCTTGCGGAGATCGGCGAAATGCGGATGGAGAACTTTGCCAACGAGCTGACCAAGCTGAAAAACAGAAAGCGCACTGGGGAGATCGAAAAACGCATGATCGAAGGGCCGAAGGATCCTTGGCGGCCCTCGAAACATGGTCCGATGCGTGAAGTGATCATCACAGCCCATGCAGATTGGTTTGCCGCAGCTGGCGATCAGTCAAGCTGGCGCGGCATGATGGCAAAGCGCCGACGGGAAAAGCATTTTGAGGACCTCGCTATCGGGTGGCTGACCTACAATTTCGGGGAGGACGTAGTGCACGCCCGCGCTGACCGAGATGAAAAGACCTATCATATCCATGCCGTGATCCTGCCCCGAGGCGAGGATCAGCACGGTCGGTCAATGCTCATCCCATCCAAGCACGATGCGATCCGGTCCTATGAACATGCACAAGACATTGCCGGGATTTGGTTTGCTCAAGCCGGACTGGTCCGGGGAGAAGCGCGGGCTTTCGCCTCAAGGCAGGCGAGGGCTGCAGGCCTGAAGGGACCAGACCCGGTTGAACACAAGCCGACATGGAAATGGCGGCAGGAGGTTGCGGCTAAACTATGGTCGGAGCGCGTTGAGCTAAATGCTCGGTCATCCGATCTCGACGCTCGAGAGACGGTACTTGTTGAGGCTGAGGCTGCAGTTAATGCCGATGCCGCTAAAGTGCAGGCACGCTCAGATGCCGTTAGGGCGCGGGAAACCGCCGCCCAGGATATGGTAGACGAAGCCGACGCGGTTCTGGCTGCCGCAGAAGGCCTTGCCGAAGATCACTTCGAGCTGAAGGAGAGCGGCGACGGTCCGCGCTTAGCCGTAACTGAAATCGGCAAGGCGTCAAACAGCGCCAATGTGCTGATCCAGCGGGTGGCCAAGTCGAAGAAAGGACGGCGACGTGTTGAAGGGATCTTTGGTCGTGCTTGGTCCGCTATGCGCGCCCGGGCACGGGGGGAGGCCGAGGAAAGACTGGGCGAAGAGTTCGCTGAGATCGAGACCACGCGCGAGGCGCTGGTGGACGTTGTTAAAGACTTGCCGCCAGCTATTCGTCAGAACCTTGGGGCGACGTGGAACGCGGTTGCAAAGCAGGTCATCAGCTTACAACAATTGTTGCGCAAACGTGGACATTCAGCGGTGGATGACGGTCGGTCGGGTGCAGGCTCTGCCGACGTAACGGAGGCTGACGAAAAATGATTCATTATTTTTCAGTATCTTGCACGTTTTCTTCGAAAAAACTTTTGGTTTTGACGATTTTCCAAAAACAATCATTCCGAGATTATTATTAGCCGCAGTTGATGTCTAAGCGCAACATCGGTGGCTGAATTGAAACACAACAATAAGGCTATTCTTATGACCAAACTCAACCTCACCGACCTGCACCGCCAATTCCTTGATTCGATGGGCACAGAAGCGTCCAAGCCTGCAGTTGGCATGGCCGCAAACGACCCGCGCCGCACCATCCAGGCTATCCAGTCTGGCGTCGCAGCGAAGGCCGCTGTGAACGAGCTGAACCGCGCTTTGGCCTTCGCAAATGCCGTCGGCCAGAACTTCGCAGCAGTACTGCCGGGCCTGAGCGAACAAGCCCGCGTCGAGGTCGTTTCCGCTCTGGCGTGCGCGTCCTCATCGAAAGATCGCCGCTCCATCATGGAGCACCCATTGTGCCCTTCGGAAGTCGAGGCCATCGTGGCCGCCTATGATGCGGCCAAAGCCGAGGAAGCAGAAGCCCGCAAGGCTGAGCGGGCTGCAGAACGCGAGGAAAAAGAGCGCGCCAAGTTTGAAGAACTGCGTCGGAAGTTTGGAGGCAGTAATGGCGCTGCGTCCGAAGCAGTGGCCGCCGAGTGACCCGCAGCATGGCGGTTTCCGGAACTCCGGCGACCGCCATGAAGTGCCCCATTCCGATCGCCATAAACCAAACCCCTTACTCGGAACCAGCAATTTCTGAAAAACCCCGGCTTTCGAAAGAAGGTCGGGGTTTTGTTCTTCGATTAAACGGTGGAAACGCATTGTTTCCATATCGCCAGCTACTCAAGCTCAGCCCCCTTGGTTATATCATTACTCCGAACATAGGAGTTTCGACATGTAAGCACCCACCCCCCGTCCCCCGAAATCAGCCGCGCATCTGCGGAGATGGGGCATGGAGTGCTATGTCGACCAGATACGCCGCCCGGGCAGCGGCTCCCGAAACCGCCCACATCCACCGGACCCTGACCGGATCGAAACAGACCAGTATCGACAGGGTCCGAAACGCCAGAGCGCAGATCGCAAAAAAGATTACCGATGGCGAAGAATGGATGCTCCCCCTGCTCAAACGGTTGAACGCCGAACTGGCGCGCCTCGAAGAGGCCCAAAACCTCCTCCAGCAAGCCGCCGAAATCGCCAACCACGCCGCCCCTTACCGGGCGGCGTGATTTGTTTTTAGTGTTAGGTTGAGAGTGGCACATATGCGGGACGAAGCTTTCATTCGCAGGCAGCTCATGAAGGTCCGATTTAAAAGAGCATGCTCGGTGAACTGTCCTGCAGATCCAAATCGTGCGTGCTCGGTTACTTGTAACTGTCCCATTGGCACCGCGCTCCCAACCAGCATCATGACCCCTGCGAAGTTTCGGTTTGACCGTCGCCGACAGTAGAGCGGTTTGGGGTGTCCCTGATCCAAGATAGAAACGCGGCTGTGTCGTCCTCGGACTGCCCGTCGTCGGCATAGGCATCAAGGTGCTTTGCGAAGAATAGAAGCAGCAGGCGTGCAACCTCTTCAACGGTCGCGAACGCGATCGTTGGTTTGCCCTTAGCGGAGGGAAGGTCCGTATGAAGCGTTGGCCAGGTACCATGTAGGATGCGCGACCGGGCTGTCGTGATCGCTGCGACGAGCTCGTCGACTGTCGGGCCATTCTCAGCGACCAGATCGCTGTCCGAAAGGCCCAAAAACGTTTTGAAGGCTTCGAGAAGTCTACGCTTGCTTCCCTTCATGCTCTCGGCACGCATGAGAACTTCGATCGCTGTTTCGAGCTTTGCCACCGCAACCGTGTCGAGCGGCTCGGCAAGAGCCTCGTGGTACCAGTAGGCTGCGTTGCACCAAGCCTCGTTGAGCGTGGGAAAGGCTCCTTCCGCATGGACGTAGGCGGTCAAGCGCCGTCCCATGACGGCAAGGAGCGGTTGAGCGGCTTCTATGTGCGAACCGATAAGCTCGGGCGCTCGCGCCAGCCCTGGCTGCCTGTTCGAAAATTCCATTCCAAAAGGACTGTCTCCGACACGATGCGCACGAACGGGATAAATCGGTGCCGTGCGCGCAGTCGCACGGCTCAACTTACGCATATCATCACCAGGCGAAACAAGCTGGATAGCCGAAAGCGCGATGTCGGTCGTCATCTCTGCGACGAGCACCGATTCCTTTTGGGCCCGTCCGCTTACTTCTACAATCGCAAGATACGGCGCGTTGCGAGCGGCAGCAAACTCGAGGAGGTTGCTCAACTGCCACCCCCCCGGTTTGGGTTTTCTGACCTCACGGCCCCGGAACGCCGCCCAAATCGTATCCAGCCGCTGCTTCCAACGCGGTGCGGCTGGTGGCCAGAACTCGTCCTGCTCCATTCCGAACATGTCGGTAGGCAGTTCGTGCGCGTGGTAAAACGTTACGGGACCGATTGTGAACGGTCCAACAGGAGCGGGGAATACCGTGCAGGGCACGATATGCTGGCGAACGACGTCGTGGCTGGCGAACCAGTCCTCAATCGCCTCTTCCAGTTCCCCAAAGTCTTCGTCTTTCAAGGTCGAAGCGTTGCGTGTGGACCATAACCTCTTGATTGTCGTGGCGATGAACTCGGCGAGCGTTGCGTTTCGAAGTGTGTATCCGCTGCGCCCTCGTGCGGCCCGTAGAGCCGTCGCCAACTCAATGACTGCGTTCCGGCCGTCTGGCGTTAAGCCGGTCGCGATTCCAGAACTTGGGTCCACAGACACGCCGGTGATGCCGGCGTTTGCTAATGCGTCTCTCAGCGTCTCGGCATTGTGAGGTTCATGCTCTGGCGCGCTTACATCGACCTGTTTCACCCCGGCGCAGGCGCGACGTGCAAGTCTCTGGTGTTCGTTTTGCATAATATTACTAGCTCGCTGATCAGTACGTTTTAGCGCAGCCTTTAACGTTGTGGTCGAAGAGCAAAGATCAACGTTGCAGACGGGTTGCCGAATTGGGACGCTTGAGTTCAACCAGCGGAGCATTGCAATGCTACCCTTCTGGGGTTTCGGAGCGCTTTGCGGGCAGGTCAAGAGCCATACTGAACGCCATCTGCGATCGCAGCGCGATTCATCAAAGCTTCCGTTCATGCCAACCGCAGCATCTAACAGAAGGGGCTCGAAGCGGACTTTGGCACTTCGGCGTCCGTTTCCGCTTCGGCCAGTAGATGTCACATTCACTTACTCACCCCAGATGCACCGGCACAAGCAGCATCACGCGGCTGGCCAGCGCGTGCCTGTCCTGCAAACCCATCGCATCGCCATAGACTGCGCGTTGTCGGATCTGTTTCACGCTGTGTCCCATCATTTCGCCGCTGATGTCCATCCGCTTCGTTTCTGCCAGTAGCCGACTCTCCCATGTGTGCCGGACGCCGCCGATGGTATGCTGCGGTGATGGCATCAGCCCGTTGTTACGCATGTATTGGTTCATCGTCGCCGAATAGGTGCTCTTGCCGCGATAGCGCGGAAAACCGTCTGGATGGCGCTTGGCTGCGGCCAAGGCCACACCGACCAGCGGCACGAGCCGCGTTGATGCAGTATTCTTGATCTCGCGCCGGTTGTCCCCGGCCTCGAACTTGATTTCGAAATGCGGGAAAGGATGATCCAGCAAGAAGGCTCCCGGCGGCAGGTCGTAAATCTCGGACTGCCGGCACCCCGTCTCGATCGAGATGAGTAGAATATCTCGCGCCTCATCGTTCGTGCCGTCAAATGCGCCGGGGGCAAACCATTTCTCGGTAATCCAATCCACCGGGATCTCGAGTTTACGGTTCTCAGTCTTGTGCCGGTCCTTGAGGGATACCCGGTGATACGGAAACGGCGGGTCGGGTTGCGCGATGCTGTCATAATAGCGTCGTAGCATTCCGGCCATATTAGCGAAATCCTTGTTGGCGCTTTCGGTTGACAGGTTTTCCGCGGCGATCTTCCTTTGCCACCACGCCTTGTGCTTGAGCGCCGCCGCGTGGTCGATCTCTGACACCAGCACGTCACGGCCGCCAAGCGCGGTTTGTAGATTGGCAGCCGCGCGTTTGCGGGGATTACGCCAGAGGCGCATCTGGTTTTCGCTCTTGAAGCGGTTATCGTGAGCCGCGATCCGCTCGACCTCATCGACCAATCCGGACAGCCGCAGAGCAGGCTCCTCTACCGCCCCGAGAAGCGCCTTAGCCGCTTCTGGCGCAGGATCGGCCGAAGACGCCTCCACACGCTCCAGCACGTCCTCCAAAGGTGCCTCCAGCAGATCGGAAAGTGGCCTGTAGGCAAAGCCCCGCGCTTGGGCAACCCTCTGGGCCGCACGGTAGGCATCAGCCTCCTCGGGGCGCTCCTTGATGGCGGTCATCTCCTCGAGTTCGGTCAGAATTTTTGCCTTCACATCCGGCAGCAACTCGCGTGCACGGCGCTCACTGTCGGTTTCCAAGCTGCGGTGAATTTCATTGCGGCCAGCGACGTCAATATACCGTTTGGGCACCCGCATCCGCAGGTGCCAAGTGTTACCGCGCTTGATCAGTCCTGCCATTCGTGCCACCGTTTTTTGTGATTGCTGCTCGGATTAGCGGGTCGATCGCCTGCTACACATTTTGCTACACATTTCGAACATCTACTGAAATCGAAAAGTGAATATTTCTTCTTGAAATTAGGGTTTTTGGAAGAAAATCTGAAGGTATTCGAATCTCTTCGTCTCCGCCATACACCTCGACATTTTCCACATACTTGATCAGGTGTTGCGCGGCCCGAGATGGGGCGCGACGTTGCGCTTGGCTTTCCCCTCCGACAGTTTCGCCGCCACCCGCCTTTTTGCAAACCGTGCGCCCATGCTTTCGCGAGGAAACGAGGTGGGGTAGAGGGGGTGTAATACTCAGGAGCGGATCATGGAATTAAAGAACAAGCGTATCATCGTCACTGGTGGCAGTGATGGTATCGGGCGGCATATTTGCCTTAAACTCGCGGCA
>Ga0115012_10002098_pt1 | contig 11609 bp, 15 predicted proteins | sample TroAtlMetagenome_FD_88706 | JGI IMG/M metagenome (GOLD analysis project Ga0115012, IMG submission 88706) | Marine eukaryotic phytoplankton communities from Atlantic Ocean - Tropical Atlantic ANT10 Metagenome | ecosystem: Environmental > Aquatic > Marine > Oceanic | place: Tropical Atlantic...
ATTTTACCCATATCATCGTCTAACCAATCACACAACATAGCACAATACCAAAGAACATCACCTATTTCATCTCTAATATTTTGTTTAGGATTATTTAAACGAACACCATCCCTTATAACTTTTTTAACCTTATTAGCTACTTCACCTGCTTCACCCACTAGCCCTAAAGATAAATACTCTAGGGCTTTGTCTTTAGGAAATATAGCAGTTTTCTTTGATTCTGCCTGATACGCACTAGCAGTTATAGTACTTTTGTTTTTGCTATCCATAAATTTCTTTACCTCTTCTTCTAGTTTCATAGTGTTTTACTTTCTTTAAATTTGCAAAGTAGGCAGAGTTAAAACCTCTCTGCCATTCACGATATTGCATAGTATTAAGATTAAAAGGTGAAGATACAATTCCTCTTTTAAAAGCATGATAGCCTTTTTCATACTGTATTCTTAACGGTGCATCGTATTTTGCTAAACCGTGTCTACGATTTATCATTCTTTAAATTCTCCAATTCCTTTTTAAGGTTAGCATTCTCTTGTATTAAGCCATTGAATATGTTTAACAGCACCATCTTTTCAGGTGATCCTACGATCATTTCCTGTATTTGTTTGGTTGTAAAACCCGGTTCTTTCTTTTCTTTTTTAGTCATAGTTTTTTATCTCCCTTCTATGTCTACTATTTCACACGCACCTGCTGTGCATGCTAATTCTTTACCACCTGTAGTATTATCTTCTTTTTCATAGTCTCTTAGTAAAGACCATTGTATACTCTCAGGCATCTTTTTATGTAGTTTATTGTATACTTTTTCTGTAATCTCTTGGTATGGAGCTTGGGCATATGTATGATCACTATGTGGTAGAAAACTAATTCCAGACACTTCATCAAAATGTTTATATACCCACGCACCTACTTCCATCCACTCTTCTTCACGAACAGTTATAGTTACAGATGGCTTGTGTTCACACCAATACCTTTGATAGACTAGCCATAGATCTAACTGCTGTAGTGCCGTCATCTCATTTCTAGTGATAGCATTCTTAGGTGACTTCATAGGAAAGCTAAATACGGTCACACTATCAGGTTTCATTACATCAGGTTCATTAGGTATACCACTGTCAATCATAAACTTTGTGATAGGGTCTTTGTTGTCTCCACGAACAGTACGGATGTAGTATGTGCTATGTCTAGCGTGAATGCCACTAGCACTGTCAACTAGCTGAGATACTGTACCACTAGGTTTAACACAGGTAATTGCTGTAGATTGTGGTATGTTTAACAGGTCTGCATATTTTTTATTTACACCAATAGCAATATCTTTAAGTTGTGTAAGTATACACTGTAAATGAGTTTCATCAAATACCTGTTTACTGTCTTCAAATGTTACCGTGTTATAATCATTTAGCATTTTATTATCCATAATACCTGTAAGCGAAACACCTAGTAATCTTTCTTCTTCTGTGTTATCTTTCCATATTTTACGAAGATATTTAAAGTCAGTAAGCGTAGCTTGGAATGTGCCAAGTATTGTAGCCATAGTAACTTTTTGTTTTAAATCATCTATAGTATCTTCTTCTCTAACTACAACCTCAGATAAGTTGCAGAATTGGTAAGGTCTTAATATAATTTCACTACAAGGATTACAACCAAATGCAAAATTAGAATCACGTCTACCATTCTTTTCTGCTTGTTGTACAGCAGATTTACGGTTAAATATACCACGCTCACCTGATTTACTTTCTACAAGAGACAGCCATTCACGCATAAATGTTTCCATTTGTACCTTGCCTTTGTAAGCCACACTATTATTTGCTAAGGCACGTTGACCTTCAGTTTCCCACCATTGACCTGACTTAGCGTGTCTCATTTGATCATCACCTAAGTTTGAAAGACTGATGAGGGCTGATCGCCTTACCCCACCAACGACAACTACCTCACCAATCTTGCACATTATATCGTGGCATTCTACAGGATATAATCTTCTACCAGCTGCACCTTTAAATACCTCAATACAAAACTTAAATAAATCAACAAGTGGCTCAGGACCTGATGCTCTTCCACCAAAGGTCTTTAGCCTAGCACCTGCTGATCTAACTTCACTTATATCAAACTGTGGGATTTGACCCACATATAACATAGCAATAAGTTCTCTGAGGGATCTTGCCCACCCTGCACGAGAATCGCCTACCTTTACAATAGTTGAACTGTCTTCAAAATGTTCATTAACTATAGGCATCTTATCTATATTTGCTCTTTCCACAGAGAAGCCTACACCTGTACCACACATAAGAATGTACATACATTCATCAAAAGAGCGAGGGCTGTCAACAGGTAAATACGAACAGTTATAACCTGCTACGTGACACCTGTCTAAAGCCTTACCTGAAGTCATTAACGCTCTCATACTTGGCATAATGTCTAGATTAGTTATGTGATCAAACAGAGCTACTCTAAGCTGTTCGTCTAAATCATAATTATGTTTCTCTTTTAAATGCTTAGACATATGGCTTAGATACCTGTCTACTGTTTCAGACCACTCTTCTCTTCTGTTTTCTTCAGGAATCCACCTAGCATACCTAGACAATGCTATAAAGTTTTGGTAATCTGTAGGTAAATTTACTCCCATATTATTCATATCTAATCTCCCTGACTAACTCTTATATATTTTACAATTATTCCACTTATATCGTGAAAGTATTCTTTTAAAGCATCTGAAATTTCTTCAGTAACATCACCATCTGAAGGCATTACGTACTCTTCAGGGTCTACTGAAAGATGCATTATTACTCTAACTTCTTTGTCCATTTTCTGTCTCTATAGCAATAAGTCTATCTAAATACCACTTTGCTTTTTTTAAATCCTGAACACCATTTTTGTATCTATATCTCCATAAATATTTAATTATATTGCCTTGCAGGTAATACTCAAAACCTTTATCTGTAGCAGCTTCAATGGCATCAATACATTCTATGCCACGTTGATTATAGTGTGGTGGATTATTAACCATATCATCTACTAGCTCTCTATTAACCATAGACTTTTTTGTGTCAGTACTATCTGATTCAAAGTCTACTATCTCTTTAATGCTTGCATTCATTACGCACTCCCATCTGTATCAGAATTAAATCCAAGTTTAACCACATTACCATCTTTTCCTACAACAGTCAATACACCATCTCTGTTATTATCCAACTTTTTTGCATACTCTTCTACGACATTTGCAAAGGATTCGTTTTCTTCTAGCATAGGTATTATACTAGACATTAACCTACACATATACAGGATAGCTCCATCATCCGAAGAATTTAGTGTATTATAGTTGCTAGTAACAACATCTACTGTTACATTACCTGTCCATTTTTCTTCTATAAGTTCAGGTGATACTCTAATTAGATAATCGTTGTTATTAAATTTTTTTTCTTCAAATGCCATTATCTTCTCCTCTTAGTTTTTTTACCTTTGAAAGGTATAAAGTTTACTTTAATTATATTTTTTCTTTTTTCGTTTAGCCAATCTTCAGGTATAATTCTATCGTAATATCTGAATCCATATTTTACGCACCAATCAGCGTAGCTAGATTTAGCACCCTTTCTTAGTTTTGCTTGGCTATTAGTAAACACAAATCTAATATCTAGGTTTGGATGTTGTCTTTTTATCTCTACGTGTTTCCTTCTATCAGATGTCATAAACCTGCCTTTTGTTTCAACTATAATCCCATTATGTAAAACAAAGTCAGGAGTATAGGTGCGATATGCTAGATCTTCCCACTCTATCTTAACTTTCTCATAAAGAAATTCTACTTTATGCTCTTTTAAGTAGTTGGCTACAGTATCCTCTAAACCACTCCTATACCCATTCTTACGTGCCATTTGGGTAGCACTATACGCTGACATAGCTAAAAGTTATACCAACGAACTGTTCCGTTATAGTTATCATTGTCTCTGCTTAGATAACCTAACGATTTCATCTCTTCACGAACTAGCTTTTCAGCTTCCTTGCGTTGTTCTATAGCTACACGTAATCCTTCCGTTCTACGCTCTCTATATTCTTTTTTCATTTCAAGAAGTTCTTTTTCTTTTTCGTGAATCATATCTTTTAATTCCTCTAATGTTGTTGTTGTCATATATTTAACTCCATATTTTCTTTGCTTCTTGTTTTAGTTTATCACTCCAAGTCCACGCATCAAAGTTTGGATATACTAAAGAAGCTAACTCATGTTTATCATTGCTGATAGACAAAAATTTCTGTATACTAAAAGCAACCTTTTCAAATTGTTTCTTGTAGACAGAAAGGTTATTTAGTGTAAACTTTTTATAGTCCTTTGGTGTTGCAAAGAATAAATCTACACTATTCTCAGGATATGCCATAGAGTAGAATGCCATCTGTCGCATCTGTGCTTCTGTAGGTTTAGACGGCATTCGTGTAGTTGTTTTTAAGTCTACTATTTTATTTTTAAACCTAAAATCAATGTAACCCATAAAAGGTATAGGCATATCATCTAATTGTACTTCAACCTTTTCTTGGTATTGCTCTAAATTTTTATACTTAAAGTTATCATCAATTATTTTACCAAAGCTTTTTAATAAACTTCTTTCTTTTTTTACTTTAGTATCTTCTAGATCAAGCATAAATTCTGAGCACATAGTCATATATTTTACTTCTAATAAGTTGTAATTAAACTCACCTGTTTCATACTTATCAGCTAGTATAGCTTCTTGAACAATACCTCTAACTGCTCCTGCTCCACTGCCTGATTTAACACCAAACAAGTACCTAGCTACCCACATAGGCACATCGCTTATGTAGGTATTTATACTGCTAGGTGACAGGTAGTTAATGTTATGCACCTTAAAAGGATTATTTTTTAGCATTAGTTTTTACTCTCGCCTAGTTCAACATCTACAAAAGAGTCAACAAGATCCTCATTTTCTTTTCCTAGTGGATCACTTGTATCACCTGCATTCTTTGTCCATTGGTCAAATATGTAAGTGTTGTAGTTATCAATCCACGCTAAAAAATCTACCCATAAGTCTTGGTCTTTGTCTGTTATAGCTACTTCCTTAGAGTCAAACTTTATCTTTGGTAGATAAAAAGAGTTACCATTTGGTAATTGCTTTTCTTCTGTGTGTAGCTCTACCTTATGTTGTAGAGGTAGGTGTTTTAAATTAGAACACTTAGAAAAAGGCTCACTTAGTATTTTAAATGCATCTCTATTGTCTATCTCCCATATCATAGGCTTGTCCGTAACTAACGAATCTTCTACTACATTGCCTTGATCGTCTACAATAGATTTAAAAGATACAGTTCCTAATATGGCTCTAACTCTTTTAATACCTTTAATTATGTTTTTAGTTGTTTCAGGTAATGCATTGTAGTCTTTTATGTAACCTGCTGGTTTTCCACAATTAAAGCCACCATTACTGTCTTTTAAATCATTATTAAGATTGTCACTCATAACAGTTTTAACGTAATGTCCGTGTTCACCTTCAGGCTTTACCCATTTTTTGTACATAAACCTTTGTAGAAAAGGTCTTATAGTTACTTTTGAAGAGTAATAAGATTTACTATTCTCCACATCTTCTAACTTATACATACCACCTTCAACTACCTCAACTCTTGTAACTTTACCATTTACTTCAGTTTGACCCATTATAGCTGTATGGGATATTTTTAATCTAGATAATGTTGAATTACTATTCTTATTACCTGTCTCCATATTTAAACCACTAGCCTTTGCTAATGTTTCAAAGTTTGCTTTATTATCTTTTAACGCTACTGCTGATGTATTCATTATCATTCTCCTATTTTAGTATGAGGGTTATATCACACAATGTCTTTAGTGTCAAGCCAATTGTCACCTATTTTTGCTTCTAATAACAATGGCACATTAAAGTCTATGTTAAATTGTCTATCTATTATATTTTTTAAATTAGCATTAGTATTATTAATAATGCCTACTATGTCATTTAGCTCATCAGGATGAACGTCAATGACTATACTATCGTGTACTGTATTTACAATACAAGAATTTTTCTTCTCAAGCTGTTTCTCTATTGACATAAGTGTTATAGGCACTATGTCAGCAGTTGCAAAGCTCTGGACAGGGAAGTTTTTAATCTGAGTAAAGTATGTTACACCACCTCTTAGTCTTCTTTCTACGTTTGGAAAGGAAAACTTTCTACCTGATGGTGTTGTAATACTACCTGTATTTAAAGCTTCCTTAGCCAATCTGGAATGCCAAGATGCGATTCCTTTGTACTTTTGCGTGAACTGTTTATAATACGTTGCTTCAGCAGGTGTCCTCCCAAACCCTGTAGCTCCGTAGAGTGGTGCGAAGGTGTGGGCTTTCGCTTCTTGCCTACTAATCTTCTGACCACCATCACTAATAACTTTGGCAGTGTAGCTATGTACGTCAAAACCATTATCAATCTCCTTCATTGCTGTTTTATCCTGTGACAAATATGCCGCAGCTCTAAATTCTAATTGGGCAAAGTCTGCTTCAAGTATCTTGCCACCTTCCCATCGTGACACAAATACTCTCTTAATTGGAAATGTACCACCTCTAGGCATATTCTGCATATTAGGATCAGCACCACTAAACCTGCCTGTAGCTGTGCGATGCTGTAATAACCTAACGTGAAGCTTGTTATCTTCTTTAATGTTATGCTTAATACCATCTACAAAGGATGATATATAGGTATCAAGAGCAGATAGTCTTATAACCTTTCTAAGAAACTCTTCTGCGTCTGTCATACCTTTGGTCTTTGCTATGTTAGCCAATAAACTTAGATGGGTCTTGCTTGTACTCCAACCATTTGCTGTCAACCATTTAGAATTAGGTGCTTTAAACTTCATACCTGCTATATCTTTTGTTTGTGTAAACATATAACCTAAACCATTACAATCTGCACATTTAGTTTCCTTAGCAAAAGGTTTACCATCTTTTCTAGTCTTTCTTACTTTGCCATATCCCTTGCAAGTATGACATTGATGAGCTTTTGTTTTATATAGTACACTTGAGTATTGTTTGACTCCATCATTATAGGAATCCGTAGGCATCATATCTACCCATTCGTGTTTGTCATTTGGCTTTCTACTATATATTAACCAAGACAGTTGCTCAGGACTATTTAAATTTATAGGTGTATCTCCCATAAAAAATCTAATTTTGTCCTTTAAATAAAACTCTATGTCATTCTTCTCTTGTGTAAATTCTTTCTTCACTGTATCCAATGCAAAAGTATCAACAAAAAACCCACGCTGATATATTCTAGCCAAAGTGAGGGAAACGTCATTAGTAAGATCAATCGTATCCACAAGTCCAATATTCTCTTTGGTATTAATCTGTTTGTTAAGCTCATTATGTAGCTCCCACGTAGCGTGTAAGTCTGCTGAAAGATATTCAGATAGCTCTTCTTTAGGTATTTCATCTACACCATAACCTTTTTTAAAGTACTCTTTTAGTGTATCTTGTTTTTTAGTATCTAAATTAAATCTTTCAGCACACATTTCCAAACTTAAAGGTTTCTTGTCACCCTTTTGTAAAACATAAGATGTCAACATTGTGTCAAATACTTTACCACTATATGTCCAACCACACTCCCACAGCCACATCAAATCGTGTACTATGTTATGACCTATCATAAGTGTGGTCTTGTCAAGTATGTCTTGTATTTTTGTTTTAAGATGGACATCTCCTGTCTTAAAGACATATTCATCAAATCTAATCAGCTCTTTATTGCCAAACTCATCTAGTATACCAACCATAATAAGCCTATTGTCAATCTCAAAAGGATCTAAATGTAGCTTACCATCTCTCTTGGTAACAGTGTTTTCAACGTCAAGTACTATTTTCATTAATTTTCTCCTTATGTCTCATAAGATAAGATACAGCATTTTTTACTATTGTCAAGTCGTCATTGAAACCACCTAGACCAGTGTTGCATTTATGACACACCCATCCTCTGAAAGTATTCGTTTCGTGACAATGATCTAATACCCAAGTCTGTAATCTTATTTGACCATATTTACCTAATTCTTTTATATCTTTGTCGCACATAGGACATTTATAGTCTTTATCAGGATACTTATTTTCCTTCCTTAGCCTAGTTAAAACTACTCTATGTCCACTACGACAAGACTTACAAGTTCTTTTTATTTCACCTGCTTGCATTACAGCAAACTGTGTTATTGGCTGTCTAACTTCACATTTAATACAGACAATACCTTCATCTAACGGTTGTTCAGCTATGACATAACCAAACAAATCTTTTTCAGTTTTCATGCTTCATACCTAGCTGTTTTATAATTAAGTTCACAGTGAACATTACCGTGCCAACCTGACAGCTTATTCTTAACGATATTAAGATGCCTTTGCATATCATCCTCATCCTGTCCTTCTACAGGTGGATTCTTAGCGATCAGTACCATCAAATCAGCTTCAGCTGCCTTACCTGTTCTTGATCCTTCCATCATACTTTGGTTCAGTATAATCTTACCTTCAGCTTCAGCAGATAGCTGAGACATATAGAATACAGCACATTCATACTGCTTTGCTATCTGTCTTGCGTGTATGGCACAAGCTTTGAGAGCTTCATCTGTTCTAGCATAGCCTGTGTGTGTAGCAAATTTGTCACCCATATCAAGTATGACAATATCAGGATTAACTGTCTTAACAACAGATTCAACCCAATTCATATCTCGCATAGAACTATCTTTTATCTTTATATTATTTTTGATAGGACTATATAAGTCACTAGCCTTTGATGGATTCTCTTTTATTTCGTGTAATGTCATACCTGTTGATGCTGTCAGATACCTAGCTCCTACTCTGTGACTTCCTTCTTCATTACAAAGTATTATACACTTAGCACCTTGCCGTGCAAATCCATTAGGACCTGCCACTAAACTAGCGTGGAAGGATGTCTTACCTGTGTTGGGTCTAGCACCTACCTCAATTAGATGACCTGCATTAACACCTTCTACTTTCCTAGCAAGAGTAGGAATATTGAATGTCCATCTTGCTTCTAGGTCATTCTTTTCTAGCAATGTTTTAATTTCAATATCATCCCATTCTATATTTAAGTTAGGTGTAAAGTCATCACTATATTGCTCAAGTATATTACGCAACGGTTCTAGACTTGCCTTTGTACCATTTACATAATCAAATCCTAGATTGGCTATATCTTCACCAATAATCTGTTGAAACAGTTTTGCTAACACATCTTGTGCAACATCTTTTCCCATACAATCTTCCTTCTTAATATTCTTAAACATAGAAAGATATGCATTCTTTTGAACTGTAGTCATAGATGGATTACTAGACACAAACAAAGCTTCAACCTCATCAGGTGAGACAGACCTACTGTACTTGTCAATAGCTAAATCAACTATCTCTTTTACTTTCCTTACATCTTTACTAAATAGTCTATTTGGACACCTTGCTCCACGATGGTCATCATAAAACTCTTTATCCATAAGACTTCTGATTAATGCTAGTTCCATATTATCTCCTTTAAGTTAGCAATATCAATTTCATTTTCGTATTTTAAATCATCAGTTATACGCAGTATTTTTACTGTGTCAACCCAACTCTGTAATTCTTTTCTTATTGTTAGTGCTTTTGGCAATGCGTCAGGATCAAGTGCAACAATTACTTTTTTAAACTTAGAAGATAAAAAATGCTTATGTTCTTCTAACAAACTTGTACCTAACAATGCGACACCTGCATAACCGTGATTACTAACAACACACGCACTTATACAATCTTCTACAAGAACACAAGTTGTATTACGTTCCTTTGTGACGGCATTATACAAACCTCTCACAAACGGTATCTTACTCTTACCATACCTTCTCCATTTAGGTAATCTCTTACCAAGTGCTTTACCTACAGCATCTACCACAAAACCATTATCATCATATATTTTAAATACGGCTCTGTCTTCTTTAGCATCATATTCACAGAACTGATTATATATCTCTGAAAATTTATATGATACACAAAAATTAACATCTACTTCAAAAGGAATAAAATATTCAGGTACTACAAATGAATCTGTTTTAATTACAGAACTATGTATAACCTTAATGTCATCTACGGTCATATTAGTTTTTAAACTTCCACCAACAGTACAACTGATTTTATAACAATTCCACAAACGCATACCTTTATTGTTTGTGATAGTAAAAGTATTTCTACCTTTACACACAGGACAATCCATTCGTTTTGTTTCATCCATACTAATGTCTAAATCATTTATATATTTATATATATCCATTGTTACTCCTGATTAACAGTTGAATGTTAAGTATCACAATTTTTTCTTTTAGTCAATGCGTAGTTTGCACTTTTAAAATTATGTTTTAAATATGGTTGCACACTCTGTGGATTAGAATGTCCTGACACAGACATAATCTGCCCTATTCCCACACCTGAACTATCCATCTCTGTAATTGCCGTTGCTCGTAGGTGCATTAGCTGTAACTCGCTCCTTATCTCAGCTTTACTCATTACTTCTTTAGCTACAACAGATACATTATGAATAGAATAGGGAATAAATTTATTATTCTTTGGTCTTGTATTAGGTGCTACATATTTCTGAAAACCAAAATCATTGTGTTGTTTTTGCAACATAGAAAAAAGATTATCTTCTATTGGCAGGAATACTTCCTTCCTTTTCTTTGATTGTTCTAGGTGTAATTGTTTTAAATTAAACTTAATATTATCCCATTCTAGAAGTCGCATATCTCCAATCCTCTGACCAAATTCATATGCCATATGTACAATTAATCCTATACTACGAAACTTATAGTCTGTGTATGCCATATCCAAAAAGGATTTAACCTCATCCTTTGTCCATATCAGACGTTTAATACGTTTAGATTTCTTTGATACGTTTTTAAATGGGTTAAGCTCTGTATATCCCATCTCTATAGCATACCTATATAATCTAGAAGAAACAGATATAATATGATTAGCAAGAGATACTCCTCTCCTTACCCATTCCTCATATGATAACTTACACAGTTTGGTAGTAACTTTGCGAAAGTCCTTCCTTCCTAAATAGTTAGTTGACATCATTATATTTAAAAAATATATATAGTCCTTCTGTGTCTTCTCCCTGAGCATTTTAAAATCATTTGATAATAAATACTCATCATACAATCCTTTTACAGTAGGATTGACACCTACGGTGCGTGATACTTTTTCTATGTAGGAATCTAACTCTAAAAGCATTTTACTAGCAATACTAAATGCCTTGTCCTTATCTGCACCTAATTGTTTTCTATAGACGACACCTTCATCTACATACCTTTGAGGTGGATTGAAGCGATAATGCTCCAACCCATCTGCGTGTAGTGATTTAACCACATATCTAGGTATACTAGTCATATTTGTATGCCGTTTCATCTGACGATAAGACCCAATCACCGTACCAATCTGAACCGTCACCATCCTCATTCTTTTGTGGCGAAAACTTCAATGCTTTATGTAGCTGAAATTTTAAATCCTCTAGACTAGCTATTTGAGATAGTGTTATATCGTTATAATCGTGTATATAGAATAATGTATGATGTAGTTTGTTATATATATCTAAAAACTTCATACGTTGTTCTTC
>Ga0115012_10002101_pt1 | contig 11607 bp, 6 predicted proteins | sample TroAtlMetagenome_FD_88706 | JGI IMG/M metagenome (GOLD analysis project Ga0115012, IMG submission 88706) | Marine eukaryotic phytoplankton communities from Atlantic Ocean - Tropical Atlantic ANT10 Metagenome | ecosystem: Environmental > Aquatic > Marine > Oceanic | place: Tropical Atlantic Ocean...
AATTTTTCTCTGGAGACTCTTACACCATTAGGTGTGGCCAATATCCACTTTTGACTAACACCAACTAGATCACCATCAATGTCAGCTATAGCTCTTTCCAATTCAGCCAAAATTTTGTGTAAAGTTTCTTGATCTGAAGTTAATGGGGTGAAGTCAATAAGTACTATGTTTCCATCATGCAATTCTGAAGTTATTCTATTTACTTGGTCACTCTTGCTAAGTAAAATAGTGTGAACAATCATCGATGCTTTTTCACCATAATCTTCAGCTTTGTCTGCATTCCAACTTCTTAAATCAAAAAATTGTTCATCAGGAATACGTCTCATCTGTGGTGGTGCAGCACTCATATTTCAACCAATTTAATGGAGCTTAATTAGGTTTGCGACGGTTAAATGCTATAATTGTGATAGCAGCAAAACTGGTTATTATTGAGAGACTAGGTAAGAATCCACTTTTTGTTTCAGATTTGAAAGTTTCATTTTTAGCATAAATATTATTGTCTTTATTTATTTCGTTATCATCAATATAGGCTTTAACTTCAAATTCATGATAATTGCCAGTTGCCACCCACTCGAATGTAAAACTTTCACTTTGCTCAGGTTCTATGGTGAAGTACGAAGTGTGCACTAGTTTGGAATCAATCAAAAGTTCGTAATATCCTACTGCAGTATAACCATTGTAATTTGTGTTGTTATAAGTTTCATTATAATTTGTTAAGATAGTTTTAATTTTATGTTTTGAACCTTTCTCTTTTGAACCTTCAATTTTAAAATCACTGACAAAAATATCAGCCCAACCGATTACATTAACGCTAGTTACACTTTCATTTCTATTGCCACTTTCGTCTATCAAAGAATAATCTAGTATAATTTCTCCAGCATATTCAACTTCAAATATTAAATTGAAATTAGCCCCTTCATCAGTGTATTCAAATTCAGCTCTTTTGTTTCCTTCATTATCTATAATCTTTATTTTTAGATATTCAATGTTTGCATCAGTCTCGACATCAAAGGCATTAAGATATAATTCAAAGTCTTCTCCAACTCTAGGCGTAGATGGACTAGTTTTCAAAACACCAGTAGGTTTAGAATTTAGATAGATGTCAAATTCGTAGTAGGCAACACCAACAGGAGTTTGTTGAACAGTTAAATTCATTATGTGGTAGCCTCCAGAATCAATATATGTAGAAATTATAGCATTATTGCTATCTAAAGTATAGCCATCTAAAGTCCACACGTAGTTTAATCCTAGACCTGTAGATTGACTTCCATTAAAATCAACCCATGTTCCTTCATTTATGTCATTATCAAATTCAAAGTAAGCAGTAGGCTTATCATATACTGTGATATCAATTTCAACTTGATTTGTCCATAAATTACTCTCAGCATCTCTTCCACTAGCAATTAATTTGTAGTTACCCTTTTCACTAAATGAGATATTTTTGGACAAATGAGTATTTAATTCATCTGAAAATAAGGTTAAACTAGATGAATTAGATTGATATATTTTCCAATTATAAAGATTAACTTCTCCGGAAGTAGAAGTAATTAATTCAGCATTTTGATTAATAACAAGATTGATTTCTTCATAGTTTAAGGAAATGATAGGTAAATTTGTACCAACTAAAACAAATGTTTCAGTTGTATTTGCACCTTCAGGATCAGTTACAGTCAATTCAAGATTATGATTGCCTTCCGTAAACAAGAAATCTAAATACTGGCCATAGTATATAGTTGATCCATATTTCCATTGATATGCAAGTATAGTATTGTCATTATCAATTGATGCTCCCGCATCAATACGTATGTCTCTGTTTGTAGGTATTTTCCATTGATTACTTCCAGTTAATAGTCCCTCTACAATATTGATATCTGGATTTGGTGGGGAATTTTCAACATAAATCATAACTGTAGAAAAATTTAGCCCATTTTGGTCATCTGTTAAAGTCAGAGTAACATTATAATAGCCAGGGAATGAGAAATAATGAGTAGGATTTATAGCATCTGATGTATTTCCATCTCCAAAATTCCATAACCATTCTTCAATATCTCCATCGGAATCAGTAGACATATCTGTAAATCCAAATTGAGTTAGTGTGTTTCCATTGTCTGGTGTAATTGTGAAATCTACATTAGGTAGTGAATTGATAACTTCTATTATGTAATATGTAGTACTTATATCATTTAAATTATCAATTAGTTTTAAGGAAACATTAAAGATGCCAGAATCAGAGTATGTATGTTCTTTAACTACTTGATTAGAAGTTCTTCCATCGTCAAAATTCCAGTAATAAAAATCAATATCTCCATCTAGGTCATAGGAGTCAGTTGCATCAAACGTTATACTTTCACCAAGCATAATTGTGGTGCTTGAGATATCTACAATTGCAATCGGAGGTTTATTTACAAATATATTTAGAATATATGTGTCCTCGAGACCATTGTTATCTCTTACAGTCAGAGTTACATTATATTCACCATTTTCAGCAAATATGTGCATTGGATTTTCAGTATAGTTATATTTTCCATCTCCAAAATTCCAAGTATAATTCACAATATTGCCATCTTCATCCCATGATTCATTACCGTAAAATTGTAGAGCTTCTCCCTCAGCGACTACAGCTTCATCTGCATCAGCAATTGCATGAGGTTTTGATAAGAAGCTTATATCTACAATAATGTTGTCACCATCAATTTCAATATTTTCAATTTTCCATCCAGATTCAGAGCCATTATAAGCTAAAGAATTTGGATATGTGTCTTTACTGAAAGACCCCGAAGTATAGGGATCACCCGCATCTCCTCGATTGGCTTTATTATCTAAGTCATCGTTTCCATCAGCCTCTTCTAAATCCATTCCTTTGTGATCTTCATCATTATTTACAGTATTAGATGCCCACTTTGAATCCATGATTTCTTCATCAATGTGCCAAATTAATAATCCTTCACCAGGAATGTATGTATCATAATTAATTTGCTGCCTATTTTCAATTAAGAAGTATTGTTTCGAGTCAGACCAATTACCAGGTATAGGAAGTTTGTAAGCAACTCCACCTTCTGACACAGGTTCAATAACAAGATTAGTCACATCGTCGATAATAAGTTCAGGTTCTTCCCAGCCTAGCCAATATCGAGAATATGCACTAAAATAAACGGGAGTTTCACCGTTATTACCCCATGACCCTGCAGCCATCACAGCCCAGTTTCCAGCCCCCTCAGATGAGCTATCAGTATCGTAAAAATCAGGTAATCCTAGTTCATGTCCAAATTCATGACACCAAACACCCAAGGGATTTCTTTCACCACTAGATTGCTGGTATTCTGGTACTTGGGTAATTCTTCTAACTTTGTAATCATCTCCATTTTCATCTTCGTCATCAGTATTAATTGTAATGCTTGGCCAGTGAGCAGACCAAATATCATCACTGTCTCCAGTAGATTCTCCCCCCGGTCCAGAATGAATTGCAACAACAGCATCAAAATCAGGATAATATATGTCATCATCAGCAATTTCTACACTATCTCTTACGAAGTCAGATCCACTTGAATAATCTGCAGCATCACCATCTAGAGTGTATGGTCCAAATACTTCACCCTCAATATTTAGAGCACCCTCAGAAACTTCATCAAAATAATCCCACATGGAATCTGAACTTGCAAAGGCAATATCTTCAAAATAATCTTGATCATGATCACTTTGAAAATCTTGGTCCTCGAATCCAGACATTATAAATGCAACAGTTATGTTTCCTGTACTAGGTGCGGCACTTGTTGTATTTGTTAATAAAATTGCTAGGAAAAGAAATCCAATAGCAGTTAGGTATTTTAGATTCACAGATAAGTAAGTTATAGCTTAGATATTAAACTTCAGTTAGATACAAAACCAAGAGGATCTGAAATTATATTGTCCCTTGATTCGTGTGATATTTTGACAGGCTTTTCGCCAAAGAACACTTCATTATTGTTTCTCATAGTGTCAAGTGTTGCTACACCCATGGCAAAATTAACTGCAGCACCAGCGCGGAATCCTGCATATTCATCAGGAATTGCATTTAGATATGCTTTGACAGGTTCGATATGTTTAAAGGCATTATCAAGCATGTAATCAAGTATGGCCATTGATTTTTCTTCATTTGCTTTGTCTAATAATTCTTCAGGTTTTACTTGGTATTTCTCGAATAAGAAACCTGGCCAGAAGATTTTCTCATTATCAAGAATATCCTCACGGAAATCTCTTATGATATTAACTTTCTGAAGGAAAAGTCCGAAATCTCTTTCATTTTCCTTTAATATTGCCGAATTTTCATTTGATAAGTTTTTGGATCTCTTTCTGATAAGTTCCGTTAAGAATCCTGAAGGTGTACCTGCAACATAGTAGCAATATTCATCTAAGTCATCAAAGGAATAAACCTCTTGTTTAAGGAATTTTTGCATTCCAAAATTCATTTCTTTAAGCCATCTTACCATGCATTCTTTTGTAGCTTCATCAAAACTACTGTGAACGGCCAATACACTTTTCATATTTTTCACGAGATCTCTGTATTTTGGATTTTGAACCATTTCATCAGCTGAACCTGTTAAAATATCAATTTTTTCTTTTGTACTTTCAGCATTAGGATTTTCTAGAATGTCCATTAACATATTCATAGCTTCTATTCTTTCCTCTAAACTTATCTCTCTTCTTCCAATATCATCCTCAAAAGTATCTAGAATTCTAGCTTCTAAATAGCCTACCATTATTGGGCCTAGTATGTTTTCTTCAACCAGTGGAATGGTCAAAGCAAAAGATCTAGATACGGATTGTAGAGCGCCTTTACAGTACTCCATGCTGTCTTGTAAAAGTTCTCCAGTTTTGCTTTTGACTGCTCCGTATAGTGATGGCATGTTTACCTTTTGGGAGTTCGTAATTTGCCGAAGCGTATTTAAAATTAGGTTTTTTAGGTAGATTAATGAAACACTTGTCAGAACTGCCTCGGAGTAAGTTGGAAAAAGCTAAGGTGCTGTTGTTTGATTTGGACGGGACTTTTGTAGATAGCAATAACCTTCAAGCATCAACATATAATTCTTTAGAAAATGTGGTAAAGAATGGAATGAAAACAGTAGTAGTTACAGGTAGACCGGCTGGTTGGTGTGATTTGATGGCTCGGTGGTGGCCTGTAGATTCAGTTATTGGGGAAAATGGTGCATTATCCTATAGTATGATAGAAGGTCAAATACAAAGAGATTTTTTTGATTCATCATTGAGTTTAGATAAGTCTGATAAGCTTTTAACTTCACTTTTAGAAGAAATTAAATTTAAATTTGGAGAAATTAATTTGGCTGCAGATCAAGCATTTAGACAATGGGACTTAGCTTTGGACATTTCTGAAGAAAATTTAATGCCTATGGATAAAGTTAAAAAAATATATGATTTTTGTTTAAGAAAAGGAGCTAACGCCGCAATTTCTAATATTCATTTGAATATTTGGTATGGGAATTACACTAAATTAGATATGGCTATGAGACTTTTGAAAAAATGGAATATAGATGTTGAAGAATGTATATATATTGGTGATTCACCGAATGATGAAGAAATGTTCAAAGAATTTCCATTTTCAGTTGGAGTTAAATCTGTTGAAAAATATACTAAAATTATGAATTATTATCCTAAATATATTACAGATAAAGATGCAAACCAGGGTTTTGAAGAATTAGTTAATTTTATTCTTTCGACCAAGTGATGCCCTTCTGATTTTGGTAGTTTCCACTTCGTTCTTCATATAATTCGTTTGCAGTAGTACTAAGTCTTTCAAATACAATTTGTGCAAATGTACTCCCTATCTCAATATCTACATTTGTCTTACTAGCATTAAATCCTAGTAATGTCAAATTCCCTTTGAATCCTGAGTCAATTTTCCCAAAACTGCAAATAATTCCTTTACGAGCCCAGCTTGTTCGCAACCATAGTTGTGCACAATGGTTTTCTCCGCAAGAAATAATTTCTTTTGTCGAGACTGCAAATCTTTCACCAGGAGGTATAGTTAATTTTTTAGTTGAGGTTTTTTGTTTATTCGGAATTTCAATTTCCTCTATGGTCAAATCATAGCCGTTTGGAGTAAGATTTTCATCATTAAAGGGATCAATGGTTATTTGATTACTTTTGACTAATTCTATTATACTTTTATCAGATAATATACTCATTTATTTTCTTATTTCCGCTAAGATTTCTTCAGCCTTATCTGCCCTTACTTTTCCAGATTGCTTCAATTTTTCAGCTACCGCATCGATTTCTTTTCCTTTTGCACCAACTTGTACAGCGAGATTTCTAGCATGCAATCCCATGTGCCCTCTTTGTATTCCTTCAGATGCCAAAGCTCTCAGTGCACCCAAATTTTGGCATAATCCAACAGCACAGATAACTTGAGATAATTCAGCAGCACCTCCAGGTATTTTAACATCTAATATTTTAACACAAGTTTTAGCAGTAGGATGTGTGGCCGTTGCACCTCCAACCAATCCAATTGCCATTGGAATTTCTATAGTTCCTCTTAGATTTCCATCATTTGTTTTTTCCCATTCAGTAAAAGATGAATGTCCTTCTTTCCAATTAGAATAAGTATGTGCCCCGGCTTCAATAGCTCTCCAATCATTTCCAGTAGCAATTACTACGGGATCAATTCCATTCATTATACCTTTATTGTGTGTAGCCACACGGAAGGGGTCGGCACAAGCAAATGCAAAAGCTTCAATAATTCCATCTACAATCTCTTCTCCTCCTAGGAACTCAGCTGGCCAAATAGCAGTTGCCTTGGTTTTTCGATAAATTGCTAAATTAGAAATAATGCGCAAATATACTCTTCCACCAGTTATAGTTTCCAACCTTGGAGCTACAGCTTCAGCCATTGTATTAACTGCATTAGCACCCATAGCATCACGACAATCAACAAGTAAATGCGTTATTACCATTGGACCTGTTTTTGAATCTAAAACTCTAACTTCTATATCTTTACATCCACCTCCAAATTTAACAAGTATTGGGTCTTGCTTATTTGCAAGATTTATAATTTCATCTTTTTTGCTTAATATTTCGTCTTTTGCCTTAAATGGATCTTTTAAGTTTACAAGTTGAATTTGCCCTATCATAACAGGTTCATCAGAAGTTGCTTTAATTCCGCCAGTAATTCTTGTACCTTTTGCCATGTGTGTAGCTGCAGCTACAACAGATGGTTCTTCAACAGCCATAGGAACTATGTAATCTTTCTCATTAATTTTAAAATTTGGAGCAAATCCCAGAGGGAGTGGAAAAGTACCAACTACATTTTCAATCATTCGATTAGCAGTTTCTTCTCCAAGAGCTCCATAGCCACTTATTGTTTCCATTTCATCTTCGGTTAGATTAGCAAATTTTTTAACAAATTCAAGCCTTTCAGAGGGTTTTTTTTTGTAAAAACCAGGAGCTTCTGAGCTTTTAGTCATATGTCCTCAAGGAAGTACAAATTAAAGATAACTGGTTCTATAGTGGAGAATCACCAATTAATCCACAATGTGGGCACATAATTTCACTTTCTTCATCATCATCAATTTCAAATTCACTTTGGCATCCACCTTCGCAGACAAAAACTACATTTCTTGAGAATTGGCTTCCTTGAAGAATACTAAATGGAGCACTTTCTTCTTCGTTAGAATTAATATCTTCTTCATTTAATGATTCTACGGGAACTAGTATAGTCGAGTTATCAACGTTAATTGGAATTTCCTCGCTCTTATTTTTAAAAACATAGGCTGCTGAGGCAATCGCAGTTAATACCAAAAATCCTGTTGCGATAATATAATTGTTTATTGCAGAGGAATCACTATCTCCACTGCCTCCACTGTTAACACTTTTGTATTCTATAAATATTTCAAGCATTTCACCTTCCATGTTTGAATTTAGATACCCCATGCGATCAACGGAGATAATTCTATAGTAATGGAATCCTCCACTGAGGTTAGAAATTTGGTATTTCATTTTATTTTGTGTATAATTTATATTTTCAAGAATTTCCCATGGTCTTGAAAAATTATCTCTACTTTGAATAATATAAGTTAATGCATCTTCAGGTTCATTCCATTCTATAGTTACATTGTTCGCTTCATCAATTACATAGCTTATAGTTTCGATAGGCATAGGTGGCTTGTTGTCAATTGTAGTAATGAGGTCATATCCCGAATATATTATAGATATAGAAGAGTTTGTTGGTGGGAGGTAACCTACATCTCCATTTCCAAAAATTATTTTACCTAAATTATAGTCTATCCAATATTGATTTGCTTTCATTCCTGATAAATCTTTTCCATTATACTCCTGCAATATTTTATCATATATTCCGTTCAAATTTTCATCTACAGTAATTTCTACATTCTTTATTTTCCCAGTCATTACTGGTTTGAGAGGGATTACTGGCAGTAATATCTCATTACTGCTGTTGCTATAGTTGATTATATATTCAAAATCTTCTCTAGGATAATCATTTCCAGCATAATCTATAGGATTAATTCTAAAATAATAGGTGTACCCATCTACAAGATTTCTAATGGTGAAGTCATCATTAATCCAGTTTTCATCAAAAGCTTTCCAATCCAAAATATCTTCATTATTTTCGACAAGCCTTGCATATTCAATTCCTAGTGCAGATAAATTTTCCGATTTTGAATCAATAGAAAGAAGCAAATCTTCAGTTCCTACCAGAAATCCTATTTGGTTTAATTTTACTTCAGGTTTAATTCTATCAAATGTGATAGTTATGTCTGGGGTTTCTTTTAATTCTTTATTTCCAGAATAATCAATACTTCTTGATCTTATGAAATAGGTTCCATCAGATTCAGGTTCGAACCAATTTTCTCCAATTCCTGCAAAAATACCATAATCATTCCATGTTTCCTCAGTTTCTTTTTTGTATTCAATAAGATATGTTTGAATATCAAAACTATCATTACTTTTCCAGTTGATGGTAACTCCATCTAGATTAGTATATTCAATATTGCCTTCACTTAGCCATAAATCAGATTTCGGCAAATCCATATCAATCTTAATTTCGGTATCATATACTCCTTTGCTTTCTTCGTTACCATATATGTCGACTCCTATTGTTCTGAAACGATATATCATACCATTTTGCACAGAAAAATTAGTTCCATATTGATTATCATAATAATCATAGAGAGTCCAATCACCTATAGAGCTACCATTTTTGATCTGATAATATAAATAAAATCCTTCAAGATCTCCCTCACTTGAAATTTCTTTCCATGTTAATGGTATAATTGTAGAATTCTTATAGAAACCATTTTCATTAACTTTTGTTGTTGGGGCTGTAGTGTCCAGCATAATAGGAATTTCGTAAGTAATATCTTTGTAATTCCACAGATTTGCTTGCGGAAAGGTTACGAATATTTCTTGATCAAACCATTGTGTATTTTGTGGATTCCCTACAACACTGGCGATTACATTTTCACCCTGTGAAAGATAGTTAGTAAAAACTTGTACTTCGTCATTCCAATATTCAGCTCCGTGCCCATCTCCTTCGTCCAAATCTCCAAATACAAAGATTCCATTAATGTAGTGATCTCCATAGTTGTTACTTGCTACATTAATGTTCATAATTCCATTTTCATAAATTCCAATATTTGTTATGTTAAAAACGTGTCTGAAATAGGCATAATTATCATCATTCCATTCTGTTTTGTAATTAACACCCCCTATTGAGCTGTCGCCAAATGGAGAGTACGCATTTGACCAATTTGTATCATTAAATGAAGCTGTAGTCCAGTTTGCATTTCCGTAAAGTTCTTCATAGTTACTTGATTGTATCCATCTCCATGTTACGTCAGCATCTCTTCCACTACTAAGGAGGTTTTGTTGAATAGTATAATCATGTTGTGTTTTAACTGTGAAAGAAAGATTATGATACCCATCCTCAATTGATGAAGGCAATACAGCATTAATGGTTACATCCATAGATTCTCCTGGATGAAGTATAAAATTATTGGGACTGAATGTTATTTGTGAATTAATTTCTCCCGATGAAGAGACTAAAGTGACATTATCAGTAATCCCTCCATTATTTGTAATTGTAACAATTTTTGTTAGTATTCTGGTTTGGTTGATATATTCAAGACTATTATCAATTTCAGTTTTCAAACGATATATTTCTGCAGTAATATTCAAATTTAAGTCGTTATTTGACAAATTTGCATCAGTGCAATTACAGGTAATGTTTATGTTAAGTGTATTTTCACCTATATATTTTGGAGTCCAAGTAAAAAATATTAAATTTTCCTGATTTTGTGGGATACTTGAGAAAGATGATGAGCTAATATTCGTTTCATTAGTGTATGATCTCATAACTACATCATTAGCATTTTCATCTCCATTGTTTCCACCATTAACCGCTACTGTAACTGTATCTCCAAAAATTATAGATTCATTTGTTGGTTCAAAAACACTAGCAGTTATTTGTAAGTCAATCCATTGTCTATTGCTACTGCCCCATCCTCCGACATAATCGCGAGCATATACGGCAAGTACATTCTCACCTTGAGTGAAGGAAGAAGGAGCTATTGTTCCTCCAGCATCATCATTCCAGTACTCTTGTGCACGACTATCTCCACCTCTTTCTTCATGAATCATATTTCCATTTAAGTATGGTGTGCAAAAATTTGCAACAGCTACATCCATTTCAGCAGAGGTTACGATTCCGGAAACTTGAAATTTGTGTCTTATTAGTATAATATCATCATTATATGGTGAATTTCCTGAGGTGTCCCAATCAGTATTTTCGTCAACATTCCCAGAGGACCGATCACCAAATGGAGCTGCCCCTATTCCCCATTCCGAATCATTGAATCCAGGCTCAGACCAATTTTCTGGAGCTTCAGAATAATCATCTAAAATTAAATATTTGTAATACGTTGCGTTGTCTCTTCCACTTTGGACAATGGTTAAGCTTTCAGCACTATTTTTAGAATACATAACTTCACTGATATATGGTTCTTGCTGAGCTTCAGAAGAGGGCATATATGCAATGACAACTAGGGCTAAAATCGCCAAAATTATCAATGTTGCATTCGATTTCACGACGTTAAGATTGTACATATCTATAATAAAGGTTTGACATTTGACATGAGAAGAACTATTTATTATCACCTCTTTAATACATGATAGATACTGTGTCAGATGATAAAAAAGATTCAGGATTTAGAGGTCGTATAGATCGTTTCTTTGATAAGCAAGCTAAGGAACAGCAAAATTTACTTCAAGGAAAAGTGGGTGGAACTTCAATTAAGGATTCCTGGGATGAGGTAAAGAGCAAGGTAGGTGGTAAGAAATCTAAAATTGCAATACCTAAAGCCCATAAAGTTAAGGAATCTAGGACAACTATATCCAAATCTGAAGCTAAAGAAGTAGTAATAAGTCCATTAGCTAGAGGTTTTATTCGAGTGACAACTGATTATCCACCAATTACTATAGGAATTATGACAGTTATTACTCTGTTTATGCTTATTGGAATTGGTAAAATGAATATTAATGGAGCAATGGAAGTTTATCTTCCTAAAGGTTCAGTAGAGGAAGAATTGCTTTTAGAAGTTC
>Ga0115012_10002102_pt1 | contig 11603 bp, 7 predicted proteins | sample TroAtlMetagenome_FD_88706 | JGI IMG/M metagenome (GOLD analysis project Ga0115012, IMG submission 88706) | Marine eukaryotic phytoplankton communities from Atlantic Ocean - Tropical Atlantic ANT10 Metagenome | ecosystem: Environmental > Aquatic > Marine > Oceanic | place: Tropical Atlantic Ocean...
ATTGCTTGTCGAGGAGTTGTCGGAGTGCCAGTTGTTTATTGAACTGATCCTCGCTAACGTGCCGCAGGCGGCGAACATTCTGTAGACCAGCGGTAGCGTCCCCAACTGGCAGTGGAGCATACTGGGGTTCAAAAAATCCGGCTGCCGGGTGGCCATTGCCGGATCCGATGGTGACAAAAGAGGGGAGGCTCTTATTGGCTCGCGCCTTCAGTCTGGTGATCCATGCTCCATTGGACGGATGAACAAGGGAAGCCCGCTGAGTATAACTCGTCCGCATGAAATATCTTCCTGCTTCATGGGCTCCCTGTGTGGACGTCATGGAATTTACCAGTGCGACCTTGTCCGCCTGGCCGGCAAGTTTAGACATGTAATGACCAAGTCTGACACCATCGGCCTTGGTCTTAATTGTTTCGGTTGGTCCCCGAAATTCGTCCGGAGCATCAGGCTTGGGGTCGAACGTGTCGAGGTGTGTCATTCCGCCTGACATGAAGAGGTAGATGACGCTCTTGGCCTTGCCTCCGCCGCTTGCGATAGCAGCTGGATCAGCGGCAAGGACGGAGGGAGAAAACAGCTCCGCCGCACTTCCTGCGATGGTGACTCCCAGGCAGCTCCGAGCAGCAGTGGTCATGAAGGACCTCCGGGTCACTTCGTCGAGCTTGTTGAAATCAGACATGATGGGTGTTGAGGGGTAAGAAAGGACAGAATGATGACTTATTGGACAAAGAGGTACCGCTTAGAGGTCAGCATCGCACGTGCAAGAGTGAAGATGTCCTCCCGGTCCTCCGCGAGGGGAAGGAGATCTTTTTTCTCCGCCGCGGAGGGGCGACTGGAATAAAAAGCGAGGAAGAGATATTCCAGCCTCTGTTCTGGATTAGTGATCTCGGCCAGAGCCTCGAAGAATTTCGAGCGTCGATTTTCAGTGTCAGCCGCAACCTGTCCGTTCAGCAGGTTCAGAGCCTGGGGTATCGTTGCATCAGTGTGCGCTGCCTCCGGGCTGTTCCGATCAGAGCCACCAAATTGACGGATCATGGTCCCGGCACGGAATGGGCTGGGGTGTTCGGAAGCTCTCATGTTGAGGGCAGCCCGACCGGTCCTCGAATTTCGATTTGTCACAGCACTCATGCCCGACATGGTCTCCTGACTTTTTCTTCCCTCGGCCCGGAGCTGTGTTTGCTGGCGTTTGAGGCGCCGCTCTTCCTGTTTCTGTCCAGCCGCTTTGGCCTTGGTGATCGCTATCTGAATCTCGCGGTTCTTTCTCTGGTAGACCCTCCGCTGGTCTTCCATTTTCTGGGCTTCTTGGCCGGACTCAATGAGCTTGCTGGCAGAGAGGTTCAGAAGGGCATCGACGTCACTCTGGTAGGTCTTCCATTTGTATTCGAGGCCGGTATTGACCTTGTCGTCGGTGTTGCCAAAGGCAAGGACCGTGAAGGAATCGTAGAGTTCCTCGGCGGACATACGTCGAAGCTGGGGGCCGACAAAGTCATAGTCCATTCCCGGGGTTGCTTCCACCGGCGATACCTGACGCTGGAAGAGTTTGGTGTGGTAAAGGACTCTCTCGAAATCCCGAGTCCGATAGCCCACTCCCTTCATGACCTTCTCGATATAGTTGAGAACTTCCGGGTGGGACCCCTTTAGCTTGTCGCTCCAATCATCCACTGGATCGACCAATCCGTGTCCGAAGGTCCGGCGCCAGAGTCGATTCGCAATGACCTTTGCGAAGTAGGGATTTTCGTCACTGGTCACCCAGTCTGCGAAAACTTCTCTCCGCTCTTCGGGATTCACCTCCGAAGCCTGAAGTCCGAAAAGAGTGGCAGGCCGAATAACGTCTCCGGGCTCCCCGTCCTTATATTGATAGTCGTCTGGCAGTTTGAGTTGTTGACTCTGGGACTCCACGATTTCGTTCTGGTTGAAATAGCGGAGAAGATAACGCATTTCGCCGGTGATTCGTCTCAAGAGACTGCCCCGGGCTTTGGCCCTGGTAGATTTGTTCTTGGATTTGAACGCCCGGTTCATTCCGGGGTGGGTCTTCCGTGAGTGGTCGGCGACCTTGTTTACCAACTGGCGCGCTTCATCGCTCCGATACGCAATGCCGCCACTGAAGGCTGCCATCTCGTAATATTCCATCTGGGTCCATGAGTCGAAGGGATGATCATGGCACTGGGCACAGCCGATTTGATGCCCAAGGAAAACCTGTACAGTGTTACTGACGTTATCGAGAAGCATGCCGCGGTCGCGGAGGTAATATCCTACGGCAGGATTTTTCGAGGTGTGACCCTCCGCCGAGAGCATTTCATGGACAATCTCGCTCCATGGCTTGTCAGAAGCGAGCGAGTTTCGCAGCCACACGTGCCAACCCAGACCATACTGCCCTTCGTTTGTCTGCAGGCGGAGCAGGTCAGCGAAATAATTGAAGGCCGAACTGTCGTATCCTGGAGAGGAGACCAGTTTCTCGATCAAACGCGTCCGCTTGTCCGGCGATTGGTCGTCCAGGAAGCGGGACGCTTCCATTGCAGTTGGGATGCGCCCGACTATATTGAGATACGTCCTGCGAACGAACGTTTCCTCCGCGACTATGGGAAGCGGCTGCAATTTCTTGGCCCTGAGGTCTGCTTCCAGCAGTTGGTCGATCTTGGCTGCTGCCTGAAGAACCTCACCGAGCTTGAGAGGCTCCGAAGGGGCAGCCTCCGCAAGAAGGTTGGATACGGCCAGTGCAAGAACGGTGCAGATGAGCTGCTTCAGGGGTTGGGAAAGCATGAGGTAAATCTGGGAATAGAGAACCTTTGGGGAAGGAATCAATTGGGAATGAAACTCTGGAGAATAAACGGAGTTGCGCTGTCCGATATTTCAGATGAAGAACTACCCTAAAAGGGCTAGGGCGAGAAGCCGTATCCGCGGATCTGATTGGTTTATTGTCTCCGGAAAGGCTGCTGTCAGCGGCTTTTTCGGTCTTGAGCTTCGATTTGGGTATCAGGGGCTCTAAGGATCTCTAAATTCGTGACAACTGTTATTTTGAACAGTATCCATGAGCATATGATCACGAAACTGCATAGTGCGGGTCTCAGGGGCGTGGAAGCGGTGGAAGTAGAGGTGGAAGTGAACTCTCCGGGGCGGGGGGTGCCCCGAATGACCATTGTCGGGCTACCCGACGCTGCAGTGAGGGAATCTGCGGAAAGGGTGAGCTCGGCAGTCTCTGCTTCAGCGCTTCCAAAGGATGACGGCACGATCACAGTGAATCTCGCACCTGCCGATCTGAAGAAAGAAGGGCCTTCGTTTGATTTACCGATTGCGCTGGCCGTAGTTGCTTGTGCGGAGGGTGTGGACCTGAAGGGAGCTGGGGACTGTCAGATCATCGGGGAGCTTGCTCTCGATGGTTCGGTTCGTCCCGTGAAGGGGATTCTTTCGGCCGCGATAGAAGCAAAGACCAGAGGAAGGAAGAGGCTTCTGGTGCCCTTGGAGAACGCGTGCGAAGCGGCAGCGGTCACTGGGATCGAGGTTTTCGGAGTAAGTGGGCTTCGCCAAGCTTGGGGTTTTCTCTGTGGAGAGGAGAAGTTGGAACCGGCGGTGGCACGAATCTCCCCATATTCCCGGGCAGAGTCCTATGCGGTCGACCTCGGGGAGGTCCAAGGCCAGAAGCATGTCAAGAGAGCTCTCGAAATTGCGGCGGCTGGATCACACAACATTCTGATGGTAGGTCCGCCAGGAACAGGAAAATCCATGTTGGCAAAGCGCATGCCTACGATCCTTCCTGAGATGACGGAGAGAGAAGCCATGGAGACAACCCGAATTCACTCCATTGCGGGTCAACTGGCGGCAGGATCGGGTCTGCTCAGAAGGCGGCCTTTTCGGAGTCCGCATCACACGATCTCGAATGCAGGATTGCTGGGGGGAGGGAGTAACCCGGGCCCGGGGGAGATTTCTCTGGCCCATAATGGAGTTCTGTTTCTGGATGAACTGCCTGAGTTTCGTCGTCAGACCCTGGAAGTTCTGCGTCAGCCACTGGAAGATGGAAAGGTGACAATCTCGCGGGCAGCAGGAACTTTAGCCTTTCCCAGCAAGGTGCTATTGATTGGTTCTTTGAACCCATGTCCCTGTGGTCATTTTGGGGACCCTTCTCGTAGTTGCTCCTGCTCGCTCCGCCAGGTAGAGAGGTATCGGAGTAAGATTTCCGGACCCTTGCTCGACCGAATGGATCTTCATATCGAAGTCCCCCTTGTTGAATTCAAGGAGCTGTCATCAAGGGTGCCCGCAGAGCCCTCTTCCAGCGTACGCCAGCGAGTTGGTGAGTGTAGAGAACGTCAGCGAAGCCGTTTTGGTAAATCGTCCACAACACGAGTGAATTCGGAGATGACTCCCAAGGAGGTTCGTCTGTCCTGTGAGATGGATCCGGAGTCTAGCGATCTGATGGAGCAGGCGATGAGTCGACTTGGTCTTTCAGCCCGGGGCTACGATAGGATCCTGAAGGTAGCCCGGACAGTGGCTGACTTGGAGGGCTCCCAACGAGTCCTACCCGAGCACCTTCTCGAAGCCATTCAATTTCGCTCCTTGGACCGCAAATTGGCAGGTTAGCCACTCCATCATGCTGGAACTTGAAGAGGAGGGGAGCGCCAGCTTGCCTCGCGCCCTCGTTCGGGACTACGCTCGTTCATCACTCCTCCCGCTTATTTCTGTTGGATGCGCTTACTCGGCCTTCTGGTTGCATCGCTGACTTTGTTGTCAGACACGAGGGCGGAGGAAAAGGCCTCACTCCCAGGAGCTGAGGAGGAGTTATCCACGCAGCATTTCCTTAAGAGTCATTGCGTGAAGTGTCATGGGGCCAAGAACGCAAAAGGAGGAGTTCGTCTGGACCAACTCGACAAGCGTGTCTCCCTTGGATTTGATTTTGAAACTTGGACGTCTGTCCACGAGCAAATACGGGAAGGTCAGATGCCGCCGGAGGATGAGGCCCAACCCGACAGCCGGGACAGGATGCAAGTCCTGTCCTGGATTGGCGCAGAGCTTGAGAAAGCACAGACCTCTGATCGGGTGCGCTACTTGTCAGGGCAGTTCGCCTTTGGCAATCGGGTCAGTCACGAGAAGCTTTTCGGGGGAGAGGCAGGAGGGAAGTCGTTTTCCCCACCTCGTTTGTGGCGAATGAATCCCAATATCTACGACCGCACCAAACGTCGTATTCTTAAACACCACTGGGAGGCCCTTGGGCGGGTACGCCAGCCTTTCGGGATGGATACACGACCTGGATTCAATGATTACGCGGTCAATCTCCATGCAGATTCCGCCACGCTCGAAACTCTCTTGAGGAATGCACGGACAATTGTTGATCACCAGTTGAGCCGCGATGTCTCCGAGGCCTTTCGCATGGTCTTGGAAGCCGAGAGTCCGAGTAGAGATCAGATCGATGCAGCGGTAAGGCACCAGTTTAAGTCCCTGGTTTACCGTCTGCCTGAGCAGGTTGAGTTGAAACGTTACCGAGAGTATATGCTTCGGGCCATCAATGAGGCCGGCGACACAAGAGAAGGGATGGCAGTATGCCTGAAAGCAATCGCGCTGATGCCAGAGGCGGTCTATCGAATGGAATTGGGGCTGGGTGACAAGGATGAGCACGGGCGGCGAAGGCTTTCAGGAAGTGAGCTCGCATTTGCAATCAGTTTTGCACTCACCGATGATCCGCCGACTGCGGAAACCTGGTCTGCCAGCCGCGAAGGCAGGCTCCAGTCACGAAGAGGGGTCCAGTCCGAGATCGAGCGGATCCTTAATGATGAGGCGATCGCAAAGCCGAAGATCCTAAGGTTTTTCCGTGAGTTCTTTGGCTATCATCGGGCTCCAGATATTTTCAAGGATGCGAAACGCTTCCATAATTATGATTGGGGGAAGGTTCCCTATCAATTGGTGCATGAGGCGGATCTGCTGGTGCTGCACATTGTCAATCGAGACAAGGATGTGTTGCACGAGTTGCTGACCACGAGAAAGTTTTTTGTCGGGCACTTCGGTCCCGAGGTCGAACCTGAGGAGTTAGAGAAACGCCTTGCGGCGTTGCGCCTGCTTCATGACTACTGGATTGACAAACCTTGGAAGGAGCTGAAATACGAACTCGATCCTGAGGTGCGCGCTGACATGGAGGCATTGCATCCTTATTTCCGCACCCAGCCGGCGAAACACCGGATGAGCGGGGGCTTGATCAAGGATTACATGGAATATCTGCCAGGGTGTTACAGAAGCGGGATCCGCCCGATGCTGGCGCAATTTACGCTCATGGAGGGCGAGCGTGAACGCAATCTGACATCTGCGCATGATCAGCGGTTCTTCCTAGGGGCGTATAACTTGGAAATCGATCAGTTCGACTGTCCAACCGAGCAGCCTTTCGCAGTGAACCCGAAGGAACGGGTTGGGCTTCTTACTCATCCTGCGTGGCTCATTGCACATTCAAAGAATACCGAAACCAACCCAATTACTCGCGGGAAATGGATCCGTGAGCGGCTTCTGGCAGGCCATGTTCCGGACGTCCCAATTACTGTAAATGCGGTTGTGCCTGAAGACCCGCACAAGACTTTGCGGGAGCGTTTCGAGCCGACGCGACAGGCCGAGTGCTGGCGCTGCCACAAGAAAATGAATCCGCTTGGGATGACGTTTGAGTCCTATGATGACTTTGGACGGTTTCGTACTACGGATGAGATCAGTGGAAAGCGGATAGATGCGAGGGGTCACCTCGATTCGTCCGGCGATGCACAGCTGGACGGAGAAGTTGGAAATGCGATCGATCTGGTAGAGCGTCTGGCCAAGTCCCACCGAGTGCGCCAGTCTTTTGTGCGGCATGCGTTTCGGTATTGGATGGGTCGTAACGAGATGCTCAGTGATGCGCCGACCTTGATAGCGGCGGATGAGGCGTATCTCAACAGTGGAGGGAGTTTTGATGCTCTCTTGATCTCGCTATTGAGCTCTGATTCCTTTGTTTTCAGAAAGGAGGTTGAAAAATGAGGCCGGTAGACACATCGAGACGCAATTTTATCAAGGGAATTTCTCTTGGGAGTGGAGGTGTGTTGTTGGCACCGCTTCTGCGTCAGCTTTCAGCAGAGGCCGCTGGCGCACCAGAAGCGTTTCCACAACGGTTTGTGTTTCTCGTAAAATCGAGTGGGCTTACCCCTGCCGCGATTACACCAAGTTCCCTGCTCAAAAAGCGCTTGGGTTCAGGTTCCTGTTTCCGGGCCGCATTGAGAGATCACTCACTACCAACATCCCTTCAAGCCCTCGAACCGTTTAAGAATCAGGTTGGAATCGTACAGGGGTTTTCGGGTAAGATGTGTCTGGCGGGGCATACTTCTTATTTTGGAGCAATGGGAGTCCACTCCTCTCCGAGTGAAACTTCGAGTGGGAATCCATTACGGGCCACGATCGACACCCGCCTCTCGTCAAGATATCCAAGTCCCTTCGGGCATGTTGGGCTGGCCTTGCGTGGACGCGCGGTTGGTGGTGCGGGTGACCCCATCCCGGAAGGGACAATTTATCCGGGGATTTCAGCGCTAGCTGCAGGAAGGGAGCTCCCCTTCCAGGCAAGCCCGGATCAGGCCTACGACCAATTATTTGGTTCTGCCACCGGCTCGGGAGAGGGTCGTAAGCGCTATGCTCTGGAATCCGGTATGCTGGATTTCCTTTCTGAGGACATCAGGCGCTTGCGAAGAGAGGTCCCGGCTGCCGAACAGGATAAACTCAATCATTATCTGACAGGATTTGAGGAGTTGCAGGAGAGGCGGGCTAAGCTCGCAGCAATGAGAGATACTATCAGGCAGTCCGCACCAGAGTTCACCGAGACATACGAATCAGATCTTGGCGTTGACCGTCTTGAGTCGCATTTCACGCTGGCAGCCTCGTGTCTGATTGCAGGGCTGAGCCACGGCATAACGATCCGTCTGGACAATCTTGAGCATGTCTACACCGGGCTCGGGTTAAGCGAACAAAATGTGCATGCCATTGGTCATGGCACTGGCTCGAATGGGAAGACCTCCGAGGAATGCCGCGATACTATCCGCTCCTACCACATCAAGCTGATGGCAGGGCTGGCTGGAAAGTTGCGGAGCATTCCGGAGGGGAATGGAACCATGCTCGATAACACGATGATTGTCTACATGAGCGACGCTGGGGAAGCTCACCATGGGGCGCTGCACGAGTGGCCGTTCCTGATAGTGGGGGGCTGCGGGGGACGCCTATCGATTCCCGGTCACTATATCAGGATGCCAGAATACGGGCAGGTAGGTCACCGCACGATCGGCAATCTCTACACTTCAATTCTCAATGCATACGGGGACCCTATCGGGCACTTTGGAGATCCAGATTTCGAATTGGAACGCGAGGGCCTTCCGCAGCGCGGCCCAGTGGACTCCTTGATGTCCTGATTCCGAATTCGTCCCGAAGGGTGGAGAAGAGAGTATTTTCGGCAAGAGCCGTTATAATGGCTATGGGCTGTCGCCTCATGGGAGGCTATCGAACTATAATTACCGGGCCGGGATCCGACGCCTAACAGTGTCGCCGGGAGGTAGATAGGTTAGATGTAAGGCCGCACTAGGAAGCATTCATCTTCTGGGCGAGATACTGCTCCAGGCCAATCAGCCCGATGAGGTCAAATTGTGATTCGGCCCAGTCGATACTTTCTTCGGATTCGACAACCATTCTTTCCATGAGGTCACGGCTGCCTGCGTCCTTTCTCTCGATTGCCAGAGATACAGCTTCGTTGTAGGTCGCCACTCCCTGTTTCTCGAGTGCATAGCTGTTCTCGATGTGTTCGCGAGGGGTGGCTCCGACCTTAATCTCGTTGTAGCGAGAGATCTCCGGGGTTCCACCCAGATAGAGGATCCGGTCGATGACTTCCTCAGCGTGCTTCATCTCTTCAATCGACTCATCGTAGAAGTGCTTAGCCAGAGCCTCCAGCCCCCAGTCCTTGCACATTTTAGAGCTGATGAAGTAGAGGTTGATAGCGGTCAGTTCAATTGTGAGTCCTGCGTTGAGGGCGTCGATTACGTCTTGGTCTCCTTGCATGTCTGTGATGAGTTTCAAGAAGAAGATAGGGGCTCCTTAACCAAGTCCAAGGGATAATTCCTGACTTCGTCTATTGTTACTGAGACCTCATCTCATGTGCTCGCCGAAGAGGTCTGCGCCGGGACTCGCACCCTGCCCGTCGCGGTGAGAGAGGGGTAGCAGATCACGGTGCTACCCTCTCCCCGAGCCTGCTCTTTTACCAAGCTGCCTGTGCGGCCTGGATCTGCTCCGCGTTTAATCCGAGGGCTTCCAGAACACCGGTAGCCATCATCTTGTTGCCATCGGGATTCATGTGGACGCCATCAGAGGTAAGGAGCTTCCCGTTTTTCTTGTCGCTACTTGCCTCGATGATGGACTGCATACCAGCGTTTAAGTCAGCAAGAAGACATTTCTTTTCTTTCGCGAGCTCTTTGAGAAAGTCGTTGTAGGTCGCAAGCTTCTTGTTGTTGGCGTTATCCTTGTCCTCTCCGATCATGGTAGAGGTAAGGAGAACCACTTTAACCCCAGCCTCCTGGCACCGATCAACGATCTTGGTGATATTGGTCTTGTAGTCGGCGAGGCTGACGCCGCGTTTGCCGTGCCAGACGTCATTGACGCCACAGCTGAGGGTCATCCAGTTGGGGTTTTTGCTCAACACGTCGCGCTCCAGCCTCGCAAGCATCTGATTGGACTTGTGGCCGCTGATTCCGGCCGGGATGGCAGAAGCCTTTACGCCCGCTGATTCGAGGCCTCGGATGGCGAGTCGGACGTAGCCATCAGGGCGCGCTCCCGCCTGTGTGATGGAATCGCCGAGGAACGCGATTTTCTCACCATCTTTTACGGCGATATCCGCCATTGCGGTCATCGCAACTGTCAGCACGGCGGAGGTTGTCAATGCGATCCGGGGAGCTGTTCCAACTGCTAGTCTATTCTTTAGTTTCATTCGTCGAGGTGGTGATAATTTCAGATCCGCGAGGGTGCGGACTCGGGATGTGCCGCTATCAGGGGTGAGGAGTCAACGCCAATCGCCCCAGAGAGGTTCCGAATTGACTGCAGGTTGATACGTGAGCAGGAATACTGGCATGCCCCATTTTTGTCAGCGTTTCCAACTTTCAGTCCTTCTGGCCTCTCTCATGCTCTCATGCGGGTTGGCTTTTTCAGACGACCAATCTGCAAACTGGTCTCAGTTCCGTGGTCCTGGGGCGCGGGGTGTGGCAAGCAATCCGAACTTGCCGGAAAAGTGGTCTGCGACCGAGAACGTAGAATGGAAACGTGATCTGCCAGGGCGGGGATGGTCCTGCCCGGTGGTCTGGGGTCAGCGGGTTTTCCTGACGACCGTCGTTAACGAGGGTGTCTCAGAGAAACCCAAGAAGGGGCTCTACTTTGGAGGAGAGCGGCCCAAATTTCCGGAGACAGTACATCGTTGGAAGGTCTTTTGTCTCGATCTGCACAGTGGGAGCATAGTCTGGGAGCGGGAAGTGCATCGGGGTAAGCCCGAGTCTGCCATTCACGTAAAGAATAGTTATGCGTCCGAGACCCCGGTCACGGATGGAGAGCGGATCTACTGTTACTTTGGAAATCTTGGAGTCTTCGTTCTTGATATGGACGGCAACCCACAGTGGTCAAAAAGATTCACCCCTCGGAAAACCCGTTACAGCTGGGGAACGGCGGCCTCTCCAGTGCTTCACGAGGGGCGGCTCTATATCGTGAACGATAATGAGGTAGATTCTTGGTTGCTGGCTCTTGACGCCAAGACGGGGAAGGAGGCCTGGAAGGTAACCCGGGACGAAAAAAGTAACTGGTCGGCTCCGCATATATGGGAGAACAAGAAGCGCACTGAGATCGTGGTAGCCGGTAGTGGTCGAACGGTCTCCTATGATCTTGCGGGTAAGGAGCTCTGGTGGTGGCGTCGCGGGATGTCGAGTATCACGATCGCCACGCCCTACTCATCATCAGACCTGCTCTACGTCAGTTCGGGATATGTGGGAGACAAGAAAAAGCCGATTTATGCGATCAGGCCTGGCGCCCAAGGAGATATTTCCATCCAGCCCTTCAAGAAGAGCGATAATGACTACGTCGCGTGGTGTAACTGGGAGGCGGCTCCATACAATCCATCAACCCTCCTGTATCAGGGGCAGCTGTATTCGCTCCTCGACAGGGGGTGGCTGAGAGCCCTCGACCCCAAAAGCGGGGAGTTTGTCTACGAGCGAAAGCGTCTTCCGCCCGGTGCGGGGTATACAGTTTCTCCCTGGGCCTACAATGGGAAGATATTCTGCCTGAACGAAGATGGAGAGACCCGGGTCGTCGAGGCGGGGAAGGAGTTCAAGTATCTCCATACGAACAAGCTTGCGGATGATGACATGGCTATGGCCAGTCCCGCGATGGTTGGAGATCGTCTCCTCATCAGGACCGCAGCTCGGGTCTACTGTATCAGGAAGGAAGAATAAGGAGTCGCTTTCCTGTCTCGCAAACTAGCGGCTGCTCACAGGTGGCCATTTATAATCAGCGGCGGCGAGATTTTGGCTTTAAATACCTCCTTGGAGTGGAGCCCGGACTGGCAACCCGGCCGCTGCTCTTTTCAATTACCGTGACCTGAACAGGAG
>Ga0115012_10002104_pt1 | contig 11598 bp, 7 predicted proteins | sample TroAtlMetagenome_FD_88706 | JGI IMG/M metagenome (GOLD analysis project Ga0115012, IMG submission 88706) | Marine eukaryotic phytoplankton communities from Atlantic Ocean - Tropical Atlantic ANT10 Metagenome | ecosystem: Environmental > Aquatic > Marine > Oceanic | place: Tropical Atlantic Ocean...
CACCCCGTAGTCCCTGAGAAACTCTACCGTAGTCGCCATCGCGAAACTCCCGCCCAATATCCGTCAGAAACGGAGTCGCAGCTCAGGCGAAAACTGGGAAGGTGCTGTCCAGGCAACGCTTACACTGCATCGACATCATCTTTGCCCGACCAGACCAAACACGAGTCTTGCCCGAATTTCTGTGTGATTTCACCAATTCTGAATATGGCAAGAAACAGGTTCTGGATGGCCAAGGAGGACTGGCGCAACAGCATTTCAATGTAGGTTCATACAACAAGCTCAGGGTCCCTCTCCCCCCACTCCCCGAACAACGGAAGATCGCGGAGATCCTGTCGACGTGGGATGCGGCGATTGAGAAGACAGAGGCCCTGCTGGCCACCGCAAAGGCCCAAAAACGCGCCCTCATGCAATCCCTCCTCACAGGCAAACGCCGCTTCCCTGAGTTTGAGGGACTGCCATGGATAGAGGTGCGGTTGGGGGATTTGGGAGCGACGTTCAACGGTTTGACCGGAAAGGCCAAAGACGATTTTGGCGACGGGTCTCCATTCATCCCTTATATGAATATCTTCGCCAACTCACGGATAGACCTGACACACCTCGACTATGTTTCGCTGGGCCATAATGAGCGACAGAATCGAGTCCAGTATGGCGACCTGTTCTTCACTACTTCCTCTGAAACGCCGAACGAAATCGGTATGTCTTCAGTCCTTCTGGATGAAATGCCCGATCTATTTCTTAACAGCTTCTGCTTTGGCTTCCGGCTAAATGACTTCGAAACAATGCGGCCCAGATTCGCTCGTTTCTTTCTTCGTGGTCAGGATTTCAGGCGATCCCTGCACAAGCTGGCGCAGGGCGCTACAAGATATAATCTTTCGAAGACGAACCTGATGAATACCAAGCTCTTACTTCCACCTATCGTAGAGCAGGAACGGATCGCAGACACGTTGGAGGTTGCTCAGTTTGAGGAGGCCCAAGTAGCGGGCGAAATCACCAAACTCCGCACCGAAAAGAAGGCCCTGATGCAGCAACTGCTCACGGGAAAACGGCGGGTCGCTGTGGAGGAAAATCATGGAGTTTGAAGTCTACTGCGACGAGGCTAATCCTGATCTCTTCACATCCGCCAAGCCCAAGGCTCAATACTTGATGATCGGTAGCCTTTGGCTTCCTGCTGACTTGCGCGACGAGATCAAGACTAAGATCAAAGCCTTGCGTGAGAAGCACAGCGCATGGGGTGAGATTAAGTGGACCAAGGTCTCACCGTCCAAACTTGAGTTCTATCTGGACCTCATTGACCTGTTCGTCGGCTACGGGACGATGATGCGATTCCGCTGCATCGCGGTCGATCAGCAGTCAGTAAACATGCAATTGCATGGCGGCGATCACGAACTTGGGTTTTACAAGTTCTATTATCAGGTCCTGCATCACTGGATTTACGACTTCAATACATACCGTATCTTCTGTGATCAAAAATCGAACCGCGAACCACACCGGTTTACAGAACTGCGGAAGGTGTTGGATAACGCGAACTTGTCGGCCAACGTCGCCTGTGTTCAGGCGCTACCATCCAAGGAAGTGACGCTGATCCAACTGACTGATCTGCTGCTGGGTGCTGCCAGTAGCAGGATGAACAAGACACTGGGTGAAGGCACTGCCAAGGAAACGGTCGTAAAGGCCTTGGAGCAGCGTCTATCAATCCCATCCCTGCGGCCAACGTATCAAAGCGAACCCAAGTTTAACATCTTCAAGATCAACCTTGGGGGTGGATGGTAGTGGCGTTACCCCCGTATCTGATGCTGGACGGTGAAGCTGCTTACCAACAGCACTTCACAGACAACTACGTTCGTGCCGATGTGCGGACGCACCATGGAGTTCGCGTCCACTTCAAAGCTGCCCACTTTGGTCACGCATTCTTTGAGTCGACCCAGCGCAACGGGGTGAAGGATCAGTTCTCTCAGGATCGGTCGCAACGGATGGATTGGATTATTCACACGTTGCGTGATCCTGACGCCGATTGGTATCAGGGCTGGATCAGGGCAAAGAAAACTTATGACACCACACGATCAGTCGCAGTGGCATGTGGCGATTTCGTGGTGGTGCTGAAGTTTCGGGCAAAGAGAGATGGCCAAGTCGTTGCTGACTTCGTGACGTGCTACTTTGCTGACAACAGTATCGGCAAGATTCGTCAGTCCCCAGTATGGGACTTGAATGACTGCAAAAATGCGTTGGGGGTGTAGTATGGTCGCTGATTTGCTACGCTGGCTCAGCGACCGAAACCTCGATTGGTTCAAAGCCGATAGGCAGCGAACTCTTGAGTGGTATATGGAAGTTCTTTCCATTTTGTCAATACAGAGTTCGCCCACAGCGAAGATGCGCCCTTATCTCATTAATACGCTTGGGGCACCATCATGACCAGCCGCCACACTCCCGACACCCGCGAAGAGGCAGCCTCCAAGCTGCCAGCTCTCCACGTGCTGATGGCCATGGGGTGGGATTACCTGTCTCCCGCCGATGCGCTCGCATTGCGAGGGTCGGAACGCGGTGTGTTGCTGGAGCCTATCTTGCGGGAACGGCTCAAGGGGCATCGGTTCGGCTTCAAGGGTCAGACCTATCCGCTCTCGGCCGGTGGCATTGATCATGTTGTGCGCGAGATCAGCGCCACGGGCCTGAACGAAGGGCTGATCCCTGCCAATGAGGCGATCTACAAGCACCTGACGTTGGGGATCACAGTTACCGAGTTTGTGGACGGCCAGCGTACCGCCGTCACCGTGCCCTTGATCGACTGGGCGGACCCCGCTGCCAATATCCTTCAGGTCACCGAAGAACTCAGCGTTGAGCGGCCTGCTGGCATGGGGCGGTATCGGCCCGATGTGGTTTGTTATGTGAACGGCATCCCCCTGGTGGTGATCGAGGCCAAGCGGCCCGTGTCTTCAGGCAAGGACGCCGCCATGGTGGCCGAGGGGATCAGCCAGCACCTGCGCAACCAGAAGGTCGACGGCATTCAGGACCTCTACGCCTATTCGCAACTGCTAATATCGATTTCTGGCACGGATGGGCGCTATGGCACCACGGGCACCCCCGCAAAGTTCTGGGGGGCATGGACCGAGGAAGAGATTACCGAGGTCGAGATGCAGGCGGTGAAGTCCACCGCCCTATCAGAGGCCCAGAGAACGGCGCTCTTTGCAGACAAGCCAAAGTGGATGCAGGACGACTTCGACAGGCTCCACAGCGGCCCTGTGTGGCCCACGGAACAGGACAGGTTGATCATCAGCCTGCTGCGGCCTGATCGCCTGCTCGATTTCACCCGACGGTTCATTTTCTTTGATCGGAAGCTGGGTAAAATCGCGGCGCGGTATCAGCAGGTGCAAGGGGCCAAGGCGATCTTGACCCAAGTATCCCACCAGAAGCCCGATGGCAGCCGTGAGGGCGGCGTCATCTGGCACACCACGGGATCAGGCAAGTCGAACCTGATGGTGTTCCTGACAAAGGCGCTGCTGTTGGACGCAGAGCTCGCTGGATGTCGCATCATCATTGTCACAGATCGTGTGGACCTTGAGAAACAGCTTGCGGCAACGTTCATGACCGGCGGGGCCTTCGGGTCTGCGGTGGCGACGAAGAAGGAGGGTGAGACCTCCAAGGTGCAGTCCGGTCGCGATCTGGCCAAACGTATTGGTTCAGGGTCAGAACGGATCATCTTCACACTGCTTCAGAAGTTCAACTCAGCGACCAAGCTGCCGGAGTGCAAGAACCCCTCGGACAAAATCATCGTTTTGGTCGATGAGGGGCACCGCAGCCAGGGCGGCGAAAACCACGAGCGGATGCGGCAGGCATTGCCCAATGCGGCGTTCATTGCTTTCACGGGGACGCCGCTGCTGAAAGAAGATAAAACCCGCAACAAGTTCGGCCCGATCCTCCATGCTTATACGATGAAGGATGCTGTCGAGGACGGTGCGGTCACCCCATTGGTTTATGAGGAACGTCGGCCCGTTGTTGATATCAATGATGCTGCTATCGATGCCTGGTTCGACAAGATCACAACCGGCTTGTCGGACAGCCAGAAATCGGACCTGAAACAGAAGTATTCCAGCCGGGGTCAGATATACGGCGCGGCGCACCGTATCGACCTGATCGCCTACGACATCGCGATCCATTTCACCGAAAACTTTGCCAAGCTGAAGCTCGGCTTGAAGGCGCAACTGGCGACTGACAGTAAGCTGTCTGCGATCCGGTTCAAGAAAGCACTCGATGAAACTGGCCTCGTGACCAGTGCGGTTGTGATCTCGGCCCCCGACACCCGTGAGGGTCATGATGATACAGATGATGCAAAGACACCTGAGGTGCAGACCTGGTGGAAAATGAATGTTGGCAATGATGCGGGCGCCTATGAAACTGATGTCATCGAACGATTTGGCACCGATGGCGCACCGGATATCCTGATCGTCGTGGACAAGCTGCTGACGGGCTTTGACGAACCCCGCAACGCCGTCCTTTATATCGACAAACACCTCAAGGGCCATAACCTGCTTCAGGCTATCGCGCGAGTGAACCGTCTGCATGAGGCCAAACAGTTCGGGTATCTGATCGACTATCGAGGGATTCTTGCTGAACTGGATACATCGATCCAGGACTATGCGGACCTCGCCTCACAAACCCAAGCCGGATACGAGATTGACGATCTTGCGGGCACGGTCACGAACGTTTTTGTCGAATATAAGCGCCTCCCTGGTCTGCATGATGCGCTATGGGCGATCTTTTCTGGCGTGCAGAACAAGCAAGATATCGAACAGTTCCGACGCGTCCTTGTCCCCAAGACTGCGGATGATGGGGCTGGTTACAGCATAGATGCCAACCAGAAAGTTCGAGAGGACTTCTATGATGCGCTGACCGAGTTCGGGATGTGCCTCAAGCTTGCCTTGTCATCACGGACGTTCTTCGAGGATGGGGCATTTGATGAATTGACCATCCAGCGATACAAGCGTGATCTTCGTTTCTTCACCGAACTGCGGGTGCAGGCTAAGCGGGATGCGCAGGAAACCGTGGACTTCACCGAATACGAAGAGCAAATCCGGCGGATGGTCGATAAACAGGTGATCGGCCAAGAGGTCGTGGATCCCGAAGGATTCATCCGTGTCGATACACTTGGGCAGGCCGATGACCCGGAAGACTGGTCTGAAGAAAAGACACGCACCGAAGCTGATGTCATCAAGACCCGTATTCGTAAAACCATAGAACAAGACCTGATCGATGACCCTTATGCGCAGCGCGTGTTCTCCGAACTGCTCAAAGAAGCGATCCTGGCAGCCGAAGCGATGTTCGATCATCCAGGCAAGCAGTACGTCATGTTCAAGGATCTGGAGGAACAGGTCGCGTCACGCAACACTCCTGGCGTGCCGGATCGGTTCGTGGACCATCCCCGCGCTCAGTCCTACTACGGAGCGTTGCTTGAGCAACTGAACGGCGCAGTACCGAATGAGGAGATTCTGGTTGCCGAGGCCATGCACATCGACTCGACCGTGGATGAAGCCGTGCAAACGCATTCCATCAATCCTGGAAGCATCGAAGCCGAGATACGCAAGGCTCTGCTACCTCGTTACTTCAAATTCTTCGGCGGTCTGGACGCCGCGAATACGTTAATCGACCAGATCGTTGGCATTGTCCGTGCCGGTGCGACCAGATCATGACTGCCTTTGTGCTGGCATATGGCGATGACCGGATTTCCTATCAGGTCTCCTACGATGATGCTCGCAAGTCCCGTGTGGCCATCCACGTCAATCCAGACGGATCGGTCGCTGTTGATGCGCCTATTGGATTTTCCGATGAGAGCATCAAACAAGCCGTCCAGAAAAGAGCCCGCTGGGTCGTCGGGCATGTCAGCGAAGCAAGGGAACGCTATGCCCAAGTGCGCCCTCGTGAGTATGTCTCTGGCGAACAAGTACTTTATCTGGGGCGCCGTTATATGCTGAAGGTGATACCCGTTGACAGCAAACCGGCTCCTGCAAGGCTGCGTGGCAATCGGCTGGAAGTCGAGACCACCAACGGTATGGAAGATGACATCAAAGGCCGTCTTCGCGCATGGTACCTCGTGAGAGGTCGCGATTACCTGGGGCGTCGCATTGATGCGCTGGCCACGATGCTACCTTGGGTGAAGGCACCACCACCCTTTCGACTGCTGGACATGTCATGCCAATGGGGAAGCTGCTCCCCGTCCGGCGAGATCATCATCAACCGTCACCTGGTCAAAGCGCCGCGGCAGTGTGTCGACTATGTGCTCATTCATGAACTGGCGCACCTGAAGCACCACGATCACGGCCCTGCCTTCTGGAGCCTGATCGACGCACACGCTGGGGATTGGCGGAAAGCCAAGCGTCATTTGGATGGGTTGGTCGAGGTTTTGATGGATTGAAGCGATTCACAAAGCTCGAAGTGTAGTAGCTGCGAGAACAGCGAATGACCGCACTGACAGGTCGCGCTATGCAAGCTTGCCAACATGATTTATCGCGGCCGTTTCGTTCTTCACATCTCTGGGACTAAACCATCACGCAGGGTTTGCTGGAAGCCGAAAAAGATGTCCCCACTGGGGGCGACCATCCTGGGCCGATTTTTTCAGCGCGCAGCGCGGCCTGGCGGACCGCAGATGGCATTTCGAAGACAATACGGCCGCAACCTTCGCTTCGATCAACGACGTTCCACTGACGAACAGGGTGCCACCCTTCTTCTTGTAGGATCGCGCATAACCTTGCGCGGTTCCATAGGTTTGCGCAATTTGCTCATAAGCTTGCACGATGTCTGCGCGGAGCGCCTCGAGGTAAGCCTCGAATTTAGACCGTTAGGCGGCAGACCGTTTCGGTCTATTGGCCCGCGAGCATTTCCCAGCCAAGGGACGATGCTTTGCGTCAAGAGAGGAGAGCTTCTGTCTCATCGCCGCTTCTGCAGTTGGCCTCCCAGCCATGATATCTCCAACGCTACCCGCGAGGCTTGCATTCACCGTCTCCAATCCGGCGACAACCGAGCGTGGCATCCCGCTCGTGAGTGATACATCGAGCAAAAGGCCTGCGCAGCACAAGATGGTTGCCAACGCTTCGATGCACTCCTCGTCAAGATCACCCTGTGAAGTGGTCTTCGCAGTTCGCTTCAGTGCACCTTCAAGCGCCATGATGAGGCGGCCGAGTATGCGAACCCAGCTGCGCGGCAACTCTACTGCCAAGATGGGACGCTGCACTGAAGCTTTCTCGCCAACCGGGGCGGAGTGGCTCAAGAAAACGTTGATAAGCAAATGAATGCGAATAGCATTCTCGAGATTCAGCGGATCGAGGTCCGCTCGGGCCAGAGCTCTACAGGTCTCTTCGACGCGACCAACCAGCTTGTCGGCTCGTGAGTTGGCCTTCGTCATCGACCCTTTTGGCTGTGACGCACGCTTTTTCGACGGATCTTTGCTCTCTCCGCCGTTATCGCCTTCTCCGTCGGCCTTGGCTTGGTCGGAGGTGTTCGAATTCTTAATGTGATCGGCAAGGGGGTCGAGTTCATCGCCATCCTCTACGTCCACGGCTTTCAAACCAAGAAACGCGTTAACAAGACGCCGCATCTCCGATATCGGACCCGTTTTTAGGTTTTGGCGACCTACGGAACTTTCAGCGATCTCGCCAAACTTGGCCTCAGGCAAGATCTCTCCTTCGTTGTATTCTTCATTCTCTTTGCTCTCGACGATCTTCCTGTTGGGTTCTCGCGTGCGCATTTCATCCGGGCGAGACATCAAAAGCAGCTTCATTGCGCGCTCGTAGTCGTCGATGTCTATGTCATCGCGCCCCTCCAACTCGGCCAGAATGCGGCTGGCAGCTCTACTTCTCGGTGGGCCCGCGTTTGTTTGTAGTCGGTCCAAGATCGCGATGGGCACAGGGGCACTCTCACACAGATTCGGGAAGATCACGACGGCGCTGCGCGGCGAACCGACATCAGGTTCGAGCGACAAGGACCATTTGTTTTCTTCTGCAACCGGGGCTGCAACCGCGATTTCCGCGCCGGAGCCATCCATGAGCCGAGCAAGGCAATCTTCTGGAACGGCATTAACCGGCGGTCGCCAAAATACAACGCCATATTCGATCCAGAAACTTCCACCATCCAGCAAAGCGGTGCGCTCGAGGTCGGTGCCAGTGCGTGCGCTACGCCGCAGGCTTAGGTTAGAGAGCGGCATGTCTATCGAAAGGCAGTCCGCCAGCTTCAACCGAGCAATGGCAGTGCCGGAAGGCTCGGAACAGGCTATTCCCGCCTCCGCGTTCCCGCTGACCCCAAAACGGCTGTAGAGGCCAGGTATCGACGCGTTCGCTGATCCCGCTAATACGTAGTCCGCTCGCGCGCCGTTCGCGATTATCACCTTGGCATGAAGGCGGCGCTGTCCACCCAGCGCGTGGGGCTCTGCGGAATGAAGGCTCGCCCGGATTTGGGACTGAAAGGTATCAGCTGTGAAATCGTGCTCACGTGCATCTACCACAAATGAGGTTGGCGGTGTGCCGAATTCCTCCCGAAGCCGTGAGAAGCCTTCAAGCGTGCCATCCGCATAAGGCGAAACTACAATCAGTCGATCAATAGGGTCATCGCCTACAAAACTGCGGAACCGTTTTGCGATCCCAGCGCTCGCACTCTCCGTAAGGAAAGCGACCCTCTCCCCCCCGATCGTGACCTCTTCCTTTGGCTCCACATCTGCCAGCCAAGGCGTCCTTGCACGTGCCCGGCTGAGAACGTCGCGCATGGCCTGATCTTTTTCGTCGGCGTGAGCTTCAAAATAGCGCACAGCTTCAGCCATTAGTGGTGCAGCGCTCCTATCCTCTTCGCTCACCACGACAGTCGATACTGTTTCCAAATTCCCGACCAGCCCGGCACCAGTCAGGTTTGCAGATCCAAGCATCAACCGCCCTTCCTTCTCGCCCAGTTGTAGGACAATTTTTGGATGGAAGGCGCCGGTGACGGACTTCTTTGCCAGATGGTAAGCAGTGCCCGCGCGGGGCGCCGGCGCAACCTCGCTGAGAGTGCGGTTCACCATGTTCATGTCAGCGAGCACACCGATGTTGCGGCATCCGCGACTGCGCATTGCGACAAGGAGCACGTTTTCAAACACGGTCGGATCGAAGCTAAACGTGGTAAGGAGCGCAGTGTGATATCCTGAGCTGCGGAAAGCTTCGTCGTATCTCATGATTTGGCCCCCAGGTAAGCGAGACCCCGCGGCGCAATGCATCCCTTCTCCATGAGGTCTACATCCTCTAAGAAACGAAGAGCTGTCGCGAGTCGCGGCCCGCTCGAATTTACATTCACTTTGCCTCGGGCATGTAAGCGGGAATCCTCGACCTCAATAAGGTAGGTATAGGACGACTGGAGCCGAAACTTCCGGGCGGCAACCTCAAGATGCCTGCGCAGAACCCTGTGGAATAGTAACTGCCCTATTACTGTGCCAGCCGGCTCTTCAAGGCGGGCGGCAATCCACAGCAGCTCGGTGAAGCAAGTTTGTTGACCTGGTGCCTCTTTGTAGCTTTCCTTCAGCTCATTGAGCCTGTGACGCCAGTTACACCAGAGCCGAGCCAACGGTGCCAGAATGTCGCTGAGAGAAGCACATGCGCGCACCATTCCGCGCGCCTGCAGTTCTCTTAAACTCCCTTGGCAATCAGCGAGTGACGTGAGCCAAGCCTCAAAGGATATTTCAGGAACCTCTTTCACCAGCTCTGCGATAAGCTCGGGCGCTGTTAGGCCCTCGTCCGCGTCCTCAAGTGCCAGAATAGAGTGATTGAGCAAATTCTCGTATATAAGACGAACCATGTCTCCTACTTGGTAGTGTTGCCAAGAGCGATGGATGGTGGCTGAAGCCCCCTCGGGGGCGGTCTCCAGGAATCGCCACTTGAGCATTTCTTCGGTGACCTTCTCACCGGCTGCACCACCCTCAACCTCTCCTCTTACCTTTGCAGCGATTTCGAGAATAGCATGAAGAGTGGCGCGGCGGTTAATTGATAAATCAGCCCCATCTTCGCCCAGCAGAAGATCTCGCAGTATCGCTGCCTCTTTACTTTCCTGGTCCAAAGAGGACGGCGCCATCGCAACCATCGGCGCAAGCTCGGCACGGGTCACCTGCCCTTTTTCCGCGAGTCGCAGGAAATCACCGGTAAAGCCGCCGAGTGCCGCCTCATAGGCTTCTGCGAGCGCATTGCAGGCTTCGTTTGGAACTGGGAGGCCATGATGCTTGCCGCGACCGACGAGACCCATCTCCGCCATCTGCCCATAATAGATCCCGGGAAATGCTCCACCGCGGGGTGCGAGGTATCGTTCTACCTGAGGGGTCGAATAGTCCGTCTCGACACGGAAATCGATTACTTCGCCGTCTGCTTGGAGTTTCTCGACTGCGAAGGTCGATCCAGCCACTCCTGTTTCAGCTGGTCGCTGGGCGGAGGCAAGCGCATACAAAGCTTCGACACGCCGAGTCTGATCCTCGAAAACCTGCCGGGAATCGTTCCGGACATTTCGTTTGTAGTGCGCAATCCAGAAGGCATAGAAACTGTAATTTCTCAGTCTGGTCGTGACCGAGCTGAACCCGCGCAAAAGCGATTGGTAATGTGTTTCCACCGGCGACAACATGGCGAGGTGATCTAAGCCTTGTTCAGCGCCGACCTCGGTCCATTCTGCTACTCCATCCATGTTCAGATCGAGATATAATAGAAACGGATGGGGAACCGCCGGAAAAACCTGCCCCCAAAAAGCGCAGACCTGTGCATCCTCATAATCTCTTCTCTGTAAATCAGTTTCTCTTCAATTGTCGCATAAGACGTTGAAGCGATTTGTGATGTCAACCATGAGCGATTGGCACCTACGAGAGCACAAGCTGATGGAGAAAGCGTATCAATAGAGTTGGTGGCGCTCTGAGGCCCTGGTTATCCATAGGGGGAGGTCAGTAGGGCTTTCCCGGCAGGGATCCTATCTTAACTAACATGCTCTGAAGTATCGCTGTCCTTTTTCGAACCGGGGCGAGCCACTGGCAGTTTACGCACATGTTTCCGCCATGTGCAGGCTTTCTTCGCTCTGCCACCGGTTCCGAATAAGCGCAATTCGGTCTCTTCTGCACTTCCGAAATCGCAATCCAAAGTAAGCTGCTCAACAGTATGACAGAATTTCTCGTAGATTTCAGGCGTATTTCGTGGCTCGACCCAACCGTTCTTGGTTATCCGGATGAAGGGTTTTTGGCAAACCAGGTTCACGGAGCGTGCCGTCCATTGATCCATGATGTATCCGTTCAGCTTAGGCGCCGCGAAAAAGATCAGCTTCGTAAAGAACGCCGGCGCAATCCCTGAGATCTCGTTTGAAGCGATAGTTCGTGACATCCCATCGTAGGCTAAAGCGCGATTTGATCGTTCTGCAGCACCTCCGCGCAGTTTGCTAATCTCTTCCACGAGCGGCGTGAAGTCAGATTTGGCAAGTCGGGGCCTATTGGCAAAGTTAATTCCGCCCCAAATCAAAATCGCCCAAAGAATATCGTGATCGCTAACATTAGATCGATCCGCAACGAGTTCCCTAAGGCGCTTGCGGTCGAGGGGCTGAGCCAAACCGGCCTGGCTGAGACCAGTGAGACCA
>Ga0115012_10002105_pt1 | contig 11595 bp, 4 predicted proteins | sample TroAtlMetagenome_FD_88706 | JGI IMG/M metagenome (GOLD analysis project Ga0115012, IMG submission 88706) | Marine eukaryotic phytoplankton communities from Atlantic Ocean - Tropical Atlantic ANT10 Metagenome | ecosystem: Environmental > Aquatic > Marine > Oceanic | place: Tropical Atlantic Ocean...
GTAACAGTTAATGTTGCTAGTGGATTAGGATTGACTTCATTTAGAGTTCTCTCTACTGTAAATCCAAATGCTACACCTGTGGGTGATGATGAGTCACTTGATAGATCGTCACAGCAAGGTAATACATTAACTAATGGTGATATTGTTCTTAATAAGAACATGATTGCTGCTTCTGTATTCCAGTTCAACCCACGTGGTTCTGGTGGATTTGCACAAGGTTATAAGATTCAGAACCATGTTGTTGGAGCAGAAGGTTCAAACATAACACCTTCACAAAGGACAACTGCTAAGGATTACTTTGATGCTACTCAGATAGTACGTTATGGTACTAATGGTGCTTCACCTGTACCTGGTGACATTCTTCTTAAGGGTGATAGTGTTGGTTCATCTGGTTCTATTGGTTGGATCTATGCTAACTCTTATTCTGTATTAGGAGATCAAACTGCCTCTAATCCTGATCATGTATTTAATGTTGAGTTTGATGGTAGTAATCTAGTTAAGATCAATTGGAAGAATTCTAAACAGAATAGTAGTTTTGGTCCTACTATTACTGCTGCAACTAAGATTAGAATTAAGAATTGTAGTAAACTTGCATTGAATGGTGTATTTGACATTGATCCTAACACATACGATGAGACTAACACATTCATTAAGATTATAGTTGGAGCAAGCATTGTTTCTGGTCCACTTCTTTGGAACTCTGAAGCTACTGCTTCTATGGAATATGCTGACACTTCTTGGAAGGAATGGGGTGTACTTGGTAGTGAAGCAATTAGAACAGAGACTTCTACTCTATCTGATTATAAGGTTGGTATTAACACAGTTGCAAGATCAGGTAATACTGATGCATGGAAGACTGGTTTTGTTAATGAATCAACCAAACCACAAGCAAACCTTGATGTTCATGGTAGTGCTATCATTGGTGGTTTTGAAACTTTCTATCCAACTGGTACATTTGCTGGTTTGGAGGATGCATTCTTAGTTGGTACTTATACTCCTAACATACCAAACAATGCTGCTATCTTCCGTGTAAATGCTCAGACTAACCGAGTTGGTATTAATGTATCTGATGATAAGACAGCATCAACACAGTTAGATAGAACTCTAGTTGTTAATGGTAATGGTAGATTTACTGATGATGTTAAGTTTGAACAAGACATTGATGTAAATGGTGGTGGACCTGGTGTTAATAACACTGCTGAACTTAGAACTTCTATTGATGAAGGAACCTTTGAGTTCTTGATGTCTTCTACCTTTGCAGGTAAACACGATCTATATGCCTCAAATATTGGTGGTACTAACGGTCTTAAGATGGCTGGTTCTGCTAAGAACATTGAAGTTGGTAATGTAGCAACAGGTGAGCAAGAGATTGAATTTGGTAGCAATGCTGCTAAGAGTTGGATTGATGTAGGTTCTACTGCTGCTGGTGATGGAACTAATGCACATATCTCTAGGGTATCCATTGGTGTGCATTCTTAAGTACAGAGACAGATTCTTATACACAGGTTAATAATAAAGAGTTTAAGATTGCTGGTGATATTCTACTTGGTCAAGTCAAAGACAAGACTAATGGATCTAACATTACTAGACGAGGTGCTGGTGATACAACATTCATTAGATCTACTGCTGAGAAAGTATCTTTCTTAGGAGATAACAGTGCAACAACAGTCGTTGACTTTGCTACCAATGCATCAGCGTTAACAATTGCTGGTCAGGGTGGTACTACTAAGATTAGAAACAATACTGTTATTGATTCTACATTAAAAGTCAATAGTGATATTACTTTATGTGGTGGATTGAATAACTTCTCCTTTATTGCAAGTAGAAAGCAAGCAGGTTCAACAACAATGCTTTCTCATACTAATGGTATCATTACTACTACTACATTTAATAAGAATGTAGATATTCTTGATGTATTAAGAGTTGATGCACCTGCACAAGATCCTGTTGGCATGAAGACTGCTTATAACAGGATTGATACTGGTGGTAGTGGATCATGGGGTGATGCAACATGGAGTCAACAAATTCCACAGGCAGGATTACCTGATCTACCTACTGGACAATTCTACTTGCCACTTAAGTATAGTCCTTTCTATAATATGAGTGTTGCTAATCCTGATGGGGATCAGTACTTCAGTGAGAATGACATTCTATTAATTGACAGTCTTGAGGGTGCATCAAGTCATGCAGAATTTGTTAAGATTGTTGGTCTTCCAAAAATAGTATCAACCAACAGTCCATATTATGTTACTGTTACTAGGCAACCATTCGGAACATTTACTACTACAACAACACATTTAGATACAGTATCAGTTTATAAGTGTGTTCTTCAAAGAGATTCTACATGGTTAACAGAAGATGTTGATGCAACTGCTGGAAATAAGACAATTAAACTTGCACAGTTTGGTGGTGGTATTGATGTAAATGATTATGTAATACTATCACGTGAAGATGGTACACCTGCTAATGATGGTGTTGATGATCAAGGTGAGATATTTAAATTAAATGAAGTTCTTGAAGCAGTTTCTAAAAAATTATCTGTCAAGAATAATTGTGGTAAATCTAATGAGGAGACAGTATTTGAAGTAGATTCTGTAACAGGAGATGTTACTATTGGTAAGAATATTACACAGACAACCATCAATGGATCATTGAAGTTGGTAGGTAAGTGTGGTAACACCAATGAGGTCTATCCAAGTCCTGATACTACACTTGATAGTAAGTTTACAATAGCAAATACTGAAGCAACTACATTTGATATAAATGTTTGCAATGGTGATACAACTATTGGTACTAAGGTTGGTACTGCATACATGGTTGGTGAATACTATGGAAGTACTGCTATTGCTCATGATAATACAACATTAGTTACAGCATATACATGGGATCCACAGACATTACAGGCTACTGGACCTCTTACATCAACATCTGCTGCTGTTACTACAGCAACATGGAATATTCCTATTACTGGTAATGTTGGTGCATTTACTAAAGGTGATTTAGTTGCCTTGGTTGATGGTGATAGTAAGATAGAAATATTCATTATAACTGATGATCCTGTAACTGATGCACAGGGTAATTCAACATTACCTACCATTTACAATGCTGAATATCCAGCTGGAACATATCCTACTGGTGGTAGAGGAGCAGAAGGAACTGCTGTACAAGCATTTGATCAAGGTGTACAAGTTGTTAAGATCCAAAAAGATTCACATACAACAACACTTATTGATCCAATTGGTGCAACAGGAAGAACTGCTGTTGAGTCTCCTAACCAAAATGATAAGAAGATTAGAGTTAGACTTCTTGATTCTAATATAATATCTGATAAGTTAGACTACTTACAGTTCGTTAAGTTTGAAACTGGTGGAGCATTTGAGTGGTTCTATCCTGATAGTATAGATGGTAATCCTGACAATTTATTTGGTGTAAGATTATCCAAGTCTACTAGACTTGATACTTCTGGTAATTTCCTTGCAAATGGAACACATACGAAATTCTTTGGTGGTGGTAAATTAACAGTCCACGATCATATGGAAATGATTGGTGGTAACCTCAGAATGTATGGTTCTGATGGTAAGACATTAGTATTCAACGTGGCTAACGATGATGATCACGTAGGTGATGGATCAGTTAGAGATGATTTGACTGGCGTACAGGGAATGTATGTCAATGGTGGAGCAATGGTTGGTGGTAACCTTAAGGTTCTGTATGAAGATTGTCAAACCAATGGTATATGCAGTAACGATATTAAATTCCAAGTATTTGGTATTGATGGTGCTGTTGACATGGGAACCAAACTTTACATCAAAGGTAAAGTTTTTCCAGAAGGAAACTCACAAGAAGAAATTCTTCACATTGATAACTTAGGTGGTGCTGGTACTGCTGCAACTGGTCCTAAAGATTGGATCATGTATCAGGATTGTTCAATTGATGCATTTGGAATCAATCGTTACTTCACTAGAAATGGTGGACGTAGATATACATATGTTGAGCAGTCTACAACTGGAATAGGTCAGGTTCAAGCAAATCCATTACAACCTAATAATAACTATTTGATTAACACTCAATCTGGTTCTAATATTGTGATGTATCTTCCATCAACAGCAGAAACAGGTGACATGATTAGATTTGTTGAAGTTAGTGGTAACTTGACATACAATACAAGTTTAGTATTGAGAGCACTTAAAGTCAATAACGTAGCAGTCGCAATTCAAGGTGATTCAACTGGTACTAAGATTCAAGCTGGTGCTGGTCAAATGCAAACTGCTTGGGATAGTGGTGAACTTGTTGTTCAAACAAGAAACTCATCATTCGGTTTAATATATGTTGGTGCAACAGATGCTGCTGGTGATCCAAATGCATCTACAATTCCATCTAACTTACGTGGATGGTGGTTAACAGAACTATAAAGATAACATGGCACAATACTACAGTTCAATTAAAACCATGAAATCTGCTCGTATCGGCACAATAATGCCGTGGAGTGGTGATGGTAATGAGGGGTTCACTGCTGCTAACTTACCTAAAGGTTGGATAATTTGTGATGGTAGATTGAAAGATGCTATAAATTTTCCTTTATTAGCATCTGAAATTGGTAGGACATATGGTGGTGACATGTCAGGTAATTTTCCTAATTATTCAGGACAATTTAAATTACCTGATGTTGCAAATAAAGCTTTGATTGATTTAGAAAGAGCAATGCTTTCTGATCCTAAGTATCAAAATGGTCAGGCTGATGCAGCTCAAGAGGTTGGTGCATTAGTTGGTGATGGCAGTGGCGATGATGCAGCAGAAGATTTTGACAGTATTGATTCACTTCAAATAACTTATGATGCGACAGCTGATATTGATTTTAGTTTCACCAATCCGAATCTTTTGTTATCTGGTAGATTTACGGGTCAGACAATTAGTGATCCAGATTTCTTTACTTCTATTACTACAATTAGTAGGAAGTTAGGTATTAATCATATACCTGCACATAGTCATAGTTTGACATTCCCTTCTGCTGCTCCAACATTCTCTGGACCTCAAGTATTTGATACTGCTGGAATTGTTATGGGTGGTGATAAGCCACATTCACGTTGTGGTAATCTGGTTCGTTCATCAGCAAATGAGTGTGAAATTGTAGGAGGAAATACTAAAAATCCATCATGGCAATCTGGTGCAACTTTAATAGCATATTATGGTGATAATCAGCATGAGCATACTTTGCCAGTTATGGATAAATTTTATGAATTCACAAATGACACTGGAAAAGATTATTGGTCAACAGTACCAGCACCATCATGGCATGATGGTACTCCAACAAGAAATAGTCCTCAAGCATCTACACAAACTGTTAATAGACCAGATGTAGGTTCATTTACTCAGGATTTTACATATGAACCATTTGATAATGATCCAACAACTACTGATAAACCAGATCATTATCATCCTTCATGGACTGGTATGCATCCTAGACCACAGGTTCAAGGAAATAGAAGAAACTATTTTGGTTATGATACAGGATCAAATTTAAATCAAGTACCTGATAATCCAGAGGATCCTAACAATTGGTTTACAGTAACTGGTGTAACACTTAATCCTAATACAGATGAAATTGCATTACCAGCAGGTACAGATATTAGAACAACCAAGACCGAAGGAACTGCACCCGTAACAACTTATTATATTGAAGATAAGGTACGTCCTTATCAAATGGTTGATGGTCCTTTTATTCCTAAAGGTACTCATATAAGAAAAATATCAAGAACTGGTAATGATGTTACTGATTATGTTTATACACTTGAACTTAGTTCTAATATAGAAACTGATGCTAGTGCAACAACACCATATGATATAACATTTAAAGATGGTACTTGGCCAATGACATTAAACAATGTAGGATCATTAAACCCTAACGATTCAACATTTGGTATGCATAATCATGGAACTTTTGATTTACAAATGTCTGTTGGTTCTTTAAAACCACAACCAACATATGCTGTTAGTGATATAAGTTTAGGAGATGTTACACCATTAAATGAGGATAACGCACTAAATATTACAGTAACTACAACTCAGCCATCAATGGCATGTGTATACATTATCAAGGCATATTAAATGGCAACAATTTATTCAAAAGAAAGAGCAAAATATGGTAATGTAACAGGTCAAATTATTATTTGGCCAGTTGAAGTTAGTGGTGAAATTAACTCTTCATCAATGAAGAGAGATTTACCAGCAGGTTATTTACGATGTGATGGTAGGGTATATAATGCTGAAGATTACCCACAACTTGCTTCTATATGTGGCACAGGAACTGGTGGTAAGTTTGTTAGAAAGAATCTTGCTAATGAACCATTACAATCAGTAAGTGATGAGCAATTTGTAGTACCAGATTTAGGATCTAAATATCCACTTCCTACTGGTAGTGCAGGTGGTGGTGGACAATATTTAAATGTTAGAGTAACTACAGAACAAGGTAATGAAAAGAGTCGCTCTGGTATTGGTATAGATGCTGATGCAATTGCTGCTACTAATGGAGTTATAGACGTTCAGTATACAGGTAATTTTATTATTCCTAGTTATGATATACCAATGAGAGGAAGACCTTCATATACTATTGGTACAACTTCTGGTAAAAGAACTGAAACTGAAGCAGTAGATGCGAGTGCTCTACATGGACATGCACATTTTCATTATGGTGTTAGAACTAGATTAAAAGCAAATGGAGAAGTTGATGAGAACAATCCTAGTTTAGTTAAAGAGCCAAAAATGCAAGGACCAGTTGGATTACTGAATGCTTCCACTGTTCCTGTGCATAAATGGATGGTTGCAACCACATCTCCAATGGGAAATAATTGGCCAGGAAATGCTCAGGGACCATGTAAAGCAATTGTTTCTGGTGCGATATCAGATGTTTATCAGTTTAGATTTGGTGATACTAGTGGAACGTCTAACCCATTTGTTACTGGACCCACTGCTTATAGTGGTGCATGTTACAACAATCATCAAGATGCAGATTTATGGAATCAATGGAAATATTGGTGTCTATCACCAACAGAAGCATACATGGAAGCAAATGGTGTAACAACTGTGGGTGGAGGTAGTACAGTTAATGCGTGGACTGATTATCCTGCTAGTGATCCACCTTACTCACCTGATGGTACTACACAAACAGACGTGAAATCTCAAATTTGGGCTCTAGGAGCATGTGGATTTTACGATAAGGACGACATTAATAGTACAAAGCCTCTTGTAGCACAGTATGTTCAAGGAGCACAAGGTGTACCAGAGGATTGGAAAGGTGATTCATGGTATAAGTACTTGCCATTACAATCAAATGACATGCACCAATTTGCTGGAGAGCAGGCTTATCCTGGATTATTTAATGAATTTACTGAAACTGAACCTTTATATACAGGTGGAGATGATCCAACAGAACATTTCCACAAAGTAAATCTAGTTAAAGAAGATCATACATATGAATTGAGGACTGATGCAGCAGAAATATCAGCAGATTTACTTGAAACTAAATTACAGTTATCTGTAGATGAATCAAGATCAGTTGATAATGTAACATCACCATTTATAGTATTAGAATACCTAATTAAGATTTGATAAATGACAGTATCATCACCACCAACCTATAGAAATACTAGACCAAACTTTTATACAGATAAAGCATCTGATATGAGTCCTGTTGGTTCTATTATTAGTACATTTAAAGCAGTAACTGGTGTTTATGATAACAGTTACGTACCATTTAATGCATACACTGTACTTCCTGGTAATTCAAATACTCCAACAAATCCTGAGCATCAATATCCTGGATATCTTTATTGCGATGGTTCTGAGTATAATATAGGTGATTTTCCTGTATTATATTCTATCATTGGAAATGATTATGGTGGTGCTGCAAGAACAGGGATAACAATTGTTGATGGTGGTAGTGGATATGCTGCTGGTACTACAATAACATTTGATGCTGCACCTTCTGGTGGTACTACTATAGTAGGAACTTTAACTATTGACAATGGTGTAGTTATATCAGTTAATATTTCAGAGAGTGGAGAAGGTTATCTCACTGAACCATCATTTACTATTGCTAATGCTGGTGGTGGTACAGGATTGGATTTAGAAATTAATATTGGTGCTGGTACAGTAAGAGGAATAAATGTTGATAATGTTTTTGAGCATTGGGGTGAGAGTAGGAGTCTTGGAACTTTTAAAGTACCTGATCTAAAGACTAGAAAGGTTGTTGGTTATGGTAATGTTTATGGAGTGGGATCACCTAGTATTGGTTTACTTACTCTTGGTGCTGGTGGAACTAATGGTAATATTAAACAAGGTGGATCATGGTATTTTGATAAAGCATCTCAAGGATCATACTTTTCTCTTGGCACAATAACTACAACTGGATATGAAAAAATTACTGATTCTATAGGCACACGTGTTATAGGAAGTCAGAGAGTAAGTGTTACAATGGATCCAAGAAGGCTTCAGAGAGTACCAGAGCATTCACATTTCATTTATCATACTAGTGCATATGAAACAGTTTCATGGCATGATGATATTTCGCAAGCAGATAGATATGTGAAAAATTATGAGAATTTTAATGCAAGATCTAATAGATGGTCTCCTGTTGGTGGTATTCAGAATGAGCACACGCATGGATTATCTAAGAGTGCTATGCCTAGTCAATCAATAGCAACTTATGATGTATTTGATTGGAATGCAGGTGCTAATGGAACAGGTAGTATTAAATTTAAAGATACTCCTGACGGAGATTTTTATTTTGCTTCAGGTGATAGTGCATCTGGAACATGGGAAGAGGTAACGTATGTACCAAATACATTATTTAAAATATTTACAGATACTGATGACATAGGTGGTAGAACAAGAATTCTAGAAGGTGATCCAATCATTTCATATAGTCAAGAGTTAGAATATACTGGTAGCACTAATGTTAGCTTCCCTAATAATTGGGCAGTTATGCAAGTTACTATTGCAGGTGGTGGTGGATCTGGTAGTAATGGTCAACAAGCAGGTAATGATGGTAATGATACTAGAGTCGTAGTAACTGGTGGAGGAACATTGTTAGATGTTGAGGCTGGTGGTGGAATTGGAGGTGGAAAATCTGCTAATTTTACAAGTGGTGGTGCTGCTGGAACAATTACTAAGTCTGGTTCAAAATTAAACAAGGCAATATTTCAACCAGAACAGGGTAATCCAGGTACATCTGGACAACAAGGTAGTGGTACTGGTGGTAGTTTTCCTGGATCAGATTATCCAGCAACATCTAATCCAAATCAAGCTGGTAGTGGCGGACCTGGTTCTGTTGGTTCCAGTATGACTGTTGCTGTTGGTGCTGGTACTGATGGTATTCATACATTTATAGGACAGTCAGGTGGTTCAAATAATACCTATACATATGGTTTTACTAATGCTCTTCAAACTGCTACATTAACTACTGCGTCTGAGTTTAAACTTATAAGATTTACCATTGCTGGAGCTAAAGGAGGAGATTCTCAACAAAGAGATAATTTTTCATTAGGATCAACATATAATAATGTTCAAGGTGGTTGGGGTCATGAAGGAACTGTGATGATTCTTGAAGTGAATAATCCTGGTAGTCAAAATACATGGAGTTTCCAAGTTTTTCCAGGACAAGAAGGAGGACATAAATCTGATGCTTCTGGAGACCAAGGTGCTGGTGGAGCAGGATGGGGTGGAGATGGTGGAACAGGGTATTCTAATGGAGATGGTGGAAGAGGTGGTGACGGAGCAGTTGATGATGGTGGCGGTGGTGGTGGTGCTACTGGAGTTCTACTTAATTCACAGTTAGTTGCAGGTGCTGGTGGAGGCGGTGGAGGCGGTGGTCTTCAAAATCATCCACAATACTATTATAATGGAAGAGATGGTAATGGAATGAGACAAGGTGTATCATTATATACTGCTAGTGCTGGTGCATTATATTCTGGTGGTGGTCAGCAAGGTGGTAACTACGGTTGCGTAGGTGGCGGTGGTGGAGGTGGAGGTGGAGGCATCTCCGCATCATCAGCCGCAGGTGGTGGAGGTGGTGCTGGAGGAGATCCAGAAGGTGATGGTGGTGGAGATCCAGGTGCAGGTGGACACGCTGGTGGTGAAGGAGGAAATTCAGGGCAATCTGGATATAATAGTCAATTCTTTACTTTTATTAATGCTACTCAATCACATCCATCACCTTTATCTGCTGCTGGAGATGGTTACGTTTCAATTTACACTGAAGAAGATGATAGTGCATGGACTCCTGGTGGAGGTGGTGGTGGATCTGGTGGATTTGTTCAATTTACTATAGAAAAGGAACATTTAGCACTTGCATCATCTGTTGCTCTTACAATGGACAGTACTGTTGCTGCTGGTCCTACTGGAGTTGATAATGCTGGAGCACCATATGCAAAAATTGGATTTGGTGAAATTACTGGATGGGAAAATGAACAATCAATTACAACCACTGGTGACATAGTTATTAAAGCATCTGAAGGTATTGAACTATATGCATCTGGTTCTGGTTCTGGTGATGGTGGTGGATTTGCATTACCAGTCACACAAGTTCCTACAGTTGAAATTACAGGTGGTGGTGGTCAAAATGCTGCTGCTACTGCTGTAGTATCTGGTGGAAAGGTTACGTCAATAACTTTAGATAATGGAGGAACTGGGTATACATCTGCACCAACAGTTCGTATTCTACATGGTGCTGGTACACGTGCCTTTGCTACTGCCACAGTTGAGGCAGGTGGAAACAGAGCAGTCACTGCTATTACATTATCTACACAGGTAATACCTGAAGAATATAAAAGGTATGTTAAGATTTCTGGTACTGAGCAAAAGAGATGGATTACGATTAAAGAACAAGATACAACTAATGTAATACGGTTTAATATTAAAGTAGCACGTGGCAATGGTATTAATGGTGGTAATCTACCTGAAAATAGTGGAGATTCTTTGAAGATCTATTATAATACTGATTTGAGTGATAATTTTAGTAGTAATTTCTTAACTGAAATTGTACCACTGCCAGATCCTGCTGATGCAACTGGACCAAAGTATGAGGGTACTGGTCAAGGTAGCAACCCAACCAATTGGTATTGGTATGGTGTTGATCTACCCACTGCTGCAAGAAAACCAAATACAAGATTTCAAATTGTACAGGACAGAGGATCAGTTGGTGATTATACAACTGATAGTGATCATTATGGTATATGTGATTTCATCTATGAATATGCAGAGATAACTGAATTAGATTTTGTTTCTGCACAAAATAAGATTAACACAACAGTTGATGAATTGAACTATGAGATTAATGCAGATCCTACTAAACCTAATCCAGCAGGTGCGATTGGAAACGATGCAGTAGTTAAATTGACTGCACAAGTACCACTTATACCAAATGCAGCGATTAATCCAGATAAGAATGTACCACTTATTGAACCGTACCATCTATCTAAGTACCTTATCAAAGCGTTCTAAATAAACAAGGGAACTAATATCTAACATGGCAGTCACAGAATTATTATTGCAAGTAGATGCAATACAAAAGACAGTTACATATAAAAATGTGACTAAGAA